>Ga0335075_10010633_pt1 | contig 13958 bp, 14 predicted proteins | sample Lox_Sample_24_FD_206723 | JGI IMG/M metagenome (GOLD analysis project Ga0335075, IMG submission 206723) | Soil microbial communities from Loxahatchee National Wildlife Refuge, Florida, United States - Lox_Sample_2.4 | ecosystem: Environmental > Terrestrial > Soil > Wetlands | place: USA...
TTAGGCGATCTTGCTGGCCAAGGTCCAGGACGAGGCCGGACACGGGATGTACCTGTACTCGGCCGCGGAGACGCTCGGCGCGGACCGGGCCGACCTGACCCACCGGCTCATCACTGGCACGCAGAAGTACTCCTCGATCTTCAACTACCCGACGCTGACGTTCGCCGATGTCGGCGTCATCGGCTGGCTCGTCGACGGCGCGGCGATCTGCAACCAGGTGCCGCTCTGCCGGTCCTCCTACGGTCCGTACGCGCGGGCGATGATCCGGATCTGCAAGGAGGAGTCGTTCCACCAGCGGCAGGGCTTCGAGTTGCTGATGACGATGATGCGCGGCACCGCCGCTCAGCGCGAGATGGTGCAGGACGCCACGAACCGGTGGTGGTGGCCATCGCTGATGATGTTCGGCCCGCCCGATGCGGAGTCACCCAACACCGAGCAGTCCATGCGGTGGCGGATCAAGCGGCACACGAACGACGACCTGCGGCAGCGGTTCGTCGACATGACCGTTCCGCAGGCTGAGGCGCTCGGGGTGACGCTGCCCGATCCGGCGTTGCGCTGGAACGCCGACCGCGACCACTACGACTTCGGCGAGATCGATTGGGCCGAGTTCAAGCGTGTTATTGCCGGGAACGGGCCGTGCAACGCCCAGCGGATTGAAGCCCGGCGCGCGGCGCATGACGGTGGTGCCTGGGTGCGTGAGGCAGCCGCGGCGCACGCGGCCAAGGCTGCGGCGAGAGCGGAGGCGGCGGCATGACAGTGGAACCGATGCCAGTGGAACCGAGGTCGGACTGGCCGCTGTTCGAGGTATTTCTGCGGAGCAAGCGGGGGCTGAATCACGTGCACGTCGGATCGCTGCATGCGGCCGACGCCACCATGGCGCTGCACCACGCGCGCGACCTGTACACCCGGCGCAATGAGGGAGTGAGCATCTGGGTCGTCAAGGCCGCCGACATCACTGCGTCTAGCCCGGACGAGAAGGACCCGTTCTTCGCGCCGAGCGGCGACAAGGTGTACCGGCACCCGACTTTCTACGAGATCCCTGACTCCGTCCCGCACATCTGAGAGATGGCCATGGGCTTTGACACCGCCTACGAGGCGATCAGTGAGGAGAACGACAGCGGGCACCGCTGGGCGTTCGGCACGGGATTCAGCGATCCGCTCGCCGGAGTGGACACCAGCGTCCCGGCTGGCGTGGACGGCGGCGACCTGGCGACCTACTGCCTGATGCTCGGCGACGACGCGCTGATCATGTCGCACCGACTGCAGCAGTGGCTGGCCAGGGCGCCCGAGCTCGAGGAAGAGACCGCGCTGGCGAACATCGCGCTCGACTTGCTCGGGCAGGCACGGCTGCTGTTCACCAGGGCGGGAACGGCGGATGGCTCGAAGCGGACCGAGGACGACTTCGCTTTCCTCCGTGGTGAGCGCGAGTTCCGCAATGTTCGGTTCGTCGAGGTCGCGGATGCCGACTTCGCTGGCCTGGTGGCCCGGCTGCTGGTATTCAGCGCCTGGCGGCTTGAGCTGCTGGTGCGCCTGCAGGATTCGGCCGACCCGGTACTGGCGGCGGTCGCCGCCGCTGGGGTCAAAGAGCTCACCTACCACCGCGACTACGCGGCACAGTGGGTGATCCGGCTGGGCGACGGCACCGACTACTCGCGGGAGCGGATGGAAGCCGGGCTGGTGGCCGTGGCGCCGCTAGTGGCTGAGCTGTTCGAGCCATCCGCGGTCGAGGAGCGACTAACCGGCGTCGCGGTCAATCCCGCGCATCTCAGGCCCGAGTTTGACCGGGTGCTCGCTCAGGTACTCGCCGCGGCCGGGCTGGACTGGCCAGAGCCAGCCGGGCTGGCGGGCGTGTCCGGTCAGGCCGGCCGGAACGGCGTGCACACCGAGGCCATCGGCTACCTGCTGGCTGAGCTGCAGAGTGTTGCGCGCGCGATGCCGGGGGCGACGTGGTGAAGACGCTGGACCGGGCCATGCTGGTGCGGGCGCGGCAGGTCGCGCAGTCGGTGCCCGACCCCGAACTGCCGATGCTGACGCTCGCTGACCTCGGCATCCTGCGTGACGTAGCCGTTAGCGGCACGCACATCGTGGTGTCGCTTACGCCCACGTACTCGGGCTGCCCGGCTATTGCCGAGATCCGGGCGGAACTGGCTAGCCGGCTGGCTGCGGCCGGTTTCGCCGATGTCGAGGTGCGAACGGTTCTCAGCCCGCCATGGACAAGTGACTTCATCAGCCTGGAAGGCCGTCAGAAGCTGGCGGCCGCCGGCATCGCACCACCTCGTTCCCGTCCTGAAAAGGCGCCTGGGCCGATACCGCTGACGCTGTCCGCGCGGGGTCCGGTGGTCGAGTGCCCGGCGTGCGGGTCGGCCGACACGGTGCGAACGGCCGCGTTCAGCGGGACCGCGTGCAAGGACCTTTATCGCTGCCGCGCCTGTGCCGAGCCGTTCGAGCACATCAAGGAAGTCTGACGTGACCGCGATCGCCGGGGAGACCGGACGGCCAGGGGAGGCAGGCCGGGCAGCACGGCGGCAGTTCCATGAGCTGACCGTCGCGGGGCTGGACAGGCTGTGCGACGACGCCGTCGCGATCACGTTTGATGTGCCACCTGAACTGGCCGGGCTGTACGACTTTCGGCCGGGACAGTCGCTGACGCTTCGCCGTGTCGTGGACGGGCGGGACGAGCGGCGGTCCTACTCGATTTGCGCTCCGGCTGGGCAGCCGCCGCGGATCGGCGTGCGCGAGGTGCCAGGCGGTGCGCTGTCGGGCTGGCTCGTTCGGGGGGTAAGGCTTGGCGATCGGATCGAGGTGCAGCCGCCGTCGGGCTCGTTCACGCCGGACCTGACAACCCCGGCGCGGCACGTGCTGATTGCGGCCGGCTCGGGCATTACGCCTGTGCTGTCGATCGCCGCGTCGGCTCTGGCTGATGAGCGATCCGAAGCGACTGTGCTTTACGGGAACCGGCGGGTTGACTCGGTGATGTTCGCCGACGAGATCGCCGACCTGAAGGACTCCTATCCGGCCCGGCTGCAGCTGGTGCATGTACTGTCCCGCGAACCGCAGGAAGTGGAGCTGTTCAGCGGTCGGCTGGATGCCGAGCGGCTGCGCAGGCTGCTGCCCGTGCTGTCCGATGTCGCTGAGGTAGATCACTGGTGGCTGTGCGGGCCGTACGGGATGGTGACCGATGCGATGGCTGTCCTCGCCGAGCTGAGGGTGCCGGGCGAGCGAGTGCACCGGGAGCTGTTCTACGTCGAGGACGCGCCGCCGGAGCAAGAGCACCATGAGGAGAAGCCGCTGATCGGTGGCTGTGAGGTCACTGTTGTGCTGGACGGGCGGCGGACGACCGCAACGATCCCGGCGGACATGCCGGTGCTGGACGGGGCGCAGCTGGCTCGGCCGGAACTGCCGTTCGCGTGCAAGGGCGGGGTGTGCGGCACCTGCCGGGCCAGGCTCGTCGCCGGCCAGGTGCGGATGCGGCGCAACTTCGCGCTCGAGCAGGCCGAGCTCGACGCTGGTTTTGTGCTGACGTGCCAGTCGCTGCCGGTGTCCGAGGAACTGACTGTCGATTACGACGCCTGATCGCGCGTCGATCCCTCCCTTGGGGAGGCATCCCCCGATGGGGATGGCTCCCCTTTTTAGTTGGGGAGGCTCGCCAGCACTATCGAGTGCGCGGCAACCACGCCGCATTGGCTGAGGGAAGGCTCGATGACGATTCGACTGGGCACAGACGTTCGCGGGTGGCGCGCCACTGGGGCGGTCGCGTCGGTGGCTGCGGCAGCGGTGGTGGTCGGCCTGGCAGTACCGGCCGTGGCAGCTCCCCCTCCGCCGGCGGCGCGCATCCTGAGCGGGGGCGAGGATGCGGGCCGCTCGGCGGTGCCATGGCGCAAGGTCGGGCCCGGCTGGGCGCTAGCGTTCTACTCGGCGAGCCAGGGCGGGCTGGGCGTCAAGCCCAAAGCCGGGCCGTCGACTCTTTACCTGGTCGACCCGCAAGGCGGCCGGTACCGCCTGTATACCTGGTCCGCCAAGAGCCCGCTGACGAACTCGGACCTGACTGCCTGGTCAGGCGATGTCAGCCGGGCATTGTTCGTCGCGCGGGCAGGGAGCCCCGACGGCAGAGAGCACGTCGAGCAGCTGGAGCTGCGGACAGGGCGCGTCACTCGCTTCACGTTGCCTGCCCGGGTCAGCGCGGTCGGTTACACCAGGCCCGACGGGCTCAACATCGTGGCCTCAAGGCAGGCAGCGACCGGAAACGCCGCCACCGTGCAGCGGTACAGCCTGACCGGCAAACTGCAGAAGGACCTGGCGACTGTCAAGACGCTCACCGGCGGCAACTTCGCCTACAACGCCAATGGCACGGAGCTGGCCATCGGGACAGTGAACGGCCTGGACCTGATCAGCAATGCGGGCGGCGTTATCAGGAAGCTGCATGTTCCCCAGGCCACTTGGGGCTGCAGCGCAGTCCGCTGGTGGAGCACACGGACGATTCTGGCGAGCTGTTCAGGAGCGAGAAACGACCCGGGGCCCCGGATGTGGCTCGTTCCCGCTAGCGGCGCCAAGCCCACTGCCCTGACGCCGGTCCGCTCAGGCGGCTTCGACCTCGGCGACTTCAACGCCTGGCAGCTGTCGAGCGGACTGTACGTGAATGGCTACGGGGGGTGCGCCGTCCTCGTCATCGGGCGTCAGCCGAGCCACGGCAAAGAACAGCAGGTCAACGTGCCGGGCTCTGCCAGCAGCCTGATCGTCGACGCCACGAAGTCGGCGCTGATGATCGAGCGCATCAACGCCTGCATGCCAGGGATATCACTGGTGTGGTTTAACCCCGCGACGCGAAAGATGACGGTCGCGATTCCCGTCAGGGGCCACCAGCAGGGCATCACGGCAGTGATCCCGTACTTCATCGTCGGCAAGTTCTAAGAGTCTCCGCCGAGCTGTATGTGCCGGCTCCGTCGGCCGGTTCGTCCCAGCTAGCATGGCTGCCATGCCCGCCGACCGGGGTCGCGCCGACCGGGGCCCCGCCGACCGGCGCCGGCCCGCGGAGCTGGAAATCACCAGCCCGGCGAATCCCCGCATCAAGCAGCTCGTTGCGCTCCGGCGGCGGCGTAGTCGGGATCAGTCGGGTGTGACACTGGTCGAAGGACTGGCCGAGGTCGAGCTCGCGCTCGATGCCGGAGTCCGGCCGAGCACGCTCTATTACTGTCCGGCCCTGACGACGGCCGCATCGCTGTCACTTCTCGACCAAGTCGCCGATCTCGGCGCCGAGATCATCCGAGTTACTCGGCCTGTTTTCGAAAAGTTCTCCTACCGGGGGGGTCCGGACGGCTGGCTAGCGGTCATGCCTGCCGTTGCCACCAGACTGTCTGAGCTTCACCTTGGGCCGCAGCCGCTCGTGCTGATCTGCGCGGGCCTGGAGAAGCCTGGAAACCTCGGCGCGATCCTGCGCACCGCCGATGCAGCCGGAGTCGCCGCGGTCGTCGCAGCGGACCCCGTCACGGACTGGGCAAATCCCAACGTTGTCCGGGCCAGCAAGGGCACCGTGTTCTCGGTACCGGTCGCGTCTGCGACTACCACCGAGGTGCTCGACTGGACAGCACAGCAGGGACTGCAGATCGTGGCCGCGACACCGGCCGCCGAGCAGCTCGTGACGGAAACCGACCTGACCGGGCCGACGGCGATCGCGGTCGGCGCGGAACAAGCCGGCCTGTCGGACGAGTGGCTCGAGCGCGCCAGTCTCCGGGTCCGGATCCCGATGTTCGGCAAGGCCGACTCGCTCAATGTCTCGACATCGGCCGCGATCATCACCTATGAGGCGGTTCGCCAGCGCCTGCAGATAGGGGATTTGAAGGACTACCTATCCGTCGGGTAAGCATCGCGTATGCCTGATCTCTCTCTGCTGCCACCGTCGGCTGCAATCGACGGGAACGACCTGCGAATCGGGGACTGCTCGCTCACCGGGGTCGCGGCCGAATTCGGCACGCCTGCCTTCATCTTCGACGAGCACGCACTGCGTGCCCGCGCGCACGCATTTGCCGACGGCCTCGCTCGGCGCCACGGGCGGAGCCGGGTCTGTTTCGCCACGAAGTCGTTCCCGTCGTCGTCGATGATCAGCATTCTCGCGAGCGAGGGACTCGGCTTTGACGTCGTGGGGGAGGGCGAACTGCGCATCGCGCTGGCCGGCGGCGCTGACCCCGCCAAGATCGTCATGCACGGAAACGCCAAGTCCGACGAGGACATCCAGGCGGCGCTCGATGCCGAGATCGGCTTCATCGTCGTCGACGGCTTCGACGACATCGACCGGATCGCTGCGCTGGCAACTCGGCCGACGCCAGTGCTGCTGCGAGTCAGCCCCGGTATCGAGTCGAAGACTCACCTGGCGCTCGCGACCGGTGGCAAGTCGGCCAAGTTCGGCGTGCCGGTGGAGCATGTTCCGGAAGCCCTGGCCCGGATGCGGGCGGCGCCGATGATCGAGATGCGTGGCCTGCACGCCCACATCGGCTCCCAGATCCTCAATCTGGAACAGTTCGAGGCCGAGGTTGCCGCGCTTGCCACGCTCGGCCACTTCGAGGTTTACGACCTCGGCGGTGGCCTCGGCGTCCGGTATGAGTCGGCTGACGTTGCTCCGGAGATCGACAGTTACCTAGACCGGCTGACGACGGCCGCGCATCGTCATCTGGGTGACAGGGTGGAGATCCTGATCGAACCGGGCCGCTCGCTCGTGGCTCCGGTCGGCGTCACGCTTTACCGCGTACTGACGCTGAAGCTGGCCGGCAAGCTGCACGTTGCGACCGACGGCGGCATGGGGGACAACCTGGAGTACCCGCTTTACGGGCAGCGGTTCGAGCCGCTCGTAGTTGGCCGGTGGAACGAGCCGCAGGTGCTCGCCGATCTCGTCGGCCGGCACTGCGAGTCGGGCGACATCGTCACTCCCGACGTGGAACTGCGCAACCCGCAGGTCGGCGACCTGGTTGTCGTCCCGGTTACCGGCGCGTACTGCTTCACCATGGTGAACAACTACAACGGGGCGCTCCGGCCGCCGGTGATCTACTGCGCGGACGGAACCGCCCGGCTCGGCGTGCGGCGCGAGCGGCCGGATGAGCTGCTGGCGCGCGAGATGGGCCTGGTGGCCGCGGCGGCGACCTGATCGGTGCGAGCCACCCAGCGAGCACTGTCAGCCGCCGCCGACGCCCAGTGCTGTCAGCAACACGAGCGTGATCGTAACGGCGGCGAAAGCACCATGCGCGATGACGACGGGCAGCGGGAAGTTGCGCTCGGGCGGGCCGAGATCGGCTGGCGGCGCGAGCAGAGCGGCCCGGCTGTCCGGCCTGATCCGGCCGTCCTCGCTGACCAGCCTCAGGTGCGGCGTCAGCCGGCGAGCCCAGGCGGCTGCGCGTGCGGCGCGGTAGACGCCGACCCAGCGCACGGCCATCACCGTCCCGAGCGTCGCAGCCAGCCCCAGTGCCGCAACCGCTGTCCAGGCAAGCCGGTCGGAGTCGAGGATCAGGTAACCGGCCCAGATCAGCAGGCCTCCGCCGGCCAGCGTCACATGACTGGCGAGCACCGCCGGTGGCAACCGGGTCGCGGTCACCGCGTGGAAATCCTTGTCGTACTCGATCAGCCAGATGGACAGCAGGTACATCCCGCCGCCCGCTGTGATGATCCAGGCGATCAGCGCTAACAGGCTCACACGCTGCTACACGGATCGGCCGACGACTTGGTTCGGCGGCCGACCGTGGCTCAGCGGTGTCCGCCTAGCTGACTGTTGCCCCGGATGGCTCGCTGACCGTCTCCACGGAGACTGACGACACGAATTCGTCTATCTCAAGTGCCGTTCGGGCAGCGGCATATGCCGCAATCTCGGCATGTTTGGCTTCGGTCTCCCGGTGCCAGCGCGTCAGCACTAGCCACAGCGGAATGATCGTCCAGGCGCCGAAGAACAACAGCGCGAGCGGGATATTCCACCAGAACCAGCTACCCATCGTGATCCCCCCCTCCGCCGGGCAATCGCGGTCAGGCACGATGGCACGACGCCATGTGCCTGCAAGCCGCCTCAGAGCGCGCCCCCCAAGCTGCCGTGGCACGCCCAGCATCTCCGGGGCCTGACGGGACCCCAGAATCGAGCAATCGGGCTGATTAGCTGCGATTGTCCGCAGTCACGGTACGAACTCAGCCGTCCCGCTGACTTCGGTGATTTCCCTGGGTTTTTCCCTGGGAAGTTGTGGGCCGCCGCCGTGGGATGGCCGGGACCTCGCGGTCAGGGATCCGGGCAGCGAGCTGATGCCGGCTGCTGAGTCCCAGCTTGGCGAAGACACTGGAGAGGTGAAACTCGACCGTCTTCGGGCTGAGATACAGCTGGGAAGCCACCTCGCGATTCGACAGGCCTGCGGCCACCGCTCGTGCCACCCGGAGTTCCTGCATGGTCAGCCCGCCGAGATCAGCGTCGTCACCCTGACGGGCCCGCACACCCAGCGCAGCCAGCTGCAAGCGCGCGCTCTGGGCGAAGGGATGAGCGCCGAGCCCGGCGAAGATCTCGTGCGCGGACCGGAGTGCCGTGATCGCGGCTTTGCGCTGCTGCAGCCGGGACAGACACCTGCCGTGGTCGAGCCGCAGCAGGCCGCGATGGAACGGGAACGGCTCGCTGCCGCAAAGGTCGGCTCCCCGCAACAGCGCCTGGTCGGCCTGAATCAGCTCGTCTAGCGCCATCGCGAGCTGGCCACGCAGCCAGGCCGCATTGATCAGGGCCAGGTGCTCGTCACGCTCGGCGGCACGTGACTCGAATGTGGCGAGGGTCGTCGCGGCACCATCAAGCTGGCCGATCCGAATGAGCGCCCAGATCTGCAATGGCCGCCACCAGAAGGCTGATGGGTCGTCGTAGCAGTCGATCTCGGGTACTGCTAGAGCCATAGCCGCGCCGCGGAGCACCTCGCGCGGATCATCCCGCGCGAAACCCAGGATGCTGCGCGCGGAGGCGGCAAAGATCGCGGCGAAGCCACCGAAGGTGCGCGCAGCGTCCTCGGCAGCCGTGATATGGGTGGCCGCAACCGTCCAGTCGCCCCGGCACGCCGGCACGCGCACTGCCGCGCTGTGCACGAACGGCAGGTCATAACGCCGGTCCGCGTCCATCGCGAGTGACACCGCCAGCTCAGCGTGCCCTTGGCTGTCGTCCCACCTCCCGAGCCGGAATTCGGCCTCGGAGAGATACGCAAGCGGCTGGCCTGGGAACCGAAGCTGGAGCCCGGCCTGCATCCGGCTCACCACTAGAGCCAGGTCGTCGACCGCCCCTTCTAGGTCGCCGGTCCATAGCTTGACGAGTCCGCGATAGGTGACCGAGTCGGTCTGTCCGAGCGGCACCATCGCGGCTCGCTGCGGCAGGTCCCGGAACAAGCCGAGCGCTTTGGCGGCCCCGCCGCTGAGTGTGACGAGGAGAGCGAGCATGCCCCGGGCAGCTCCGAGCCACGGCTCGTTGCCGGACGCGCTGGCCAGCGCACGGTTGAGCCAGATGGTTGACTCGGTGAAGCCTCCAGAAATTCCGAGCAGGATGCCGAGCCCGAACGCTGCCTCCGCGCCTGCCGCGGGATCGGGTAGCGGATCACGAGCGTCCCACGCAGCCCGCAGCAGGGTCTGCGCCTCCAGTGGGCGCGCAATGAGCAGCGCCAGCTGTCCCAGCGCGGTATCCCTGCGCGAGCTGGCGGGCAGTTGTTCCACGACCGGTCGCGCGGCCTCGGCGAGGGCGGCCTCTGCGGACCGAACCAGCAACTCGAACGCCGACAACATCCGTTCGTCACGAGCTGGGCCTCGCGCGGTAACGGCTGCGGCTTGCTGACGGTATCGAGCCGCTTGGCTCAGCTTCCCGGCTAGCACCGCATTTTCGGCAGCCTCGTCAAGGTCGGCCGCCAGCCCCTGATCGAGCCCCACAGCTACCGCACTGCGGTGAGCGAGCGCCGCTTCTCCGGCCATGGCAGCCGCCGCGCGGAGGTGCAGCGCACGCCGCCGCTCGGCGCCGAGTTGCTGGTATACCGCCTGACGGAAAAGCGGGTGGCGGAATGCAATCTGCCAGCCGGCCGCGTCCTGGCGCTCGAGCAGAAAACCTGCCCGCTCGGCTTCGGCGAGCGCAGCGGCAGGGTCGGCGCTGTCGGTGATCTCGGCGACTTCCGGAAGGCTGCAGTGGTCCCCCAGCACCGCCACCGCAGCCACGACGTCGCTCGCCCCCGGCGACAGCGCCCTTAACCGATGCGCCACCACTTCGGCAAGCGATCGGGGTGCATGCAGCGATCCCTCCGCGGCCATCAGCTCGCGATCGGTGAGCTCGGCTAGCACCGCGCAGGTGACCAGAGGGTTGCCTGCAGTATGGTCGCGCAGGCGCTGGAGGTTGCGCGTGGTGAGCCCGGCGCGTCCGAGCGCACGACACAACGCGCGAATCTCCTCGGTCCCGAGGCCATTCAGGCTGAGCCGGGTGACCCGGCGATCAGTGCTGAGGAACCGCTCCCAACCGTCGCCGAGTTGCGGACTGGCACCTGCCCGTGAGCTCAGCAGTACCAGCACTCGGTCTGCGCTAAGGCGACGGAAAGCGAAGAGCAGAGCGCGCGCGGACGCTAGGTCAATCCACTGCAGATCCTCGATCACCAACGTGACCGGGCTGTCGTCCTGCAGGCTAGAGATCAGCGCCAGCAGCTCGACACCCACTGCTAGCGGGTCGGCGTCCGCAGGCGGCGGGGCGCAGGAAAGCAAGTCCAGGCCAGCCAGGGCATCGGGAGAGATTCTTGCCCCGCTGGCCGCAAGTTGCTGCACCAGCCCATACGGGAGGTACGCCTCGGATTCCTCGCCGCTGCCGGTGACGACCGGCTTGTTCGGGTGGTCAGCGAGAAACCTGGCGATGAGCGACGACTTTCCCATTCCGGCTTCGCCCTGGATCAGCACGAATCGGGGCTGACCCGCGGACGCTTCGTCCAGAGTCGCGGCAAGCGCGGCCAGCTCCTGCTGACGGCCGACGAACACCTCCGCCGGGCGCGCCGACGGTGCAGCACCGTCCATGCCGGAATCCCCACCCCTGAGCATCCGAAATGCCTTAACAGCAAGTATGACCTGCTGGTTTGCTGACGTTCCAGCATCAAGCTGCGAAAATAGTTACCTATGTTTAACCGGTGGCAGTCCGGTTCAGCCGGCCCGGCGGCCGAGCACGAGCACGCCGGAGGTCGCGAACATACCGCCGTTCCCGACCACGACACTGATGTCGACGTCGGGTAGCTGGGCGGGAGCCTCGCCCCGGACCTGCCGGACGCCCTCCTGGATCGCGAACATGCCGTACATGCCGGTGTGCGTGTACGAGAGTCCGCCGCCGTTGGTGTTCAGCGGCAGCCGGCCGCCTGGCTCGGTGTTGCCCTCAGCGATGAACGCGCCGGCCTCGCCCTTGGCGACGAATCCGAGCGCTTCCAGACCGTAGATCGGCACGTGCGCGAACGCGTCGTAGATCATCAGGTGGTTCACATCCGCCACGCCGATGCCCGCCTCGCCGAACGCCGCCCGGCCCGCCAGCCTGAAGGCCTGCGACTCGGTGAAATCCACCATCTGGGAAATCAGCGGCGTCTCGGCCGACTCGCCGGTACCGAGCACGTGCACGGCCGGCTTCGGGAAGTCAGCCGCGCGATCGGCCGAGGTGACGATCAGAGCGCCGCCGCCGTCGGTGACCAGGCAGCACTCCAGCAGGTGGAATGGCCAGGCAACCAGCCGGGACGCGAGCACGTCGTCGACAGTAATGAGGTCACGGAACATGGCCCGCGGATTGCGCGCCGCCCACTTCCGCTGCGCTACCGCGACGTAGGCGAGCTGCTCGTGGGTGAGGCCGTACTCCTTCATGTACCGCAGCGCTGGGATCGTGAAGGTAGAGGTAGGCCCGACCGTCCCATAGGGTGCCTCGAACTGACCGGGGATGGAGGATCCGCCACGGGGGAACGGGGACGCCCCAACTCGAGATCGACCCGATTCGCCGTGCGTTATGAGCACTGTCCTGGCGTAGCCTGCCCTGATCGCCGCGGCAGCGTGCCGGACGTGCAGCAGGAACGAGGTGCCCCCGACCGCGGTGCCGTCCATGTACGCGGGGGTAATGCCGAGCGCGTGCGCCACCTGAACAGGCCCAGGGTTGCTGACGGTGGCGATGCCGTCGATGTCGCGCATTTTCAGCCCGGCGTCAGCCACCGCGTTGACCGCGGCCTCGACGTGCAACTGCAGGGTTGAGTAGTCCGGTAGCTTGCCGACCGCGTTGGTCTCGGCGGCACCGGCGATGATGATGCCCTGTTCCCGGCTCACTGCTGTGCTCCTGCTGGCGCGAAGATCGGGAGGCTGATCTCGCCCCGCTGCTCGAACGTCACCTGAAGTTCCATGTCGAGAATCAGGTCCTCGGGCGTGTTCGGCACGCCGACGATGCTGGTCATCATCCGCGGTCCCTCGGCAAGCTGGACCACGGCGATCGCATAGGGCCCGTCGTTCTCGAAGCCGCGCGCGGGCCGGTGGTTGATCACGTACGAGTAGAGCGTGGCCCGCCCGCTCGCGGTGAACCACTCGACATCGGTGGAACCGCACTCCGGGCAGACCGGCCGTGGGTAGAAGTAGGGCTTACCGCAGTCGCGGCAGCGCTGCAGCCTCAGCTCGCCTCGAGCGCAGCCGTCCCAGAACGGCTGAGTATCTGGCGTCGGCTCGGGAACGGGCTTGCCCGGTGCGGGCGTGCTCAAACCAGCCTGCCGGGGGTCGGCCTGAACGACCGCTCGACCTGCTCGCCCAGCTCCTCGAGTTCCCACGGCTCCTGGCTGAGCAGCCGGACGACCGGCGCCATGTTGTTGTAGAGCGAGACCTCATAGCCAGAGGAGTGTACGATCCGGCCGGTCAGCCAGCCGGACCGCTCGCTGGCCAGGTAAGCGACGACGGCGGCGACGTTGTCAGGCGAGCGGCGCTGATCCTCGTCGGTCGGCCGGTCGGTCCGGCGCCGCTCGGTCGGGATGGAGTCGGTCATCCGGGTGGCGGCGGCGGGAGAGACGGCGTTGCAGGTCACGCCGTACTTGGCCAGCGAGTTGGCGCACGACCAGGTCAGACCGACGATGCCCATCTTCGCGGCGGCGTAGTTCGGCTGGCCCGGCGCACCATGCAGGCCGGAGACCGAGGTGAAGTTGATGATGCGGTTCTGCGCGGTTTCCTCGCGCAGCGACCGCCAGTGCGCGGCAGCGAACTTGGACGTGTTGAAGGTGCCCTTCAGGTGCACCCGGATCACGTCGTCCCACTCCTGCTCGGACATGTTGAAGATCATCCGGTCGCGGAGGATGCCAGCCACGTTGACCAGCACGTCCAGCCGTCCGAACTCGGCGATCGCCGACTTGATCAGGTCTTCGGCCGCGGCATGATCGGAGACGTCGGCTCCGCTGGCAATCGCCGTGCCGCCGGTGCTGGTGATCTCGGCGACGACCTCCTGGGCCGGCGTGGTGTCCCCGCCCGATCCGTCGACTGCTGAGCCGAGGTCATTGACCACGACGCTGGCGCCCTCGCGGGCGAGCAGCAGCGCGGTTGACTTTCCGATGCCGCGCCCGGCACCGGTGACGATGGCGACCCGCCCGTCCAGGGTGCCCATCCGGCTCACCCGACCCTTCGCTCGCTGGAAGACCCGATACTAGAACGCTCTTCTGAAATTATGTCGGATCGGCCGCCGGATTGTCTTGGCCAGCCTCCGTTTCGAACCGCCCCGCCACAACCTGTCAGTTGACGGCTGCGGCCAACATGTGTAAGCTAAACCTTACAGGTGATAGTCATTGAAAGATGATGCGACAAGCGAGGAACTTCTCGCCATGCTGACCGCCATCGCGCACCCGCTTCGGCTGCGCGTGATAGCAGAGCTCGCTCACGGCCGCGTGCACGTCAGCGAGCTCGCCCGGCGTCTTCAAATGTCCAGGCCGCTGCTTTACATGCACCTCGACAAGTTGGAGAAGGCC
>Ga0335075_10010634_pt1 | contig 13958 bp, 10 predicted proteins | sample Lox_Sample_24_FD_206723 | JGI IMG/M metagenome (GOLD analysis project Ga0335075, IMG submission 206723) | Soil microbial communities from Loxahatchee National Wildlife Refuge, Florida, United States - Lox_Sample_2.4 | ecosystem: Environmental > Terrestrial > Soil > Wetlands | place: USA...
TCGTGGTAAGGCCGACGTCATTCGCGATGTGGAAGAAGATAGGGACGTGGTACTGGCCGGCGATCTGTTCCTGTGCGGCGGCCACGCCGCTTGACACCGAGCCGAACAGCGCGACCACGTGGTCATTGAGTATGAGGTTGCGGGTGACGGTCTCGCCGGTCGCCGGGTCGAGCTGGTCGTCTCCGCTGACGACGGTGATCTTCTTGCCGAGCAGTCCGCCCTCGGAGTTGATCTGGCTGACCGCGAGCTTTATGCCGTCAAGGCCCGCCGTGCCGTAGTCGGCGAACGGGCCGCTCAGCGTGCTGGCCACGCCGATGTCCACCGTACCGCCGGAGGAGCTTGGCGAGTTCGACGGCGCAGCTCCCCCCGACGAGCTCGCGCAGCCCGCGGCCAGCAGGGCGGCGCAGCCCGCCGCGACGGGCAGGAGCGCCCGGCGCAGCAGGTCACGCCCCAGTTGTCTGTGCTTTGTGCGCATTGACAATTCCTCCAGTTGCGCTCGGCATCCGAAGAACGCGGGCATGGCAATAAAGGCGCTGGTCAATTGCGTCATCGGCGACTAGCTCGCGGTTCCGGACGATTTAAACAGACCGTAGCGTCGGCACCCGGAGGCGATATATGCGATAAACCGAGGACTTTCCCGGCAGGGGTTCGTAGGATCCGCAAGCCGGTCAGGTCAATCCGGCGTACCGGGATTCGCGAGCTTGAGGCCGAGCTGGAACAGCAGCAGGTCATCAGGCACGTGGGGGTCACGGCCGGTTAGGTCGCGGATCCGCCGCAGCCGGTAGACGATGGTGTTGGGGTGCACGCACCGGCTCTCGGCGCACCGAGTCAGGTTGAATCCGGACTCGACATAGGAACGCAGCGTGGGGACTAGCTCGGCCATATGCTCGGCGTCGTAGGCGAGCAGCGGGGCGATCGTGGTGTCTAGGATCCGGTCGGCGTGGCGGCTTGCCCGGATAACCGAGTCGATGAGTACCTCGTCGAAGGCCACGACAGGGCCGTGGGCATCGGTGCCTGTGGCGATCTCGACCGCCTCCCTGGCCTCGGCGTAGCTTGTCGCGAGCGGAGCCAGGCCCTGGTGGCAGGCGCTGATCCCGATCCTCGCGTCCGCGTCCGCCAGGTGGCCGGCCAGCGCCGTGCACAGATTCCGGGCCGCTGCCAGTTCGGCCGGGTTGCCATAGGGATAAAGCGCGATCACCTCACCATGCCGGATGCCCACAAGCAGCGATCCGCTGGCGGGCACGAGGCGGCTGCGCAGGCCCTCGACGACCCGCCGCAGTACGGCCTGCCGGCTGAGCGAGTGGGTGGCCCGCTCCGGCTCGCGCCCCAGGGTGCGCACGACCACCACGATGTAGTTCTGGGCCAGTGGCAGCCGCAGTGAGCGGGCGAGACGACGGACCTGCTCGGACTCTCCCTCACCGGAGATGAGCGCCTCCAGCAGGTCCTGCCGGACCACCTCCCGGTCACTCCACCTGGTCTGGAACTCTTCGAGGTAACCCTGGACAGCGGCGACCGACATCAGGTCGATGTGGTCGAGCACCCGGCCCGCGATCATGAGCGCGGCCTCTCGTTCTGCCGCCACGTCCTGAAGCGTGCAGCAGAGCACGCTTTCCCAAAGCACCTTCCCCCATAGCCGCACCGCGCGCAGGAACGACTCCAGGGCGACGTCCTGGTGCACGCGGCGCGCCGCGCCTGCCCGGACGCCGTTGAACTCGTCCGGCGTGGCCCGCTGTCCTCGCCCCAGGTTGCTGACGGTGACCTGGAGTCCGCTCAGCGAAACCGGGTACACGTCCTGGTCGAGGAAGTCATCGGTGGCCAGCCGGTAGTCAGCAATCGTGTCGCGGTAGCAGCTGACCATGCGCCTAGCGGTCGGTTCGAGCTGCCGCGAGAGCCTGCCTACGATCACCGGCACCGCATCGTGGGCCTCCGGGACCGGGGCAGCAGCGGGATGTTCCTCGGCGCTACTTGGCCACGCGGGCAGTGGTTCGATCACAATCGGGCCGTACCTCTCTCCCCATTGAGCGTGGCCACGGCATAGCCCGCCGCGTTTGCCGGTCAGCATAAATCCTCCGGTGTCGCGACACCAGCATGCGTATGCTCCGGTTTACCCGGCGGCAGCAAGCGCGCTCCCGGGCCGGCGCAGCCGGCCCGGGAGACCCGCAACGGTTCGCGCAAGACCGCGGCCGTGCGGAAGGCCACCGATCGGGCAGGTCAGGCCAACGGCGCTGGGCGGCGGGCCATCGGCGGGCGGCTGCGGCCCAGAAAAGCTCGCTTACCTTCCGCCGGGATTTGCGCGGTGTCTCCGGTTACGGCTGCGGCCAGTTCTTCACGAGCGGCGGCAGTCGGATCACGGGCGACGGCAGCGCGCAAGAGGCGGACGGCGCGGCGGGATTCGACACCCGCGAGGCGGGCGGGGAGACTGACAGGGAAGGAAACCCGGCAGGGAGGAGGCCGTATGGACACGATCAGTGCGGCCGGCGAAGGCGGCGCGGCGCGCGAAGCCGGGTCCAGGGAGAATGCGGCGCGGGAGGTCGCGGCACGGATGGCCGCAGCCGCGGCCGCCTGGCTCGACGCGCTCGACCCCGCGCAGCGTGCGGTGGCGGCCGGCGCCGCGCCCAGCCCGGACGCCGGGTCCGACGCCGAGCGCCGCCGCTGGTTCTACACCCCCACCGACCACGGCGGCCTGCCCCTCGGCGCCCAGCGCCCGGCCCAGCAGCAACTCGCACACAAGCTCGTCGCCACGGGGCTGTCGGCCGCCGGGTACGTCACCGTCGCCACCATCATCGGGCTGGATAACGTGCTCGACTACGTGGAGGGCTGGAGCGTCGACTGGGGCCGCGAGCGGGGCCGCGACCCGGGAATGTACTACCTGCGGGTATTCGGCGACCCCCGCGGCGCGGCGCCGTGGGGCTGGCGCTTCGGCGGCCATCATGTCTCGCTGAACAACCTGATCGCCGGCGGCGTGGTCCGCGGAGTGACCCCGTGCTTCCTCGGCGCCGACCCGGCCTGCGCACCGCTGCTCGGCCCCGAGCCGCTGCGGCCGCTGGCCGGGACCGAGGACCTGGCCCGTCAGCTTGTCCGCTCGCTCGATGCCGAACAGGCCAGGCAGGCGATCCTCCTCGACCGGGCGCCTTCGGACATCATCGGCGGCAACAGGTCCCAGATAGCCGACGGCGACGAGATCATCCGCCTCCGCGACATATGGCGCGGGCACTTCGCTGAGCGGAGGCTGGACGAAATGGTGACCCGGATCGGCGAGGACGGGGAGAAGGCATCCGGCTATGGCGCCGGCGACCGCCGGCGGCTCGCGCTGACCCGCGACCCCAAAGGCCTCCCCGCCCGGGACCTGGACGCCGGGCAGCGGGACCTGCTGCGCGCACTGCTCGCGACCTACCTGGGGCGTGTCCCTGAAGGCCTGTCCCCGCAGCCGGGCTACGCCGACGGCGCCGCGCTGGACGTAGTGCACCTGGCCTGGGCCGGGCCCACCGAACCCGGCGCGCCGCTGTATTACCGGCTGCAGGCACCGCGGCTGCTCATTGAGTACGACAACACCCAGCGCGGCGCCAACCACGCCCACTCCGTCTGGCGTGACCCGCAGGCCGACTTCGGCTACGACGCCCTCCGAGCCCACCTGGCCCGGCACCACCACCGCTGAGGGCCAGACACCCTCGACCCAGGCTCGCAGGCCAACACTTCTTTGACTACTAGCATCGTCGACCATGAGCAAGTAGTGCCGATCAGCGTGCGCGGACACCTCCGGCTGTTCGCAGTGCGTCACTGCCATCCGCGGCCTGGTCATGCTGATGACCGTCAGCCTCCCGCGGGCACCGCCGGCGCAACCGCCACACGAGACGCTGGCGCAGCCCTGATCCGCCGTCACGGTCACCTTCGCCGGCAGCGGGCGCACCGGCCGCCGCGGCCGGGCGAACCGCCCGTTGAGGCCCGTCGGCATCGGGTACACGAGCATACCAAGCCGGGCGATACCGACCTTCGTCCCTGTTCCGCGCAGCGCCGTTGGTGGTACGGAAGTTAGAGGAGTAGATAATGGCTGATGGACGGGGAGAGGACTGGTCCTGTTAACCCACCTTTGGAGGTGACGAGAGGTGAGCCGCTGGGCAGCAACCGCACCGGACGAGCGGTCAGGGGGCTGGGAAGGTCGACTGCTATTGGTCTCCGAGCGTCATACGGAAACGGACCAATGCGGTCACCTGCATGATTCCTCAGCGCAAGCGATGCGATGCTCCGAGGAGGCCGCTGACCGTCTCAATCACGGGCTCATCCCGGCGGGGGCCATCCCCGCTCAGCGCATGCCGCCTGACTACTACCTGGGCTGAGCCGGCCGGCAACGCCGGTTCCGGCACCGTGCGCTGGTGGCAGCGGGATGCGATGGCGCGTGCCCGCGTCCAGCCCCCGCCGAGCCTGATGGCAGGTGCGCTTCGCGCCGGCCGGGCTCAGGCGGTGGCTGGGCGGTGGAATACGCACCTGACGGCCCTAAGCTGGGCGGGTGAACCGTGCGGATGTGGCGGCGGCGGACCTGCCAAGGACCCGGGCTGACGAGCCGCAGCACCTGCTCGCGACGCTGCTCGGTACCTACGCGATCGGGCGCGAGCCGGTCCGGGCGGGGGTGTTTCCCCGGCTGCTCGCCGAGTTCGGTATCAGCCCGGCAGGGTCGCGGAACGCGCTCAGCCGGGTCGCACGGCGCGGGCTGCTTGAGCGGGACGGCGAGGGGCGCGCCCGCGCCTACCGGATGACCGCGTCGGCGCGCGAGAAGCAGGCACGTCGGACGCGGCAGTTCATGTCGTTCGGTCAGCCGACGCCGCCCTGGGACGGCCGGTGGACGATGGTGCTGTTCTCGCTGCCGGAGAACGACCGCACCGCGCGGCAGGCGCTGCGTACCCGGCTGACCCGGGCAGGCTTCCGGTCGCTGCGCGACGGGGTATGGGGCACCCCGCGCGACCGGCAGGCGGAGGCGGCGGACCTCGTCCTGGCCATCGCGCCGGCGCCAGCCGCGGTGCTCCGCGCGGAGCTTGTGACCGCGTCGACGTCGTTCCCCGACATCGACCGGATGTTCGGCCTCGCGGACTTGCGGGCCGCCTACGAGCTGTTCACCGGCTCCTTCGAGCCGGTATGCGCGCGGGCGAGGACGGCGGACATCCCGGCGCGGGAAGCGCTGGTGATCAGGACCAGGCTGATGGACGAGTGGCGTGAGTTCGCCGACACCGACCCTGACCTCCCGGACGAACTGCTTCCCGGTGGCTGGCCGCGCAACCGGGCCCGCGCGGTGTTCACCGAGCTCGACGCGGCCCTGGCGCCACTGGCGACGGAGTACCTGAACGGGCTGCTCGCCGCGCGCGCCTAGCCCGCCATATCCTCTCACGGTTCGGACAAAAGTAATCAAGCGAGCGTGCACACGCACAATATGCACCCGGCTGGCTCAATTGCTATCATTAGATAATGACACCTGCCGAAGGGGCGTTCCCGGCTATGCCGCCACGGACCACGTACCTCGTAAAGCAGCTTGAACTCGCCATTCGCGCGAGAATGGATGCCCTCGCGGGCGAGTTCGGCGTGACGGCGCTGCAGTACACGGCGCTGAGCGTGCTCGCACGGCATCCGGGTCTATCGGCGGCGCAGATGGCACGCCGTTCCTTTGTGAGCGCTCAGGCCGGAAATGAAATGGTCACAATCCTTGAGCGGAAAGGGCTAATTACCCGCACTCCCGATGCCCGCAACAGGCATATAAGGAGAATCAGCCTGACGCCGGCCGGCTATGCGGTGCTTTCTGACTGCGACGACCGGATCGACCTGCTTGAGGCGAGAATGCTCGACGCGCTCGCGCCCGCGGACGTCGAGGGGCTGCGTAAGTCACTAGCCGCGTGCGTGCAGTCCCTGGCGGGCTGACGCGGCCGCGCGTGCCAGCCGGGGGTGTCACGGTTTCAACGGCGGTTCCTCCCCGGTGACCCCCGCCTGCCGCAGCGCCGACCGCTGCTCGGCGGTGTAGCCGATCTCGGCCAGGATCTGCGCCGTGTGCTGGCCGAGCCGCGGCGCCGGGCCGGAGAACCCCACCCGGGATCCGGCCAGCCGGAGCGGGATGCCGCTGGTCCTCAGGTCCGCGAACTCGCCGAGCACGGGGTGCTCGACCGGCAGTGTCTCCTCGCGCGCGGTGACCCGCTCGTCGGTCACCGCCTGCTGCGGGGTGCGGACGGGCGCCGCGGGCACCCCTGCCGCCGACAGCAGGGCCACCACCTCCGCGGTCGGCCGCTCGCCGGTCCACCCCTCGATCTCAGCGGTCAGCCCTTCCTCGTGCCGCACCCGCGCGTCTCGGCCCGCGAACCGCGGGTCGGTCAGCAGGTCCTGGCGGTCCATGACGGTGAACAGGTCATTGACCAGCTTGTCCTGCGGCGCGACGATCGCGGCCCACCCGTCGGCGCAGCGGTAGATCCCAAACGGCGCGAGCCTCGGCAGCGTGGGGCCGGTGCGCAGTGCCTGCCCCAGTTGCTCCATCGCCGACCAGTCCTCGGTCGCCACCAGCGAGGTCAGGGTGCCGAGCATGGAGACGTCGACATGCTCGCCGGTGCCACGGGCGGTACGCCGGTGCAGCGCGGCCAGGATCCCGACCACCGCCCAGACGGGCGTGAGCACGTCGCCCATGGGCACGCCGACGCGGACCGGCGGCTCGCCGGGGGCGCCGCTGGTGAGCATGACACCGCTCAGCGCCTGGACGATTGTGTCCATGGCCCGCACCCCGCTGCTCGCGTTGGCGCCGAAGCCGCTGATCGAGCAGTAGATGACGGCCGGGTTGACCTCGCGCGCCGCGGCGTAGCCGACGCCGAGCCGGTCGGCGGTGCCGCTTGAGAAGTTCTCCACCACGATGTCGGCGTGCCGGACCAGGTCGAGGAAGACCCGCACCGCGCCCGGCCGCTTCAGGTCGAGCGTGATACTGCGCTTGCCGCGGTTGCGGTTGAGCACGGCAAGCGACATGGCGTCCGGGTCGGTCCTGGTGAGGGCGAGTCCGCTGGTCCCGAGGTAGGGCGCGTTGCCCCGGGCGATGTCACCGCCGTCCGGGTCCTCCACCTTGATGACGTCCGCGCCGAGCCCCGCGAGAACCAGCGTGCAGAACGGGCCGGCCAGGGCCCGGGTCATGTCGATGACCCGCAGCCCGGCGAGCGGCCCCTCGGCTGGCGGGACGTCCGCCGGCCGGTCCTCATCCGGCACGACATCAGGGGGCAGGTGCTCAGCGGGCATGGTCCCTCCTTCGTTCCGCGGCGGGCAGTGCCCGGTCCTCGATGAACCGGGCGATTGCCGCCTTCAGCTCGTCCTCGGTCCAGGTACGCCGGTCGACGTTGTCCGCGGCGATGGACAGCACGGGGATGCCCGCGGCCTCCAGCCGCCGCACCGAGAAGAAGTCGTTTTCGCCGAGGCTGACCACGCCGTCGACCTGGTGCAGCAGGGCCTCCTTGACATGCCAGGCGGCCGACCAGGCCGGCATCCGCAGCTCGTCGCCCACAGTGACGAAGCGGGCGGCCAGGGCGCGCAGCGGGTCGCGGCCCTCGAAGTACCTGGCGTACCCGTCGGCGGCAAGGCCGAGGTACATCGACCAGACGAACACCGCTCCGTAGGTGTCCTGGAAGTACTGGTAGAGGCCGAGGCTCGACCACAGGCCGCGGCCCAGCCACATCAGCCGGACCCGCTCCCCCGGGCAGGCGGCCGCACCGCTCGACACCCGGTCGGTCAGCTCGGCCTGGAACTCGGCGGCGGCATCACGGGCCCACGCGCTGCCCCGGTGCCACTGCGGCACCATCACGGCGGGCATGGTCTCGGCGATGCTCACCGGCGCCGGCACGGTCGCGGCGACCAGGTCCCGGGCCGCCCCGTTGTGCTCGGCCTGCTCGTTGGCCAGGTGCATGACCTCGGCGAACCGGGATTCGGAGAACCGCCGCCCGGTGGTCTGCTCGAGCGCCCGGATGAGCCCGGTCAGCTCGTCGGTGAGCAGGTCGAGCCGCGCACGCGGCAGGAAGCGGTCCCAGGACCGCGGCAGTTCCGCCCACCATTGCTCGCGGGGGTCGTCGCGCGGGTCCACGGTCTTCTCGACCGGGTAGAAGACGGCGCCAGACCGCTGCGCCCAGGTCTCGAACAGCTGCCGCATCGCGTCGCTGTTCAGCGAGGCCGAGATGATGGCGGGGCGGGGCAGCCCGCCCCAGGGCGGGTCGTCATCACCGGCGAGCAGCCCGCCGAGCGGCAGCGAGTTGTACTGCTCGGAGTCGTCGGGGTAGCCGGCCACCGCGAGGGCGCGCAGGTAGCCGGGTGCCTTCTGCTTGGCGGCGATCACCGACGACCACCACTGGATGACCACGTAGGGGATGTCCATCGCCCGGTAGATCTCGTGCGGCGAGTCCGCGCTGAGCAGCGCGACCGGCTCGCCCGCGGCGGCACGCTCGCGGACGCTCGCGAACCACTCGCGCTGGTAACGGGTGAACCGCTGGGTGCAGGCCAGCTCGGGCCTGCGCCGCACACCTGCCTGCTCAGCCATGCCGGGCCTCCCGTGCTCCGCTCGCGGTGCCCGCGGCACCGAGCTCGCCGAGCAGCCGCCGCCCCGCCTCCCGCAGCTCCGGCCGTCCGCTGTCGGCGGCGCGCCCTGGATCGCTCAGTTCCGGATCAAGCAGGCGGACGGGAACCAGCGGGATGCCGGCGCGGAGGCGGTCGCGGAGTGCCGGAAGCTGCCAGGCGGCCGCCTCGTCGCCGGGGGCGAGCAGGTAGAGCACGCCGTCCGCGGCGGCCGCGCGGACCCGGTCTACCGTGCGCGCGACCCGGTCGTGCAGCCCGGCCCGGGCGGCACCGCCATGAGCGAAGTGGTATCTGTCGACGATCCCGTCCAGCGGGTCGCGGGTGGCCAGCGGGTACTCGCTGCCGTCGTCGCCCCATTCGTGGTCCTCGCCGACGATGGCGATACCCAGCTCCTCAAGGGCCTGGTAGGCCGTCAGGTCATCGGTTCCGGAGCCGGCCAGGAAGACCCGGGTGGCGGCTTCCTGGCCGGCGGTCCCCGCGGCGCCCGCGGCCGGCGCGGCGTCAAGGAGCGGCCGGAGCTGGCCGGCCGGGAGAACCTGGGCGGCGATGGCCGCGGCCAGGGCGTCGCTGCCGGCGATCGCGGGCCGCGGCCCGGTGCGCCCCGCGTTGATCTCCCGCAGCGAGTGCGCGGTCCCCGCCGACGTCGCCACCGCACTCGCGAGGCCGGCCGGCGTGACCGGGCGCCCCGCCCACCGGGCGATCACCGCGGTCAGTTCGGCGGCGCGCTGCCGGTTGTAGCGCGCGCTGGTCCGGGACGGCAGCCTGAGCAGGTCGAAGAACGCGACCGGGACGAGGTCCGGCGCCGCGCCACTGCGCCGCAGCTCGCGCAGCAGGTAGAAGAGCCGGGTGTGGTCCTCACGGTCGCGGCCGATCAGCAGGAAGTCGATCCAGCCGAGCGCGCCGGACAGCAGCGCCGCCGCGAGCCGGGCCGTGCCGTAGCTCAGCTCCCGGCCGAACGCGGCGGGGGTTCCGTCTACATCAACGTGCCTGCCCGGTTCGGGTTCACCGCCGTCCAGCTCGTTAGCCCGGACGCGCCCTTGAGTGTCGTCGGCGGGCGAACCGTACGCGAGCCCGGCGAGGCGGTCCGGGGACAGCCGTACCGGCAGCAGGCCTGCGGCGGTCACCAGCTCGCGGGGTGCGGACCAGCCGAGCATGCCGACGACCTGTCCGCCGCTGGCGTGCCAGGCCGCGGCCGCGTCGGCCGGATGCTCGCAGGCCGCGCGCAGCGCGGCGGCCCAGGCCGCCTCACCGCTCAGCGCGGTGCCCGCCCGCGCGTGCCCCAGGGTCCCGGTCACCAGACCTCGGCCACCGTCTCGCGAGTCTCAGCCAGAAATTCGGCAAGGTCCTCGGCCAGGAGCCAGCCGTCCTTGACCGCGAGGTGCGCGGCGGCCTCCAGGCGGGCCAGGTAGCCGTCCCTGTCGCCGTAGCGCCGTGTGAGCTCGGCCGCGGTGAACGGAGCCAGGTACGCCCACAGGTCGGCGAGCATCGCCGGGTCGGCGTAGGGGGCGTGCGGCGCCGGCTCGCACCGGCCAGGGACCGGGGTGCTGTGCGGGAAGTGCCCGCCGGCCGGTACCTCGACCCAGGGGGTGCGGATGCCGCCGGTCACGTTGCCGTCCGCGTCGCGGAGCAGCGGCAGGGACTCGGGCATGATGCCGCGGGTGCCCGGGCCGTCCGGGTCGTCGTAGCCGAACCGGCTCGGCATGCGCGGCGGCACCGTGCCGTCGGCCGCCCAGCGGTCGACGGCGGCGAACACCGCGCGGGCGACCAGGTCCATGCGGCCGTCGGAGAGCCGTTCGCTGACCTCGGCGGGGTTGACCGGCCAGCCCCGGCCGGCCATCTGCAGCCGGTTGGTGGCCAGCTCGTGCCGGCCGGTGATGTGCCCCGTGCCCGCCACCTGGTAGAGCCGGTAGGCGTCGTGCGGCCCGTCGGAATCCGGGCGCAGGACTGCCCGGTGGGTCTCCGACTCGCCCTCGCTGAGCAGCTCGACGACCGGGACGCCGTGCGCGCCGATAGTGCGGCGCGGGTCGTCGGGCAGCAGCTGAGCCGGCGGGCGCAGCACGCCGTAGCCGGCCCGGCCCGCGCCCCCGGAGGAGATGCAGATGAGGTAGCCGCCGACCGCGGGCCCGCCGCCGGCCTGGCTCCGCGCGTGAAAGCCCTCGCCGAGGAAGGTGCGGCAGAACGTGCCGGTCTGCGACCAGCCGGACATGATCACCCGGCTGACCGGGTACCCGGCGAGCGGGCCGCTGCCACCCTTGGCCAGCGCGGCGGCCAGGCCGGTGATGTCCCAGCGCTGGGCGGGCCGCGGGATGGACAGCGTGCCGTACCTGGCCGCATCCCAGCGGGCCAGATCGGGCAGGGTGGCGACTTCCTGGGTCACGCCGACGTGCGCGTGGCCGGAGCGGACCAGCCAGGGGGCGGTCGCGGACCAGGTGAGCGAGCGGTCGTAGTCGGCGTGGTTCGGCTCCAGGTAGACGGCGCCGCTGAACGTGGCGGGGTCCGCGGGGCGGCGGATGAGGATCCTGGTGGTGAACGGCAGCGGGCCGGCCGGGACCGGGCGCAGGCTGTCGTCCCAGGTCCAGTCGTCGGCCTGGCCCGAGAGCAGGTATTCCTCCTCCAGGTAGCCGTGCGCGGCCAGGTCGATGCCACGCTGGTGCCCGGGCAGCCAGGCGGTGCCGAGCGGGACGCTTTCGCCGCCGGCCGGGAGCGGGCCCGTGACGGTGAGGGTGGCAAGGAGGTCGGCGAAGTCGGTCACCGGCGTTCCCTTCTGTGCAGTCGCAGCGGGACGGACTCCGGGCCGAACTCCGGCCACCGGGTCATCTCGACCGGGCCGGTGAGCTCGAAGCTGGTGGTGGCCGCGAGCAGCTCTTCCAAGGCGACGCGCAGTTCCATGCGGGCCCAGTTCGCGCCGGGGCAGTGATGCGGGCCGAGGCCGAAGGCGATGTGCCTGCCCGGTCTGCCCAGCGTGAAGGTGTCGGGGTCGGGGAAGACGTCCTCGTCCCTGTTGGCGGAGGTGAACACCATGGCGATCGGCTCGTCCTTGCGGATCAGGCAGCCGCCGAGCTCGACGTCCTTGTTCGCGGTGCGGGCGAACCCCCGGTACGGGGAGTACAGCCGCAGCAGTTCCTCCACCGCGTCGGGGATGAGGGCCGGGTCGGCCCGCAGCCGGTCCTGCAGGGCGGGGTCGCCGGCCAGGTGCACCGCGAAGCTGCCGAGCACGAACCGCGGGGCGACGATGCCGACCAGGAGGACCTGGCGCAGCGTGCCGACCACCAGCTCCCTGGGCAGCGGCTCGCCGCCGACCCGGGCCTGCAGCAGCGCCGTCGCCGGATCGGCACCGGGATCGCGCGGACGGGCCTCGCGATCTGCGATCAGCTCCCTGGTCAGGTCGTACAGGGCCAGGCTGGCCGCGCGCATGCCCGCGGGCTCGTCGTCCTTGATGGCCTTGTTGAAGTCGAGGAAGTGCGCCTGGACGCGGGCCATCGTGTCGTTGTCCACGTTGAGGAAGCGGGCGAACGCCATCACCGGGTAGTTGCCGGCGAAGTCGACGCCGAAGTCACCGTGCCCGCGGTCGAGCATCGGCCGCAGGCAGGTGACGGCGTACTCGCGGACGGCCGGCTCGACCACGGCGACCCGGGCCGCGCTCATCAGCGGATTCAGCACGGCCCGGTAGGCGGTGTGCTCGGGCGGGTCCAGGTGCAGCGGGGGCCGGCGGCCGGTGAAGGCGATCTTGGGCACGATGTTCTGCACCGAGGTGATGAACGTGTCGGACTCGGTGAGCACCCGCCGGACGTCGGCGTACCTGGTGATGGCCCAGAAGCCGTTGTAGCGGTCGCTGTGCAGCACCGGGCACTGGGCGCGCATCTCCCTGTAGAGCGCGTGCGGGTCCCGCACCGTGTCGCTGACCAGGGGATCGAAGCCAACAGGGCCCGCGCCCTGGTACTCATCGGTCATGCCTCTTGCTCCGCCTGGTTGCCTGCCGGTTGCTCCGCCTGGTTGCCTGCCGGCCGCTGCGCCTGGCCGCCCGGCCCGAGCCGCAGCGGCAGCCGGGTCGGCCCCGCCGTCGGCCACGGGCTGAACGTGACGTCACCGCGCGGCTCGAGCGGGACGCGGCCGAGCAGCGCGAGCACGCCGGCGACGAGCAGGTTCCTGCCTGGCACGGCGCCGGGGCAGACGTGCGGGCCGTCGCCGAACGCCAGGTGCCGCTCCCCTCGGGTCAGATCTAGCTCTCCCGGGCGGTCGAAGACCTCCGGGTCCTGGTTGGCGGCCGGGAGCACGATCGCGACCGCCTCGCCCGCTGGGATGTCACGGTCGCCGAGCCGCGCCGGCCTGGTGGTGGTGCGCGCGAAGCCCACGTTGGGCGTGTGCAGCCGTAGCATCTCCTCGACGAAGGGCGGGACAAGGCCGGGGTCGGCGCACAGTGCGGCCTGAAGCGCGGGGTCGCGCGCCAGGTGCAGCGCGGCGCTCGCCAGCGCCAGCGCCGGGGCGCCGTGGCCCGCCACGACGATCTGCCGCAAGCTGCCCGCCGCGATCTCCGGCGTGACCGGCTCCCCCTCGACCTGGGCGGCGAGCAGCGCGCTGAGCATGTCATCGGCCGCGTCAAGCGGCTGCGTGGCGCGGCGGGCGGCAACCTCCCGGCACAGCCGGTACAGGAACTGGTTCTCCGCCTCGATGGCCGGCACGTCGCGGCGGCGCTGAGCCTCCTCGAAGAGGTCCATGTGCACGCCGAACTGGCCGGTCAGGTCGTCGGGGATGCTGAGCAGCAGGCAGACCACCCGGGAGGCGAACGGCGAGCAGAAGTCCGCGTACAGCTCGACCTCGCGTGGCAGCGCGGCGACCAGGCTCTCGGCGAGCGCGGTCACAGCGGGCGCCAGCCAGCCGAGCCGTTCCCGGCGGAAGACCGGGCTGATGACTTTGCGGTAGGCGCTGTGCTCCGGCGGGTCGTAGTGCAGCGGCGGGCGCCGTCCCGAGGCCGGGTTGCGCGGGATGACGATGCCCTTGGCACTTGAGAAGGTGGCCGGATCGCGCATTACCCGCTGCACGTCCCGGTACCTGGTGACGGCCCAGAACCCGCCGTAACTTGCGCTGTGCGCGACCGGGCACCGCTCGCGGAGCTGCCCGTAAAGGCCCTCGGGGTCGGCGAGCCCGGCGGGGTCGTCGGGGTCGAAGTCGTGGCCGGCGGGGCCGGTGTCAGCGGCGGCCGTCATGAGCGAGCCTGCGAGCGAATCAGCAAGTACAGTGCGTCCGCGAATGCGGACTCCGAGCGCCAGCGAGGTGTCCTCATGAGCGAGCCCTGCGAGCGAATCAGCAAGTACAGTGCGTCCGCGAATGCGGACTCCGAGCGCCAGCGAGGTGTCCTCATGAGCGGGCTTCAAGCTCGGCGGCGCGGGCGGTCA
>Ga0335075_10010635_pt1 | contig 13958 bp, 16 predicted proteins | sample Lox_Sample_24_FD_206723 | JGI IMG/M metagenome (GOLD analysis project Ga0335075, IMG submission 206723) | Soil microbial communities from Loxahatchee National Wildlife Refuge, Florida, United States - Lox_Sample_2.4 | ecosystem: Environmental > Terrestrial > Soil > Wetlands | place: USA...
CCATGTCGATCGCGTGCTCCATCTCGAGGTCTTCCTCGCCGAGCACGTCGCCGAGCTGCGCCGGGTCGTCCCTGTCCGACAGCGGGGCGTCCAGCGAGTAGGTGCTGAACGCCATGTCCGCCTGCCTGGCCTCGACCAGCTCGTCGGCGGTGACGCCGAGGCGCACCGCGAGTTCCTCCTCGGTGGGCGTGCGGCCCAGGGAGTGGGTCAGCTCCTCCGTCACCTTGCGCAGCTCGAGCAGCAGCTCCTGCGCGGACCGGCGGACGTGGATCTGCCACCGCTTGTCGCGGAAGTGCCGCTTGACCTCGCCGCTGACGCAGGGCGCCGCGTACGCGGACAAGCTGTGACCAAGTTCCGGGTCGTAGTTGTTGATGGCCTTCATCAGGCCCACGTAGCCGACCTGCATCAGGTCTTCGGTGGGCTCAGGGCTGCCGCGATACTGCCGCACGCAGGACCTGACGAGCTTCTCGTGGCGCTGCACCAGGATCTCGCAAATGGTGGCGCGCAGGTCGCTGTCGCGTGGTTCTGCGCGGAAGCAGCCGAGCAGTTCGTCGTCGGACAACCGGGTCAGGTCGTCGCGCGAACCGGGGGGGCAGGTCGTTGCCTTCGTCATAGTGGCGCTCTCCGCGGGGTCAGGAATGCCGGACGATGCGAGTGTGCCCGCACGAGGACGTCTAAACGTGATCGTGTGTGAGCTGCGTCACACCGCTATTCCGGCATCGCCTGCCCCGCCGGAGAATGCGTCACGTCGCCAGAGGAAGCCGGAGACGTTACGGATACTTTTTCTATACGACCGCGGCGCGCTGCCTGTCCCAGTACCGCAGCTGACGGCAGCGGGCGATGAACTCCGCCGGCGGGTAATCGGTGAGGCTGACGAAGCCCTCATCGAGGTCGCTCGGGTCGGCGGGCAGCCCAGCGGCCTCGAACAGCACCGCCGCGCCGCTCGTGTAGCCGATGAACTTGCAGTGCGCGACCGCGTCCGTCACGAAGTCGCGGGCCGCGGGCCGCGCGCTGAGCGCCCGTGCCCCGCCAGGGGAGGCCAGGATGACCACGGCGTCGTACAGCACCGACGGCGCGCCGTCGACCTGCTGCTTGGCCCGCACCCGCGTGCCGTCGCTGGCGTCCACGCCGCCGACGGCGGGCGCGACGATTTCGACGGTGACCTGCTCTTCCGCGGCGGCGGCGCGCAGCGCGGCCAGCGCCTCGGCGTCGGCGCCGTTGGTGATGAGCACGCCGATCTTCCGCCCGGCGAAGCTGCCGGGACCGCGCTCGAGGATGCTCAGCGCCGGGGACGGCGGCAGGTCAGCGCGGGGCGCGCGGGCCGGCTCGGTGGCCTCGGGCATCTCCAGCAGGCCGAGTCCTTCCGCGACGGTGGCGGCGAGTTCCTCGTCCACGTTGCGCAGCCCCGCCACCATCCGGATCCTGATCTCCTCGCGCTCGCACTTGCTCAGCTCGAACGTGAACGAGTCGACGATGTGCCTGCGCTCGATGTCGTTCTGGCTGACCCAGAACTGCCGCGCCTGGCTGTAGTGGTCGGCGAAGCTGTCCGCGCGCAGCCGGCGCTTGGCCCCGGCTATCTCCTCCGGATAGCTGCGGTAGCCGTGGTCCGGGTCCTCGCGCGGGCCGCCTTCCGCGCCCTGCCACGAGTTCGGCTCGTAGTTCGCCCTGGTGCCCGGGTTGACCATCGCCATGTGGCCGTCCTGCTGGAAGTGCGCGAACGGGCACTTCGGCGCGTTGACGGGCAGTTGCGCGAAGTTCGGGCCGCCCAGCCGCTTGAGCTGGGTGTCCAGGTAGGAGAAGTTGCGGCCCTGCAGCAGCGGGTCGTTGGTGAAGTCGATGCCGGGCACGACGTTCTGCGTGCAGAAGGCGACCTGCTCGGTCTCGGCGAAGAAGTTGGCCACGACCCGGTCCAGCACGAGCCGGCCCACCGGCCGGACCGGCAGGACCTCCTCGGGGATGATCTTGGTCGGGTCGAGCACGTCGAACTCGAAGCGGTCGGCGAAGTCGTCGTCGAACAGCTGCAGGCCCAGTTCCCACTCCGGGTAGGCGCCTTGCGTGATCGCGTCCCACAGGTCGCGGCGGTGGAAGTCGGGGTCCGCGCCGTTGATCTTGACGGCCTCGTTCCACACCACCGACTGCAGGCCCATCGTGGGCTTCCAGTGGAACTTCACGTAGGTCCCACGGCCAGCCTCGTTCACCAGCCGGAAGGTGTGCACTCCGAACCCTTCCATGAATCGGAACGAGCGCGGGATGGCTCGGTCCGACATGATCCACATCAGCATGTGGGCGGACTCGGGCACGAGCGACGCGAAGTCCCAGAAGTTGTCGTGCGCGGTCTGCGCCTGCGGGAAGCCGCGGTCCGGCTCCTGCTTGGCGGCGTGGATGAGGTCGGGGAACTTCATCGCGTCCTGGATGAAGAACACCGGGATGTTGTTGCCGACCAGGTCCCAGTTCCCCTCGCGGGTGTAGAACTTGGTGGCGAAGCCGCGGACGTCCCGCGCCAGGTCACCGGACCCCTTGTTGCCCGCGACCGTCGAGAACCGCACGAACACCGGGGTGCGGAGCCCGGCCTCGCTGAACGGGTCGGCCCTCGTGATGTCGGTCAGCGGCGCGTAGTTCTCGAAGTAGCCGTGCGCGCCGAAGCCGCGCGCGTGCACCACCCGCTCGGGGATCCGCTCGTGGTCGAAGTGGGTGATCTTCTCCCTGAAGTGGAAGTCCTCAAGCAGGGCGGGGCCGCGCCCGCCCGCCCGCAGCGTGTTCTGGTCGTCGCTGACCGGCACGCCCTGCTGCGTCGTCAGCCGCTCTCCGGTGCCGTTCACGCTCTGGTGAGTCTCCCCACCGGGGGCCCGGAATACCTGCTGGTCGCCGTACCGCACCTGCTGCCGGTCGCGGTCGCCGTCGCCGTTGGCTGTCATGGAAAACAGCTCCTCCCCTTGCTTGCCTCCCGTTTGCTAATTCGTCTCTGGGCGCCGGCTACCCGGGTCTTCCGGCCGCAAACGACTAGGACGCGGGCTCGACGGCCGCGGCCGGGGCACGCAGCAGCGCGGCCACCCAGCCGGCTTCCGCCGCGTCGACGAAATGCAGCCCGGCACCGGTTCCCGCGGCCGCGCGCGCCAGCGCCTCGACGGCCAGGTCCTGGACCGGGTCGGTGACGCCGCGGCCGGTCAGCTGGTCCCGCCCGGCGGCGGCGTCGGCCAGGCCGGGGCCGATCCACGCCGTCTCCGTCGGCCACCTGGGCTGCCCGTCTTCGTCTTGGCCGGCGATAAGGACGTCGGACGCCAGGCCGTCGCGCAGCGCGGTCAGCGTGCCGTCCAGCCCCTGCACCGCGCGGCGCTCACCCGGCGGCCTGTCCAGCTGGGCGCGGACCTCATCCAGCCGGGCGCTCGCGTCGGCCGCGGCGCGGCGCGTCTCCTCAGCCCAGGCCGCCTCGTCGAAGTCCGGGGAGGTCAGCTCGACCTCGCGGTCGACGATCACCAGGTTGTCGTGCAGCACCGTGGGCAGCGACCCGGCCAGCAGCTCGCGTTCCCTGATATCGCCGCCGAGGACCACGAAGGCGGCCGTCACCGCGTCCGCCGCGTGGGTGACCGCGGCCGCGATCTTCTTGGCGGTCTCGGCCCAGGTCTCCTGCGCGGAACGCTCGAACCGTGGCTCCGACCAGCCGCCTCCTCTGGCTATGTGCACCGGCCAGCTCTCGCCGGTGATCTCCGTCAGGCCGAGCATCGCCGTCTCCAGGCCGGCCTGCGTTTCCGGCCAGGCACCGGGCACGGCCAGCACCTGGCCGCCTTCGCGGTTAGCCGACACGCGCACGTGCGGCAGCCGCGGCGGCCGCTGCGCGAGCCAGGGCACCACGTGCGGCAGCGGCGCGTAGCTGGTGCTCTCCCCCAGCGACGGCGCCTGCGGCACGATGCCGTGCAGCCGGACCCTGCCGCCCTCGGCGAACAGGGCGTGGCTGCGCGCGTGCACGTGGTCCAGGTTCGTCGCCAGGACGGCGTCGAGCGTCGCGTGGTCGGCGCCGGCGGCGGCCAGTGCCTCGCGCGCCGACCGCAAACGGAGCGCCACCTCGTTGGGGGCGTTCTCCTTCGGTGTGGTGTCCAGGTAGACCGACACATAGCCGCTGGCCGGCCAACCCGGCGGGTTCTCGTACAGCGGGCGGAGGAAAGCGAGGTCCACGCCATCGCCCCTTTCTGCGAGTGAACGTCCGGTTAGGTCAGTTACCAGAAGCCACAGACGCAAAACGCGTCCAGTTTGAGAGCGGATTGATGGATTAGCCGCGGGGCGCCGGGGAAGCGGAGGGAAACCGGATTCCGCGGAAGGACCTAGATGACCAACTATGCGACCGACTGGCGTGCCGCTGGCGCGTGCGCTTCCGCCGACCCCGAGTTGTTCTTCCCGATCGCGAAGAGCGCCCTCACGGTCACCCAGATGCGGAAGGCACAGCAGATCTGCGCCGACTGCGGGGTGCGGCAGCAGTGCCTGGACTTCGCGATGCAGAACGGCGAGATGCACGGCGTCTGGGGCGGCACCACGCCTGACGAGCGGATCCGCGCGCGCCGCGCGCTGCTGCGCCGCCGCCGCGCGCACCGGTCCCTCGCCGAGATCAGGGGGTAGCGCGGCCGCCCGCGGCGTGGGTCTCGATGATCTTCGCCGCCACCTCGGTGACCTTGAGGTGCCGTCGCTGCGACTCGCGGCGCAGGTACTTGAGCGCCTGCTCGGCGTCGCAGCCGAGCGCGTGCATCAGGATGCCCTTGGCCTGGTCGGTGACCGCGCGGGCGGCCACGGAGTCCTTCAGCTGCGTCGCGGTGCGCTGCGCCTCGCCGTAGGCGAGGGTGTTGGCGAACACCGTGCTGCCGAATCCGGCGAGCATCTCCGCCATCGGCACCCCGTCGGCGTCCAGCACGCCAGGTCGCACCGCGAACAGTCCCAGCACCAGCGTCATCGGCGGGAACTGCCGGACCAGGTGCACCGAGCAGCGCAGGCCGCGGCGCAGCGCCTCGTCAGCCCACCGCGGCCAGCGGTCCTCGAAAACCGCGTCCGGGCTGCTCACCGGCTTGCGTTCGGCCACCGCGACGGCGAGCGGGCCGACGCCCGTCTTGATCTCCAGATCGACGAGTTCCGCCGGATCGGGGTGGGTGGCCGCCATCACGGCGAGCTCGCCGTTGCGCCACAGCGTGGCGTGCGCCGCCGCGCAGCCGGGCACCTGGCGGACCGCCATCTCGGCCAGCTTGTTCAGCGACTTGGCTTCACCGTTGGTGAGGCTGACAAGCTCCGTAGCCTCGAGACCGAGATCCTCGACCGTCACGCCTGCCCCTCCCCGCACTGGCTTAGTTACTTCTTAGCAGGATACGCAGGACAGGCCGATCCGGGTCCCCTGGCGAAGCCGCCGACTGGTTCGCCCGGGATGGATGAGGCGGCGGCCGGCTGGCCGGCCGTGGACGGGGCCGCCGAGGCCCGCGTCCCCGACGAGGCGAGCATCATGCATTTGCCCGCCGCGGGCCGCAGCAGCGAGCTGAGCAGCAGCGTGCCGAGGATGACGGCGGCCATCGCCGCGATGGCGATAGCACGGCCCTGCCACGAGGGCCGTTTCCTGTCCCGCCCGTACCTGGCGGCGAGCAGCGTCAGCGGCCAGCCGAACCGTGGCAGCCGCCACCGCAGCCGCGGCAGCGGTTCGGCGCCGGACGGCGGCTCCCCCTTGGTGAGCGCGTTGAACATCGCGAACTTCGCGGCTAGCGTGGCGTCCTTCCCCAGGCCCCTCCGTATCCCGGCGAGCTGACGGCGAAGCCGCCATCGCCCGCGCAGGCCACGTCGTGTCTTGGCGATGCGGTCTGGCACGGCCATGTCGGCTCCTCCTCTCGCGCTGTCGCGTCTGGACCGGGGGTTACTCGGGGCGCAGCAGCTTCGCTGGGGTGATGGGCAGGTCACGGACCCGGCGGCCGGTCGCGTGGTAAACGGCGTTGCCGATCGCGGCGGCGGTCCCCGTGATGCCGATCTCGCCGATGCCCTTGCCGTCGCCAGGCCACAGGTGCGCGTCCTGCTCGTCGATCCAGAACGCCTCGATGTCCTGCACGTCGGCGCAGGTCGCGACGTGGTACTGGGCCAGGTCGAGGCCCACGAAGCAGCCTGCGGCGGCGTCCACGGCGGTCGCCTCCATCAGCGCCATCCCCAGTCCCATGGTCATGCCGCCGATGAACTGCGACCTGGCGAGCTGGGGATCGATGATGTGCCCGGCGGCGAACACCCCGAGCAGCCGCGGCACCCGGACCTCGCCGGCCAGCGGGTCGACGAGCACCTCCGCGAACTGGGCGCCGAACGAGTGCCGCGCGAACCCCGAGTCCTGCTCGACGTCGGCGGCGGTATCGGCGCGGCCGTGCGAGCCGTCCTTCAGCAGCGACTCGCAGGCGGCGGCCACCGCGGACGCCCATGAGGCGGTCCCCATCGACCCGCCGGCGAGCGGCGCGGCGGGCAGCGCGCTGTCGCCGAGTTCCACCCGCACCCGGCCGGGCGCCACGTCGAGCACGGACGCCGCGATCCGGCCGAGCGCCGTCCGCGCGCCGGTGCCGATGTCGGCGGCGGCGATCCGCACCACGAACCCGCCGTCGAGCGCGTCGGCGGTCGCCGTCGACGGGCGGCGCCGCGCCGGGTAGGTCGACGCGGCGACCCCGGTGCCGGCGAGCCAGCGGCCGCGCTCGCGGACACCCGGCCGGGGATCCCGGCCGCCGCCGGCGTGCCAGCCGAACCGGTCGGCGCCCTGGCGCAGGCACGCGACGAGGTTGCGCGAGCTGAACGGCAGGCCGCTGTCCGGCTCGGCGTCCGGGTCGTTCCTGACCCGCAGCTCCACGGGGTCCATGCCGAGGGCGGCCGCGAGCTCGTCCATCGCGGACTCCAGCGCGTACATCCCCGGGGTCTCTCCCGGGGCGCGCATCCACGACGGGGCGGGCACGTTCAGCCGCACCAGCCGGTGCGTGGTGCGCATCGCCGGGGTGCCGTACATGACGCGGGTGCAGGCGGCGGTCTGCTCGGCGAACTCGGTGCGCAGCGCGGTGTGCTCGATGACGTCGTGCGCGACGGCGGTCAGCTTGCCGTCAGCGGTGGCACCGAGCTCCAGCCGCTGGATGGTCGGCGTCCGGTGCCCGGTCAGTATGAACATCTGCTGCCTGGTCAGCGCCACCTTGACCGGGCGGCCGGTCTCCCTGGCGGCGAGCGCCGCGAGGATGGCGTGCGGGCGGGTGGTGCCCTTCGACCCGAACCCGCCGCCCACGTGCGGCGAGATGACCCGGACCTGTTCCGGCGGCAGGCCGAGCGTGGCCGCGATCGTGTCGCGGTCCGCGGACGGCCCCTGGGTGGAGTCCCAGACGGTCAGGGCGCCGGCCTCGTCCCACGCCGCGATCGCGGCGTGCGGCTCCATCGGGTTGTTGTGCTGCACGGGCGTGGTGTAGGTGACGTCCACCCGGGCGGCCGCGGCGGCCAGCCCGGCGGCCACGTCTCCGTAGCCCGTGTCCGTGGGCAGCGCCGGGTTGATCTTCTCCGGCCGGTACAGTCCCGGGTGGTCCGCGCGAAGCACGGCGTCGTGCGCGGCCGGCTCGTAGCCGACCCGGACCGCGGTCGCGGCCGCCCGCGCGTTCTCGAGGGTGTCCGCGACGGCCATGCCGACGAGCTGGCCGCGGTAGGTGATCTCGTCGCTGGTGAAGAGGGCGAGCTCGAAATTCTCCGTGCCGAACGGCCGCGTCGTGACCCCGCCGAGCACCGCGAGCACCCCGGGCATGGCGAGCGCGTCAGCGGTATCGAACGACCGGAGCCGGCCGCTGGACACCGCGGCCAGCACCGGGTGGCCGTACACCGCGTGAGGCACCGGGTACTCGAACGCGAATTTGGCGGCGCCGGTGACTTTCTCGGGCCCCTCGACCCGGGTCATCGCGACAGCTCCTCCAGCACCGAAACGATCAGGTTACGCGCCAGCGTGACCTTGTACTCGGTGCCGGGCAGCGGGCGGGCGGCCCGCAGCTCCTCGTCGGCCGCGCTGGCGAACGTCTCCCGGCTGGCGGGCAGGCCCAGCACCGCCCGTTCCGCGGCCTGCGCGCGCCACGGGGCGTGCGCGACCCCGCCGAGCGCCAGCCTGCAGTCCCGCACCTGCCCGTCGCCGCCGATGTCGAGCGCCGCGGCGAGCGATACCAGCGCGAACGCGAACGACGCGCGTTCGCGTACCTTGCGGTACGTCGAGCGGCCGGGCGGCGGGGACGGCAGCTCGATGGCGGTGATCAGCTCCCCGGGAGCGAGCACCGTGTCCAGGTCCGGCCTGCCGTCTGGCAGCCGGTGCAGCCCGGGCATCGCCACCCGCCGCTCGCCGTCGGGGCCGGCCACCAGCACCCGGGCGCCGAGGGCGGCCAGCGCGACCGCCATGTCCGACGGGTGCGTCGCGACGCAGTCCGGCGAGTGCCCCAGGATCGCCATGTTCCCAGTCTCCGCCCCTGGCTCAGTCGCCTGGCAGCCGGACCCCGGTGTGCGCTTGTTACACGCCATCGTGACGTCCTGGAAGTACGGGCACCTGGTGCGCTGCAGCAGGTTCCCGCCCACGGTGGCCATGTTGCGGATCTGGCCGGAGGCGCCGGTGAGCACGGCGCGGGCCAGCATCGGGTAGCGCTCGCGGACGGCCGGGTGGTTCGCCAGGTCGCTGTTGCGCACCCCGGCGCCGACGCGCAGTTCGCCGTCGCCTTCGGTGATGGTGTCGCTGGTCGCGCGGGTCACGTCCACGATGTGGTCCGGTGCCGCGACGCCGAGCCGCATCAGGTCCACCAGGTTCGTGCCGCCGCCGAGGTAGGCGGCGCCCGGCCGGTACTGGCTGACGGCCTCGGCGGGGCTGCCCGCCCTGACGTAGCTGAAGGCCCTCACGACGGGCCCCCGCCCGGCGCCGCGACGGTCATGATGGCCTTGACGATGTTGACGTACGCGCCGCACCGGCACAGGTTGCCGCTCATCCGCTCGTGGATCTCCCCCGGCGTCAGCGGCGGGTCGGCGGTCAGGTCCTCGGTGACCGCGCTCGGGCCCGGCTCGGCGAGCATCCCGGCCGCCGAGCACAGCTGCCCAGGCGTGCAGTACCCGCACTGGAACGCGTCGTGCCTGACGAACGCCTCTTGCAAGGGGTGCAGCCCGGTGCCGTCGGCCAGGCCCTCAACGGTCTTGATGTCCGCGCCGTCGTGCGCGACCGCGAGGGCGAGGCACGAGTTGGCGCGGCGACCGTCGATGAGCACGGTGCAGGCACCGCACTGCCCGTGGTCGCACCCCTTCTTCGAGCCGGTCAGCCCGAGCCGCTCGCGTAGCAGGTCGAGCACCGACGTCCGGTTGTCGACCTCGACGGCGCGGCGCTCCCCGTTGACGATCACGGTGACCTGGGATACCTCAGTGTGCTCCATGACGGGCATCGCGTACCCGGCCCGGCCCCTGCTACTCGCCTAGTGGCAGGAGACTTTCGGGTTCGCGCCCGCGTAGTTGAGCGGGCCAGCCAGGATCGTGACGAATACGGTGCTCGCGTGGGCGCAGCTCACCGAGGAGCCGTAGTACCCGCGCTGACCGGCAGCGATGGCGCCGATGATCAGCCAGGCGGCCAGGATGATGGAGCCGAGTCTCATCAGTTCCTCATTTCCCTAATGTGTCCGACCTTTATTCGACTGTTCGATCCGTGAGCTTCTTACGCCGCGCGGGTCCGCTGGCCGGGACCCGGCGGGCGCCGCGGGTCGGCTGCTGCCAGGTCCGCGAGCCCGGCCCGCAGCCGTTTGCGGGCGCGGTGCAGCCGGGACATCACGGTCCCGATCGGCACCCCGGTGATCCGCGCGATCTCCGCGTAGGTGTAGCCCTCCGCGTCGGCCAGGTAGACCGTCGTCGCCAGGCGGCTGGGCAGTTCGCGCAGCGCCCGCTTGAGCGCGGGATCGGGCATCCGGGCCAGCGCGGCGTCCTCGGCCGAGCTCGCGACGGCCGTCCGCTCGGGCGCCACGGGCTCCATCGTGTCGAGCGGGAACTCCCGGGGCCGGCGGCGCCGTGTCCTGCAGGCACCGTAGAAGGCGTTGGCCTGGATGCGGTGCAGCCAGGCGCGCAGGTTCGTGCCCTGCTCGAAGGTCCCGAAGCCGGCGAACGCCTTCGCGAACGTCTCCTGCACGAGATCCTCCGCGTCCGCGGCGTTCCCGGTCAGCCGCAGCGCGGCGGAGTGCAGCTGCGGCCGGTACGGCAGCACCTGGTCGGCGAACCGGTCCGCTGGCTCGGCGGGCTTACTCACCTTGTGACCTCCCGGTAACGGCCTCCCTCCACTACCCAGAGGGCGCGCGGGAAACGTGATACCGCGCGGTTTCGGCGGCGCCGTGAGCGGTAGCAGACGGCGCATGACGCACTTCGGCTACACCGCGATGGGCGAGCAGGCCCCCGCGAAACAGCTCGTCACCGACCTGGTCGCCGCCGAGCTCGCGGGCTTTGACTTCTCGGTCACGTCGGACCACTTCTCGCCGTGGATCGAGGAGCAGGGTCACTCGCCCAACGCGTGGGTGGTCCTCGGCGCGGCGGCGCAGGCGACCGAGGCGCTGCCGCTGATGACGTTCGTCACGTGCCCCACGTTCCGCTACCACCCGGCCGTGGTGGCCCAGCAGGCCGCCACGCTCAGCATGCTGTCCAGCGGACGGTTCACCCTGGGGCTCGGCGCCGGGGAGAACCTCAACGAGCACGTGATCGGCGGCGGCTGGCCGATGGCGAGGGTCAGGCAGGAACGGCTCGCCGAGGCGGCCGAGATCATCAGGGCGCTGTTCGCCGGCGACTACGTGAACTTCTCCGGCCGGCACTTCCAGATAGAGCGGGCCCGGCTCTACCACCTGCCAGGCACGGCGCCGCCGATCGGCATCGCCGCGTCCGGGCCCGGGTCGGCCACGCTCGCGGCTTCCCACGGCGACGCGCTGATCGCCACCTCGCCGGACGGCGGCCTCGTCGCGGAGTTCGACGCCGCCGCGGGCGGCGGGAAGCCGAAGTACGGACAGCTCCCGGTCTGCTACGACCGCGACGAGACGGCGGCACGGGCGCGCGCCCGCGAGCTGTGGCGGTGGGCCGTCGCCGGCTGGCCGGTGACGGCGGAGCTCCCTGACCCGCGGGCGTTCGACGCGGCGTCGGGCACGGTGCGGGAAGAGGACGTCGCCGCGCTGCTGCCGTGCGGCCCTGACGTGGGCTCATACGTCAAGGCGGCGCGGGAGTGGATCGACGCCGGCTTCACGCACCTGGCCCTCGTCCAGGTCGGCGGCGGGAACCAGCGGGACTTCATCGCGTGGGCGGCCGCCGAATTGCTGCCCGCGCTCAGGGAGCTCTAAGATTCGCGTACTCTTGGTTAGCCTCGCAGCTTGTGCATAGCGGGGCATATCAGCATAATGCTGCGTGTTACACGCAATTGCACGTGTGTCATTTCCCCCAGGGTCCGGAGACGCGGCCCGCCCCTTAGCCTGCGAAGGGCGGTGTCGTCGTGTCCGAAGGTCATTTTCCCGTGTCCTGGGACGGCCGGACCGCCGTGGTGAGGTTGCCCGCGGAGATCGACCTGACCGTTGCCGACGACATGCGCGAAGCCCTGCTGTCGGTGCTCAACAAGGGGACGCTCGGCCTCGTGGTCGACATGACCGCGACCACGTTCTGCGATTCGGCCGGCATCACCGCGCTCGTGCGCGCCTCCCGGCGCGCGGACGCCACCGGGGCCACGATGCGCGTGGCCACCGGCGGCCCGTCGGTGCTGCGCGTCTTCTCCCTGGTCGGCATCGACCGGCTGATCGAGATCCACCCGACCGTGGACGCCGCCAAAGCGTCCCTGCCTGACCAGGAGGGACGGCCTGGCCCGATGACAGTCGCCTGATCAGAGCGGGGGCCTGGTCAGGCGACTGTCATCGACAGCAACACGCGCACGCCCTGCGGCCCGGACTCCACGGAGACGTGGTCGCACAGGCGCTGCAGCAGCCAGCGGCGGAGCCGCTCCGCGTCACCCTGCCGGGCGCCCTGCGGCCCGTCCGACATCAGCGTGCCGTCGCCGCGGACCTCGCAGAACGCGCGATTCTCCGTGATCCACAGCCGCAGCCGCGCGGTGCACGGCCCCTGCGCGACCGCGCAGGCGGCGGCCTCGCTGACGGCCTGCACGAAGTCCGTCAGCTTGGTCATGCCCATTCCGGCGCGGGTGCCGAACGCCCGCGCGACGCGGCGGACCGCCGGAATGTCCGCGTGCTGGAACGTCTGCTCCGCCAGCGCGCGGGCCACCGGGAGAACCGGCTGCCCGCGGCCGGCGTTCGGGCCGCGCATCCGCGTGTTCATCGTCGCATCAGCCGTCCTGGAAACTGGTCGCTGAAGGCCGCGGCGGCTCGCCGCTCACGCTCGTCACGATCGTCGCGGCCAGGTCGCGAATCTTGACGTTGCTGTTCTGTGACACTGTTTTCAGCACCGCGAAGGCCCTGTCCTGCGGGCAGCGCTCGGTGGCCATGATCACGCCGAGGGCCTGGTCGATGACCGCCCGGGAGACGAGCGACGTCCGCAACTGGTCGTTGAGGTCGTTGCACGACGCCATCCGCAGCGCCAGGGTGAGCGCTCCCGACGCGTGGCCGGCGAACTGCTCGGCCCGCGCGACCTCAGCGGGCCCGAACGCGCGGGGCCGCCTGGCGTACAGGGTGAGCACGCCCGCGGACTCGCCGTCGGCGACCAGCGGCACCGCGAGACACGAGCGGATGCCGAGCTCGGCGGCCCGCACGGAAAATCGCGGCCAGTGATCGTACGCGGCGAAGTCGTCGATGCGCACCACGCGGGCGTGCCGCATCGCGTGCAGGCACGGCCCGTCGCCCAGCCGATACTGGATGTTGTCCGCCTGCGCGGCGACTGAGTCAGTGCACGCGACGGCGGCGGGCGGGCGGCCCCGCTGCCGCAGCGTCATGCCGCACGACAGCCCTTCGCCCACCACGCGGGTAGAGAGCACCGCGAGCTCGTGCAGGAACTGCTCCACGCTGTTGGTCTTCAGCAGCGCGTTCTGCAGCCCTACGAGCTCCGCTGTATGACCTTGGTTCTGCACGGTGTCCTCCTACCCGTGACCAGGGGATGAAACATTGCGGGTTATCCCGTGATCCATGGGTAGCGGTAAGGACACCCAGCTAGGAGGAGACATGACAGGATCAGCAGCCGCGATTTGGGCCATCGTCGGGGTCGCCGTGGCCGGGCTGGCGGTGTGGCTGATCGCGATCGCGCTTGCCCAGCGCACCCCGTTCTTCCGGCATCAGCATCCCGACCGCAGGCGGGGGCGCGTGCAGGGCGCCACGCACGTCGGCGGGGGGCGGAGCGTGGCGCCGCGCCGCGACGCCCCTGTCATCCCCGACGAGAACCCGGATGACGCCGCGCTGCCGGACCGCGCTGGGCGGCCCGGCAGCGGGTCGGGCAATCCGCTCGACCTGTGAGCGGAGGCTAGGTGCTGGGTTCTGCCTTGCTGACCGCCGCGAGCGGCGACTGCCCGTTCTCGGTGCCCGATGCGGCGAGGTCGCCCATCGACACGATGCCGACGATCTGGCCGTCGTCGATGACCGGGAGCCTGCGGACGGCGTTCTCGCTCATCAGCCGCTCGGCCTCGGTCATGTCGGCGTCCGCGTTCACGCCGACGAGCTTGGCGCTGCACAGCGGTCCCACGGGAGAGTCCGGCCCGGCGCCCTCGGCCAGTCCGCGGACCACCAGGTCCCGGTCTGTCACGACACCGCTGAGTGAGTCGCCGTTGACCACCAGGACGGCGCCGACGCCCGCGTCGCGCATCACGCGCGCCGTCTCCGCGAGCGTCTGGTCGTAGTAGACGCCGACCGGATCCGGGGTCATGATGTCGCGGATTTTCTTTTCCATGATGTCCTTCCCTCCAGGTCCGTTCTCTCTGACTCCGCTACCGGGGCCGGCGCGCCTAAACGCGTGATCCCCCGGAGCTGACGGCTCCGGGGGAT
>Ga0335075_10010636_pt1 | contig 13957 bp, 14 predicted proteins | sample Lox_Sample_24_FD_206723 | JGI IMG/M metagenome (GOLD analysis project Ga0335075, IMG submission 206723) | Soil microbial communities from Loxahatchee National Wildlife Refuge, Florida, United States - Lox_Sample_2.4 | ecosystem: Environmental > Terrestrial > Soil > Wetlands | place: USA...
ATCCGTCGCTCGGAGTGTCGCTAGGGGGTCAGTGCTCACGATCAGAACCCGTTCCTCTCCCACGCCGACGCGGGCGACGCCGCGCGCATGAGCTCGCCTCGGTCCGCCTGCCGCGCACGACGGGCTCGGACTTATAGCCCATGGCCCCCGTGACCGTCAAGCCGACCAACCGCCGTCGGGTCGGGATCAGCAGCCAGACCAACCCCCTCCGCCGTATCACCAACAACCCTCGGTGGTGTTATACCTTGCGTGCGGGCAGTGAACGAATGACAACGACGTCATCGTGACGTCATTTACAGAGCACATCTCGATAGGTATTGTCCCGGCGCGGACCGGTGGCTCGAAAGAGCAGATGCGCATACTGATCGTGGAGGATGAGGCGCGGATTCGCGCATTTCTGGCCCGCGCTTTCGAGGCTGAGGGATTCGGCGTGGACGTGGTCGGCGACGGCGAGTTGGGACTCGCCCGTGCGGTTGAAGGCCAGTATGACCTGGTGATCCTCGACCTGATGCTGCCGGGTCTCAGCGGCCTAGACGCCCTACGGGAGCTCACCCGCGAGAAGTCCGATCTCCCGGTGCTGATCCTCTCCGCGCGCAGCGACCTGCCGATCAAGCTCCGCAGCTTCGAGCTCGGAGCGGTCGACTACGTGGCCAAACCGTTTTCACTGGACGAGCTGCTCGCGCGCGCACGTGTGCAGCTCCGTCGCGCGAAGGTTGCCGATGACAGCACCGAGATCCGCGTCGGGGGCCTGGTGCTTGATCTGGCCCGGCGCCAGGCTCGCGTCGGCGCTACCGTGGCCGACCTGTCGGACCGTGAGTTCCGCCTGCTGCACTTCCTGCTGCGCCACGTGGGCGAGGTGATCAGCCGCGAACGGCTGCTCTCGGAGGTGTGGGGCTATGACTTCGACCCGAGGTCCAACGTGGTCGACGTGTGCGTCCGGCGACTGCGTCGCCGCCTGGGACCCGACGCCCCGATCGAGACGGTGCGCAATGCCGGCTACCGCGCGGCCGCCTGAGGCGAGCGTGGTCCCGCGCCCGGCCCGGGGGCTCGCGCACGCCCCGGGCTCGATCGTCGCGCGATACCGGCTGGAGCTCCTGTGGGGCGTGTTCGTCGCGGCCTGCGAGGTCGCGATGTTCGCGTGGCCGAGCTGGCAGACCGTGCCGTTCTTTCTCGTATGGATCAGCCTGACGTTGCTCTACGGCCTGAAGGTGTGGCCGCTGCGCCCGACTCTCGTCGTGCTCGTCGCCGTGATGGTCCTCACCGGGATTCCGACTGCTATGCACGCGATGGGGGGCGCCGACGCGGTCCAGAAGCTGGCGAAGGTTCCGCTGATGGCGCTTCTGTTCCTGGCCGTCGTGTGGCACGCGCGTCGCCGGGTCGAGGCGGTCCGCATCGCCGAGAGCCGGGCGGCGGAGGCCAACGCGATGCTCGAGCGCCAGGAGCGCTTCATCCACGACGCATCGCACGAGCTGCGCACGCCGCTCACGATCGCACGCGGGCACCTGGAGTTGCTGGGCGAGAATCCCCAGGCGAGTGGTGAGCTCGAGATAGCACTCGATGAGCTTTCGCGCATCGACGCGATCGTCGGTCGCCTGCTCCTGCTCGCCTCGGCCGGGCAACCCGACTTCCTCCAGACCGAGCTGGTCGACCTCGAGCCGTTCCTGGAGGACATTTTCATGCGCTGGTCGGAGGTCGCGCCTCGGACCTGGCGGCTCGGAAAGCTCACGCCCGGACGGCTGCTGGTGGATCCCGACCGCCTGCGCGCGGCCCTCGACGCGTTGCTCGAGAACGCCGTGAAGTTCACCCGGGAGCGGGACGCAATCGAGCTGCGTGCCGTCAGCGACGAACCGGGCCGCATCGTGATCGAGGTGATCGACGAGGGCGCCGGGATACGCGAGGAGGCGCTCACCCGGATCTTCGACCGCTTCGCCCGAGCCGATGCCGCCCGCTCCCGCTCCGACGGCGGCGTCGGCCTGGGATTGGCCATCGTCGACGCGATCGCCAAGCGACACGGAGGCCACTGCACGGTGAGCAGCGTCGGCAACGGCTCGACGTTCGCGCTGTCGCTGCCCGGGTTCACGCCGGCGGCCCAATGCGCGGGCGCGGCCGCCGCGGGCCCAATCGGGGGCGCGGGCTCGGTCGACCCCGGCGTCGCTGAGGGCGACGCGCGCAGCGGTCAGCGGGCGGCGGCGTTCAGCCCTTCGAGCACCTGAGCGTCGATCCGGCCGGCGTACCTCGCGCCGGCGGCGATCAGCGTCGGCGTGGTGACGATCCCGCCCCGGACGCCGGCCTCGAAGTCGCGCCGGACTCGCGCCTGGACCTCGGCGCCGCGCCGATCGGCGTCGAAGCGCTCGAGGTCGAGGTCGAGCGCGCGGGCTCGCTCCCACAGGTGAGGATCCTCGAGCCGGCCCTGATCGGAGAACAGCAGGTCGTGCATCTCCCAGAAGCGCTCCTGGCGCCCGGCCGCCTCGGCCGCGCACGCCGCCGCCCAAGCGCGCGGATGGCTCGTACGGACGGGGAAGTGCCGGAACGCCACCCTCAGGCGCACTCCCCGGAGCTTCGCGGCCAGCGCGCCGCAGTACGGGCACTCGAAGTCGCTGTAGAGCACCGCCACCGGGGCGTCCGAGGGCCCTCTCAAGTGGTCATCCAGGGAAAGATCCGGGAGCGGAGCCGAGGTGAGCTCGTTCACGAGCGGTGGGTGGGTGCTGACTGGCGGAGGCGGGCTGACTCAGGTCGGCGCAGGGCGCTCTAAGTCCGCGCGGCCAGCGCGTCCAGCCCGTCGAAGATCAGGTTCGCGCCGGGCAGCTCTCGCGGCGTGGGGGCCTGGTAGCTCCACCCCACGACCGCGTCGGGGCCGATGATGACCAGCGCCCGTTGCGGAAAGCCACCGGGGTGATAGACGCCGAACGCCCGGCACACCTCGCCCTTGGGCTCGAAATCCGACAGCTGCGGGATGCTCACGCCAAGCTTCTCGCGGAACGCGGTCTGTGACCAGCTCGCGTCGCAGGAGACGCCGTACATGGTCACCTCGCGCTTTGCCAGGTAGTCCCCCAGCACCTCCTCATAGAGCCCGAGCTGATCGGTGCACACGGGGCTGAAGGCAAACGGATAGAAGACGAACAGCGTCGTATGGCCGATCAGGTCGGCCCGCGTGAAATCCGAGCCGTCCTCCCGCTTCAGCGTGAATTCCGGGACCGCTGTCCCGGGCGCAAGCGGCGCCTCGCTCACCGGCGCAGGCCGAGCTCGCGCAGAATCGTGCGGTAGCGCTCCAGGTCGCTGTCCCGCAGGTAGTTGAGCAGCCGCCGGCGGCGGCCGACCAGCATCAACAGGCCGCGACGGGAGTGGTGGTCCTTGCGGTGCTCGCTGAGGTGCTGGTTGAGATCGTTGATCCGCGCGGTGAGCAGCGCGATCTGGACCTCGGTCTTGCCGGTGTCGGTCGGTCCGTCGCCAAACTGGGCGACCAGCTCCTGCTTGCGTTCCTGGGTGATTGCCATCGGCTCGATGAGGCTAGCAGGCCCAGAGGTGCGGCTATCCGCCGCACACTTCGCGGGTGAGTTCCACGTCGATGCGCATCTGCTCGACCAGCGCCTCGGGCGAGTCGAAGCGGCGCTCGCCGCGCAGCCGCTCCAGGAAGTCGAGCCGCAGCGTACGGCCGTACAGGTCCTCGTCGGTGTCGAGCAGGTAGGCCTCGACCAGCAGCGCCCGACCCGTGCCGAAGGTGGGCCGAACGCCGATGCTGACCGCGGCGCACGCCTCCTCGGTGCGGGCGGCGTAGATCCCGTGGCCGGGGCACACCAGCGCCTCGTCGGGCACGATGTTGGCGGTCGGGTAGCCGAGCGTCCGGCCTCGTTGATCGCCCCGCACGACCTCGCCGCGCAGCTGGAACGGCGCGCCGAGGAACCGGGCGGCCTGCGACACCTCGCCCGAGGCCACGAGTCCGCGGATGTGGCTCGAGGAGACGATCTCGCCGTCGACCTCAACCAGCGGCACCACGCGCGTCTCGAACCGGGGGTCGGCCTTCAATTTGAGGGGATCTCCGGCCGCTTTGTGTCCGAACCGGAAGTTCTCCCCGACCGCCACCCGGGTGGCGTGGAGGCGATCGACCAGGATGTGATCGGCGAACTCCTCGGGGCTCTGGTGGGCGAAGCCGTCGTCGAATGGGATCACAACCAGCTCCTCGACCCCGAGCTGGGCGATCAGCTCAGCCTTGGCCTCGAGGCTGGTCAGCAGCCGGGGCGCCGCCTCGGGGCGGATCACGCGCAGCGGGTGAGGCTCGAACGTGAGCACGGTGTCGCTGCCGCGGATCACCTCGCGGTGGCCCAGGTGGACCCCGTCGAATTCCCCGACCGCCACCCGCCGCGGCCGCTCCCGGACCTCGGTGAGCATCGTTACCTGCATCGGGCCGGAAGGCTACGCGACCGTTGGTCCCGCGGCGTTCGCGATCGCCAAGCGGGCGGTCGTTGGGTCATAACTCCGTACTCGACGATGGCCGACTGCCGAGAGCGGGGTTATGGGCCATATCGGCGACTGAACCGGAGTTCACCGCCGTGGGAGGGCCGAGTTCCGGGTTATGAGCCACGCAGGCCGACGACCGGGCGCAAGGTGCCGTCCGGCTGCGGCGACCCCAGCGCGATCAGGCCCTCGGAGTCGATCAGGCGGACGATTTCGGCGCCCGGGAACTTCTCGGAAGCAGCCGGGGACGCCACCGCGCCCCCGTGCGCGGCCCGCCTCGCATCCTCGCCCTCCAGCCGAACCTCGGGCATGAACCCCAGCGCCTGATCCAACCCCAGGATCCGCCCCGGATCCGCATCCGCCACCGAGAACGAGCCGATCGCGGTCCGCCGCAGGGCCTCGCAGTAGGCATCGCCGAGCGCCGCGATCAGACTGCGCACGTACGTCCCCGACGAGCACTCGATCACGAAGCCCCGCCGCTCGCCCTCCCGCCACCGCTCCTCGAAGCGATACACGTCCACCTCGCGCTCGGCCAGCTCGACCGCCTCCCCGGCCCGCGCGAGCGCATACGCCCGGCGGCCGCCGACCTTGACCGCCGAGTACGCCGGCGGACGCTGGCGAACGCGGCCGACCGGCAGGACCAGATCCCCACTCGGCACCACGCCGGTCACCGTGATCTCCCCCTCGGGGTCCCCGGTGGTCGACACCGCGCCGAAGCGCGCGGTCGCCTCATACCTCTTCGGGAGGGCCATCAGGAAGCGCTGCACTCGGGTGGCGTGGCCGACCAGAACCAGCAGCAGGCCGGTGGCGAACGGATCCAGCGTGCCGGCATGGCCGACCTTGACTCGTGGCCCCGACCGCAGCGCGCGACGCATCTCCGCCACCACGTCGTGCGAGGTAACTCCCGCCGGCTTGTCGTACAGAACGACGCCGTCGATCACTTCGACGGCGACGCCGACAGCTGCTCCGCCACCTCCCGGCGCAGGAACTCGACGAGCTCGTCCCACTGCATCGAGGTCGAGAAGCCGGCCGCCTGGCGATGGCCGCCGCCGCCCTGGACGCGGGCGATCGCCGACACGTCGACCCGGTCGTCGCTGGCCCGCAGCGAAACCTTGCGCGGCAGGCCGGCTCCGTTCTCGGAGGAGACCCGATCGCGGACGAGCGCCGCCACCGCGGTGCCCTCGACCGCGCGCAGGTGGTCAATCACGCCCTCCGAATAGCTCTCCTCCGCGCCCGACTCGGCGAAGTCGCGCGCGTCGAGCTCGGTGACCGTGAGCCGGCCGTCGTCGTAGCGAGCCACCTTGGACAGGCCGCGGGCGAGCAGCGCCAGCTTCCCGTACGGCACGCCCTCGTACACCCGGCGGTAGATCTCGTGCACGTCGACGCCCGCCTCGATCAGATCGGCGGCCATCAGGTGTGCGCGCGGGCCGGTGTTCTCGTACATGAAGCGACCGGTGTCGGTGATCAACCCGACGTAGAGCGCCTCGGCGATGTTCACGGTCGGCTTCACGCCCAGGCCGTACATCAGGTCCCACACGATCTCGGCCGTGCAGGACGCCTCGGGGAGGACGTAGTTGACCGTGCCGAACCGGGTGTTGTCGTGGTGGTGGTCGATGTTGACGATGTGCAATCCCGACCCGGCCCCACGCCCCTCACCGGCCTCGCGGAACGCCTCGGCCGGATTGCGCTCGAGGTTGCCGCAGTCCAGGAACACGATCGTCCGCTCCTCGAGATCGTCGGGCGGCTCCTGGACCAGTCCCGGGAGCGCGAAGAAGCCGTACTCGGTCGGGAGCGGGAACTCGCCCGCGTCGATGAACATGAGGCTGTCACGACCCTCGGAAAGCAGAATCTCCTGCATGGCGATCAGCGAGCCGAGCGCGTCGCCGTCGACGTTCTCGTGGGTGACGACGATCAGCTTGCGGGCAGAGCCGAGCTCGGCGAGCACCTGATCACGAGTCGCCCTCGCGCCATTCTCATGCATCTGGCGCCCCGGGGCCGGCGGGGTGGGCGGGGGCCTCATCGAGCAACTGCGAGATCCGCATGCCCCGGTCTACGGACTCGTCGTACTCGAACGTGAGCGTAGGCGTGTGCTTGAGCGGCAGCTCGCTGGCCAGACGGCCCTGCAGGAAGCCGTGCGCCGAGCGCAGCCCCTCCAGCGACTCGGTGCGCGCCTGCTCGTCGCCGAGGACGCTGACATACACACGCGCATGGCGCAGATCGGGTGACGTCTTGACTCCGGTCACGGTCACGAACCCTACTCGCGGATCCAGAAGGTCCTTGGCGATCGCCTCGCTGAGCACCATGCGCACAGCCTCGTCGACTCGCCTCATCCGGCCGTCGCTCATCCTAGCCGCTCCCCGTCGATCGTGGTCGGTTCGTCTGAACGCTCATTCAGACAACTCCTCGACGGAGGTGACGATCCGTTGGATCCGAACGTTCTCCGGCCACCGCGCCTCCAACCAGCGCTCGAGATTGTCCGTAGCAGCGGACAAAACAGACAGCGAACCCCCGGTCAGCGCCGCGGTCAACCTCGACCGCTGCCACAGGTCCTGATGGTCCACCTCGGCCACGGCCGCTCCGAGCCGCCCGTGGAGCTGCGCCTTGATCGAGGAGAGCTCCTTGCGCTTGGTCTTGAGGCTCCCGGCATCAGGAAAGTGCAGGTCGATCACCAGCACCGCGACGAAACCGCTGGCCGACATCCGCGGCCACCCGCAACTAGCGCCCGGGAGCGGGCACGGGTGGACGCGTCGGGCCCACTAGACCAGCTCTCGCTCGACCTGACGCGTGGCGTAGGCCTCGAGCACGTCGCCTTCCTTGATGTCCGCGAAGTCCCTGAGCACGACGCCGCAGTCGTAGCCGGACGCCACCTCGCGCACGTCCTCGTTGAAGCGGCGCAGGCTCTGGATCTCCCCGTCGTAGATGATGGTGCCGTCGCGCACCAGCCGGACCTTGGAGCCGCGGGTCACCCGGCCTTCGGTCACATGGCAACCGGCGATCGTGCCCACGCGCGAGGCCCGGAAGATCTGTCGCACCTCGACCGTGCCCAGCGTCTCCTCGACCTCCTCGGGGGCGAGCATGCCCTGCATGGCGTCGCGCAGCTGCTCGATTGCCCGGTAGATCACCGAGTAGCCGCGGATCTCGACCCCCTCGCGCTCGGCCACCGCCCGAGCGTCGCCGACGGGACGTACGTTGAACGCCAGCACGACCGCGTCGGACGCGGAGGCCAGCATGACGTCGGACTCGCTCACGCCGCCGACAGCGCCACGGATCACATTGACCGAGACCTCGTCCTGCGGAAGCTTGGCGATCTCGTCCTCGATCGCCTCGAGCGATCCGGCCACATCGGCCTTGATGACCAGGTTGAGCTCCTGGACGCCCGACTTGAAGATGTCCTCGAGCGAGACCTTCTTGCCGCTGCGACGGGCCAGGGCCTCGGCCTTCAGGCGGGTGGCGCGCTCGGTCGCGAGCTGGCGCGCTCGGCGCTCGTTCTCGACGGCGCGCACGTGCTCGCCGGCCTCCGGCACGCCGTCGAAGCCGAGCACCTCGACCGGCTGGCCGGGGAGCGCGGCGCCGATCCGGTTGCCCATGAAGTCGTTCATCGCACGCACGCGGCCCCAGTGCGCGCCGGCCACGAGCGAATCGCCCACCTCAAGGGTGCCGCGCCCGATCAGGAGCGTCACGACCGGTCCCCGCCCCGGGTCGAGCTTTGACTCGATCACGGTCCCGGAGGCGGCGGCGTCGGGATTGGAGCGCAGTTCCTCCACCTCTGCCATGACCAAGATCGTCTCGAGCAGGTCCTCGAGTCCCTCCTGGGTCTTGGCCGACACGTTGACGAACTCAGTCTCACCGCCCCACTCCACCGGCTGGAGGCCGAGCTGGGCCATCTCGGCGCGCACGCGATCGGGCTGCGCGCCCTCCTTGTCGATCTTGTTGACCGCGACCAGCATCGGCACCGCGGCCTCCTTGGCGTGATCGACCGCCTCCTGGGTCTGCGGCTTGACGCCGTCGTCCGCGGCGACCACGATCACGGCGATGTCGGTGACCTTGGCTCCGCGAGCTCGCATCGCGGTGAATGCCTCGTGGCCCGGTGTGTCGAGGAAGGTGATCTCCTTGCCGTCCTGCTGGACCTGGTAGGCGCCGATGTGCTGCGTGATGCCACCGGCCTCGCCGGCCGCGACCTGCGTGGAGCGGATCGCGTCCAGCAGCGAAGTCTTGCCGTGATCGACGTGGCCCATGATGGTCACGACCGGCGGGCGCTCGACGAGCGCCTCCTCGGCGTCGTGGAACACCGGCTCGGCCGCAACCTCGTCCTCGGAGTGGACGATCTCCACGTCCTTGCCGAGCTCGGCGGCCAGCACCTGGATCGCATCGTCGGACAGCGTGGTGGTCAGCGTCTTCATCTCACCCAGCGCCATCAGCTTCTTCATGATCTCGGGCACCGGAACCGACAGGTACTCGGCGACATCCTTGACCGTGGAGCCGGAGTTGATGCGGATCGCATCGGGCTCGGCCAGCGCCGTCTGCGACGGCCGCGACTCGGCCTCTTCGTCGTAGATGCCGCGCCGCCGGCGACCGCGGCGCTGCCGGCGCGGCGGCTGATTGGTCTGGGCGGGAGGGCCGCCGGTGTTCCGCCGGGAAGCCTGTGAGTCGATGACGACGCGCCGCCGGCCGCCCGCGTTGCCGGGGGCCCGCTCGCCCTGGAGGGAGTCGCGCGTCGGCCGCTTGTGCTGTCCGCTCTCGCCCGCGGGGCCGTCGGATCGCCGCGCCGTGCCGTCACCGGCCGGCTGGGTCTGAGAGTCGGCCTGAGGTTGCGACCCGGATTCGGCGCGCGGGGACTGACGACCATCGCCGCCGCCGCGAGATGAGCCTCGCTCAGGCCGGGATTCCCGGCCGCCCGACTCGGAGCGCTCGCCGGCATCGCGCCGGGGCTGCTCTGTGCGCGCGGCTTGTGGGCGCGCGGGCTCGGACTGGGCGGCTCCGTTGCCGTCGCCGAGCACGCGACGCGCCTCGGCCTCATCGACCGAGGACGACACCGCCTTCACCTTCAGGCCCGCCGCCTGGAGTCGTTGCAGGACTTCCTTGGGCGGGAGCCCGCGCTCCTTGGCGATCTCATGGACACGCTTGCTCATCTACGTCTGAGTGTAGGCCCCTAGCGGGCCGCGAGGCCGAAGGCCTCGTCGGTGCTGCGCGCGATACCAATCATCTAGTCCCGGCCTTTCGAGACCGCCTGGACCTGATCGGTGTCCTGGCCCTCGAGCGCCTGATGGGCCTCGATGCCGCAGTAGCGGGAGCCGGGCAGTGCCGCGTTCGGGCAGCGCCGGCCGTTCGACAGGATCGCGTGGCAGCGGCCCGAGGTCTCCTCCTCCTCGTAGCCGTGCTCGGCCTCCTCGGCGGCGAACTCGGTTTCCGAGCGAATGTCGATCCGCCAGCCCGTCAGCCGGGCGGCCAGCCGGGCGTTCTGACCCTCGCGGCCGATCGCCAGCGACAGCTGGTCGTCGGGGACGATCACGGTGGCCTGCTTGCCGGCGTCGTCGACCAGGACCTCGCGCACGCGCGCGGGCGACAGAGCCTTGGCGACGAAGCGGGCCGGCTCGTCGTTGTAGGGGATGATGTCGATCTTCTCGCCGCGCAGCTCGGAAACGACCATGCGCACGCGGGACCCGCGGGGGCCGACGCAGGCGCCGACCGGATCGACGCCGTCGACGTGCGAGACGACCGCGATCTTGGAGCGGTAGCCGGGCTCACGCGCGACGTTGGTGATCTCGACCAGGCCGTCGGCGATCTCGGGGACCTCGAGCTCGAACAGCTGCTTGATCAGCTCGGGGTCGCGCCGCGAGACGATGATGCTCGGCCCCTTGGTCGAGTTCGAGACGTCCTTGATGACGGCCTTGATCCGCTGGGAGTGGTCGTAGCGCTCGCCCTCGACCTGCTCGGACTTGGGCAGCAGCGCCTCGACCCGCTCACGCAGCTGCACGAGCGTGTAGCGCGAGTCGGACTGCTGCACAATGCCCGTGATCAGCTCGCCCACCCGATCGCGGTACTCCTCGAACATCATGTCGCGCTCGGCCTCGCGGATCCGCTGCAGGATGACCTGCTTGGCGGTCTGCGCCGCGATCCGGCCGAAGTCGTGCGGGGTGACGTCCTCGGTCTCGATCTGGTCCTCGTACTCCTTGAGCTTCTCGAGGTCGATCTCGGGCTCGGGCGGCTCGCGCATCTCACCGGTCTCGGGGTCGACCGTCGGCTGCTGGTCTGGTGTGGCCTCGACCAGGAGCTGCTCTTCGAGCTCGGGGGGGATCTTCAGTTCCCACACCTTGAAGTCGGCGCTGTCGCGGTCCATCTCGACCTTCGCGTAGCGCGCGGCGCCAGGCGTCTTCTTGTAGGCCGACAGGAGCGCGTCTTCCAGCGCCTCCATCAGCTTCTCGGAGGAGATGTTCTTCTCGGCGGCAAGGCCCCGAACGGCCTCGACGATCTCTCTCGACATGACTTCAGTCTCCAGGTACGAGGTTCGAGCGGGCGATCTGCTCATACGGAATCGTGACGACGCCCCCCTGGGCAGCGATCGTGACGTCCGAGTCCGAGGCGCCGACCAGCTCGCCGGTCACGCTCTTGTGTCCGTCCCGGGCTTCCCGCAGGCGCACGCGCGCATGCCGGCCGAGGTAGCGCGTGTAGTGCTGGGGCTTGGTCAGGGGACGGTCCTGCCCCGGCGAGGACACTTCGAGCGAGTAGCGATCGCGATAGTCGTTCAGAGTCCCCGAGACGCGTTCGCACAGATCCAGCGTGACTCCCTCGGGATGGTCGATGAACAGTCGCAAGGTGCCGCCTGAGACGACTTCCGCGAGCAGCACCTCGACGTCCGGCTGACTGGCGGCAAGCCGGCCTTCAATCTCCGTCTGGAGTTGTCGATCAGTGGACTGCACTCGGATCTCCTCCGTCACAAACTCATAAAAAAAGCGGGCCAGCGCCCACTTCGGGTACTGCCGCCGGGCGGACCCCGACGCTCAACTTCGGCTCTCAATGTAGCACCGCGAGGGCGGGCCTGAAACCCCTCCGGCGTCCTTGGCGTCCCGTGGTAGCTGGGCCTCGCTTCGCTCGGCGTCCGCCGGATGAGTCGAGGCCGGCCCGTCGGGCGAGGCCGGATGCCGAGCGGGCCGAGCCGAGACCGCCAGGAGGGCCCGTTCTGACCGGGGCCGCGCTTAGAAGCCTGCGGCGGCGGCGCGGGCGCGGGCGCGATCGCGGTAGATGCGGTAGTCGTGTCGGCCGGGCTGCATGCCGGCGGCCTGGGCGAGCGGCTTGCGGGCCTCGGCGTGACGGCCGAGCATCTGGAGCGAGCGGCCCAGGCAGAAGAGGGCGAAGTCGTTGGTGGGCGCCCGGTCGATCACGGCTTCGAACTCCACGGCGGCCTGCTCGTAGCGCTGGGCCCCGAACAGAGCGCGGCCGAGCGCCTCGCGGATCGAGGTCTTGTCGGGAGCGAGGTCGCGCGCCCGCGCGAGCGGGATCGTCGCCTGGTGGTTGTGCCCGGCTTCGAGCAGCTCGGTGCCGCGCGTGTAGAGCTCGTAGACGTCGTCCATCTCTGTCTAGTTTAGATCCCCGCCCACGCCTGCCGACCGCCTCCGGCCGTGCCGGCGGTGGCGCTTGGGCCGCGGCGGGAGGGCCCACAGCGACCGCAACGCCGCGCCCAGCCCGAGCCCGGCGCGCAGCTGAGCGCGCAGTGCGCGGCGCTGGTTCAGGGTGGGTAGCTCGCGCTCGGTGCCAAAACGAGACAGCCGCAGCGCCCGGATGTATGCCGCCGCATCGGGTGAGGTGCGGAAGCGCCGCTCGAGCGCGGCGAGCGTGACCCCTTCGGAGACCGGCCTCCCGCTCCGGGCGAGGGCTCGCTCGAGTTCCGCGAGCAGCGCGTCCGAGTCGAGCCCACCGGTCCGGCGCCACGCGACGAGGCCCACCACGATCAGCACCAGCAGGACCCCGACCGCGCCGAGCAGCAAGGGCGCACCCGAGCTCTTGGCGCGCTTGGTCGTGTGCCCGGCCGCGGTGCCGATTGGGGTCTCGGCCGCCCGGGCATGGAGCGCTTCTCCGTAGGTGCTGAACGAGCTGAACGCCGAGACCGTCGTGCTGCCGCCGCCGCGGGCCGGCGCCGAGGCCGGAGTGGGATCGAATGTCACCCAGCCGTAATGCGGGAACCACGCCTCGACCCACGCGTGGGCGTCGATGTCCGCCACCAGGTACTTCTTGGTCGCGCTGTCGTAGGTGCCGGTCGTGAACCCGGTCGCGACCCGGGCGGGCACGCCGCCCATGCGCAGGAGCAACGCCATCTCCCCGGCGAACTGCTGGCAGTACCCGATCTTGTCGATCAGGAACGTCGCCAGCGGATACTGGGCCCGCGGGGGATTCTGGTTGTAGCTGAAGCCGTTCGCCGCCGAGAGATAGTTCAGGACTCGCTGGACGAAGGCGTACGGCGTGCGGGCGCCGCGGGCCAGCTTCTGTGCCTCGGCGTATGCCTGCGCGTACGGCGAGTCACGGATCGCGTACTGCCCCCGTGAGCCGTTGGTCGTGACTAACGGACCGAGACGAGGCGTTCCGACCGCCGGGTACACCATGGCTCGGGTGATCTCCTGGGACACGCGACCGTGAGAGCCGAAGGCGGGGAACAGGATGGTTTGGGATGTCTTGCCATCGGGTTGGGGCACACCCACCGTCAGATCCGCCAGTTGCACCTGGGCCGGGTAGCCGTCTCCGACGTGCTCCAACTGCGTGGTGGTCGGGTGTGGGACGTAGACCTTGACGGTGTAGGTATCGCCCGGACCGAGCGCGGTTGGACTCACCCACGTACCCACGCTCGTTCCTTGCTGTGGCGTGCTGTTCAGGTGGTCGGGCGGCAGCGGCGCGTAGCCGGCGGCCACCACCTGGGTGGTTCTCATCGCGCTGATCGTGACCGTGAGGGTCTGGGTGAACTCCTTGAACGTGGCCAGGCTGACGCCCGGCAGTCCGCTGGCCGACGCCGGGCCGCCGTTAAATGTCGGGCCGCCGGTTACCCAGCCGCTCCCATCGAAGGTGTCGAGGTTCTCGGTTTTCCAGTACTCGCCGCTGAACACGGCTGGAGAGGCGCTGACCGAGAGGACGTTGTTCCCCGAGTGCGGCCAGTTCAGCGGCCCGTAGCCCTGCGTCCAGTTGAAGCGATCCACGTGCGCCGGCGTCAACCCCCGGGTCAGGGCCTCGTAGTTGATCCACGGCGAATGCTCGTCGAGTGCCGGGGCGAGGATCAGGCCGGTCGCACCCGTCGCCAGGCAGATCAGGACCACGCCGCCGCGCCGGTCGGCCGGCACCCGATCGCCCCACATGAAGAACGCCAGCAGGCCGAACAGCAACAGCCCCTGTTCATAGGGCAGATTGGGATGCACGAGCGTCGCCGGCACGACCACGAGCGCGATCAGCGGTAGGGCGGCACCGGCCCGGCGGACGTCGCCGAGTTGCGGCGGCGCGAAGGCGAGCAGCATGGCCGCGTCCAGCA
>Ga0335075_10010637_pt1 | contig 13956 bp, 9 predicted proteins | sample Lox_Sample_24_FD_206723 | JGI IMG/M metagenome (GOLD analysis project Ga0335075, IMG submission 206723) | Soil microbial communities from Loxahatchee National Wildlife Refuge, Florida, United States - Lox_Sample_2.4 | ecosystem: Environmental > Terrestrial > Soil > Wetlands | place: USA: Florida...
TTCCTCGACATCATGGGTCACGAACAGCACGGTGCAGCCCTCCAGCATCGACACGTGGAGTATCAGGTCATGCATGACCTCGCGCGTCTGCGCATCGAGCGCGCCGAACGGCTCGTCCATCAGCAGCAGACGCGGCCGCGTCATCAGCGCCCGGGCGATGGCCACCCGCTGCTGCATGCCGCCGGAGAGCTGCGACGGGTATGCGAGCGCAGCCTGTCCCAGCCCCATCAGCTGCAGCAGGGCTTCGGCCCGGCCCGATGCGGCTTCGACGTCCGCGCTGCTGCGATCGCGGGTGTGCACCGCCAGCTGCCGCGGGAACTTGATGTTGCCGGTGACGCTCAGCCACGGGTACAGGCTGTAGTCCTGGAACACCATGGCGCGGTCGGCGCCGGGGCCGGTGACCGCCGCGCCCGCCGCCTCGATGCTGCCACTGGAATGCGTCTCGAGTCCCGCGAGGATCCGCAGCAGCGTCGACTTGCCGCACCCGGATGCGCCGACGAAGGTCACGAACTCGCCCTCGGCGACATCGAGACAGACGTTGTCGAGCGCCGCCACCCGCGTGCGGGCTTCGCCAAACACCTTGCAAACCGCCCGGCAACTGATGGCGTTCATATCAGTTCCGCGCATGCAGATAAGGAAAGGCAACCCGGTGCAGGTAGCGGAACGCCTGGTCCATGCCCAGGCCGATGGCTCCGATGAGCAGAATGCCTGCGAAGATCTTGTCGGTCTGCAGGAAGCGCTGCGCCTTGATGATGGCGTAGCCCAGCCCCGAATTCGCGGCGACCAGCTCGGCCACGACCAGGTAGGTCCATGCCCAGCCCATGGTGATGCGCAGCGTGTCCAGCAGCGCCGGTTTGGCTGACGGGACGATGACCTTCTCGATCACCTCGTAGCGGGTCGCACCCATGGTCTGGGCCGCCTCGATCTGAGCCATCGGCACGCGGCGTACGTCTTCGGCCACCATCAGCACCATCTGGAAGAAGGTGCCGATGAATATGATGGCGATCTTGGCGGCCTCGTCGATGCCGACCCACAGCATGACCAGCGGTATGAACGCCACCGCCGGCATGTAGCGCACGAAGTCGGTGAGTGGTTCCAGCAAGGCCTGCACGACCCGGAAATTGCCGATCAGCAGGCCGAGCGGGACGGCGATCACCGCCGACAGGATCCAGCCGGCAACCACCCGGAAGCTGCTGATCAGGACGTCGCCGAGCAGGTCGTCGTTATTGAACCAGGTCGCAAGCCTCTGCAGAACGTCGAGCGGACCCGGCAGGAAGACGCGATTGATCGAGCCGGTGAGCGTCAGCAGCGTCCAGCCGGCGAGCGGAATGGCCAGGCCGACGGCGGCCAGCGCCCAGTAGCTGCGCTGACTCAGCCAGCCGCGGATCTTCCAGACGGAGCCGCGGGTCATTGCCTGGCTCCCCGGTTCATGGCGCTGCTCGCGGCGACCGCGGCATCGAGGATGGAGCGATCGACGCCATTGGCGGCATTGGGCTGGCCGTCGATGAGCTTGTTCGCGAGCAGGAAGGCTGCGATGTTGGGCGCGACCTGCACCAGGCTGCGCGGACTGGCGGCATCGAAGGCCTCGACATTCGCGGCCGCATCGAAGAAATGCGTGCCGGGCAGGAACACGCGGTATTGCTCGGGGGACATGCTCACGACCCGCGACATGATGGCAACGGCGCGTTCCGGTTGAGTGCGGATGAAGGCTACGGTATCGAACCAGGCCCGGGCCATGGCGATGAACTCATTGCGCTTGCTCTGGATGGAGCGCTGCTGCGCGACCAGCAGGTCCGGGATCAGCCCCGGCATCTGTGCCGAAGTGAACAGCGGCTTGCCCTTGCCGCTTTTCTCGATCTGGATGATCCAGGGATTCCAGACGACCGCCGCATCGACGCGACCGCTCATGAAAGCCGCCGCTGCATCGCCCGCGGACAGATTCACGACGGTCACATCCTTCGGAGTGAGCCCATTGCGGGCGAGCGCCGTGTAGAGCACGAAGTGCGAGACGCTGTACTGCTCGAGTGCGACCGTGTGCCGGCGTAAGTCGGCGAAGGTCCTGATCCTGGAACTGACCAACAGCGCATCGTTGCCGGCGGAATTGTCGTTGACCAGCACCGCCTTGAGGGGCAGCCCCTTGGCCAAGGGGCCCAGTGTGTCGGACCAGGTCTGGCAGTTGGCATCCAGCTGCCCGCTGGAGAGTGCCGAAATGGAGTCGGTGTAGTTGGCAAACCAGATCAGCTTCACATCCGCGCCGTATTTGCGGAAATAGCCCTGATCCTGCGCCACGTACCAGGCGACCCAGCCGGTCCAGTCGGACACGCCGACTTTGATCTCGGCACGGGCGGGTATGCTTGCCGCCGTCACCAGGATCAAGGCAGCGAGGTACAGCATGTTCTTGAGAGTCATGATGAGGCTCCGGTGGCTCGCGGTTGCGCGGCGAGACGGGCGAGGTAGGCGCGCCAGCCGCCGTCGGCCGTGATGTCCAGCGCGCCGATGAGGGCCCGGGGCTCGGCGACGAAGCCCTTCACGCGGGATCCGTCGGCCAGCAGCACCGTGCCGATGGCCAGCGGTGGGGGGACTTCGCTCACGAAGGCGCCAAAGGCGGCCAGGTCCAGCTCGTAGACTTCCAGCTCGACGGCAGCCCCGTCATCGCCCGCATGCACCAGCGCCGGTTTGGCCGGTACCTCGTTCGTCATTGCGTACAGCCGGTAGACCGGCGCCGTGCGGGCGCGGCCCACCAGGCGGGCCGCTCGTGAGCTCAGTTGCCAGTGCAGCGGCATGCCGGACAGATGGGCTCCCACCACCGCCAGCTGCACCCGCGCCGGTCGGGCCTGCCGGTCCAGAGGCGGCGCCGTGATGGCCGCGAACTGCATGTAGCGCGCGGCAAGTTGGAGCAGCCGGTTGTCAGCCCAGGCGGGGCCGATGAGACTCACGCCTACGCCGGTGGCATTGCTGCGAAAGCCGGCGGGCAGCGCGATGGCGGTCATGTCCAGCAGGTTCACGAAGTTGGTGTACAGGCCCAGACGCGCGTTGAGTCCGATGGGATCGGCCGTGATCTCGCCGATCCGGTAGATGGTCGGCGTGGTGGGCAGCAGCAGCACATCGACCTGCTCCCAGAGCCGCTCGGCGACCCGCGCATAGCGCTGCTGAGCGTACAAGCCACGAAACGCATCGATGGCCGAAAGTCCCTTCCCGGCCTGTACGACGGCGCGCACGGTGGGATCGATGGCGCTGGGGTTGCGCTCGAGCAGGTCCTCCAGTACCGCGGTCCGCTCGGCGACCCAGGGGCCACCATAGAGCTGGCGGGCAGCCTCGATGAGCGGGGCAACATCGACTTCGACCGCATCGCCACCCATGGCCTGCAGATGGGTTTGCGCCTGCGCGAGGCGCGGCGCATCCTCGGTCGCGAGTTCGCCGAGCTGCCCGGGGCGCGCGATACCGAGCCGGAAGCGCGCGCCGGACCCGACCGTTGCGGCGGGCCGGCGACGCGCATAGGGGTCTTCCGCGTCGAACTGCGTCAGCACGCCATCGACCAGGGCCACATCCGCAGCGTCGGCGCAGAAGACCGAGACGCAGTCGAGACTGCGACAGGCGGGTACCAGGCCACGCGTACTCCACCGGCCGCGCGTGGGCTTGAAACCGATCAGGTTGTTGAAGGCTGCCGGAACCCGCCCGGAGCCGGCGGTGTCCGAGCCCAGGGCAAACGGTACGACTCCGGCCGCGACCACCGCGGCGGAACCGGAGCTGGAACCGCCGCACACGAATTCGCGGTTGAACACGCACCCGAGCGCGCCGTACGGGCTGCGGGTCCCCACCAGACCGGTTGCGAACTGGTCGAGATTGGTCTTGCCGAGCACGATCGCGCCCGCCTGCACCAGCAGTTCGACCACTGCGGCCGAGCGCTCCGGGCGATAGCTGAACTGCGGGCAGCCCGCCGTCGTCGGCAAGCCGGCGACGTCCATGTTGTCCTTGATCGCGACGGGCACGCCGGCCAGCACCAGGCGCTCGCCGCCCGCGATGCGTTGATCGACGAGTGCAGCCTGGGCCAGCAGCGGGTCGTCGGCACTGCGGCTGATCCACGCCTGTGGCTGGAACTCGTCATATGCCCGGGCACGCGCCAGCGCCTCGCGCATGACCGTCACGGCGCTGCGCGCGCCGCTGCCGACCGCGCGCGCGATCGCGCTCACCGTCCAGGCATCGTGGCTATCCATAGGAGGTCCCTTCCGCGCTCCGGGTAGTCGGCAGCGGCTCCAGCGCGATCAGCGCCATGCCCGGCGTCACCGCCTGCCGCTCCTGGATATAGACGGCGCGGACGATCCCGGCCGCCGGACTGGGCACGCTGCATTCGGTCTTCATTGCCTCGATGGCGGCGATGACGGAGCCCTTCTCGATGCGATCACCGGGACGGACCGGAATGCGCCAGATGTGGCCCCCCAGGGGGGCCTCGATGAGTTCGGAACCCGGAGGAGCGGTCGGTGCCGCGGATGCCGCGTGACTGTCGGCGGGCGCTGCTTCAACCGACAACTCGTTGCGCCGAATCCAGGCTTCACGCTCGGCATCGAAGGCGACACCGCGCGTGCGCTGGAACGCATCGATGCCGGAGGCCTGGTCGCGCAGCAGGCGCTGATAGTCGGCCAGCCGAAAGGTCTCGGTCTCGATCCGCAGCGAGCGTCTGCCAACCGGGAAGTCCCGGCGCCATTCCTCCAGCTCGGCATGGGTCACGGGAAAGAAGCGGATCTGGTCGAAGAAGCGCAGCAGCCACGGAAACTCGCGGAATTCGCCGCTGCGCCGGTAGGAATTCCAGACCTGGACGGTGCGCCCGAAGAGCTGGTATCCCCCGGGTCCCTCCATGCCGTAGATGCACAGATAGGCGCCGCCGATGCCGACCACGTTGGGCGGAGTCCAGGTACGAGCGGGATTGTACTTGGTGGTTACCAGGCGGTGCCGCGGATCAAGCGGTACCGCCACCGGTGCACCGAGGTAGACATCGCCCAGGCCAAGGACCATGTAGCGCGCCGCAAACACGATCTCGCGCACCTCTTCCGCCGAAGTCAATCCGTTGATGCGCCTGATGAACTCGATGTTGTCGGGGCACCAGGGCGCGTCCGCCCGAACCGAGGTCATGTATCGCTGCACCGTTTCGCCGACCGCGGGATCGGCAAACGACAGGGGCAGCCAAACCACGCGCGAAGGGATCTCGAAGTCCTCCAACCCCCCGAGCCGCTCCTCGCAGTCCACCAGCAGACGCAGCAGCGCATCCAATGACAGCACGTCCGGGTCGAAGTGGAATTGCAGAGAGCGGATTCCCGGTGTGACATCGACGATGCCGGCGGGCTGCAGGCGCTGGAATTCCAGCATCAGCGCGTGGACCCGCAGCCGCAATGTGAGGTCGAGCACGATGGGACCGTATTCGACCAGCAGATGATTGTCGCCCTGGCGCCGGTAAAGGGTGCGCGGTCGCGATCCCTTTGCCTCGAGGGCCGCAACCACGGCGCTGCCCTCCGGGTGACGCCGCGTGCCACCCGACGTGGACTGCGTCGGGTTGCCAATGGCCCCGGGAGCGGCGCCGATCCATGCATTCTGCAGCTGCACGGCCGTCCGGGCCACGGACTCGTCCACGCATTCGAACTCGACGCCGTCACCCGGAGCAAACTGACCGAGTTTCCACAGGTCCGCGCTGATGACGACGAACGGACAGACAAAGCCCCCGAGCGAGGGGCCATCCGGCCCGAGAATGATCGGCATGTCGCCGGTGAAATCGAGGGCACCGATGGCGTAGGCGTTGTCATGGATGTTCGAGGGGTGCAGACCCGCCTCGCCGCCGTCACGACGCGCCCATTCGGGTTTGGGACCGATCAGGCGTACGCCGGTGCGGTTGGAGTTGTAGTGCACGCGCCATTGGGCGCTCAGGATGCTGTCGATGTCGGCGTCCGTGAAGAAGTCCGGCGCGCCGTGGGGGCCGTAAAGCACCCGCAGTCGCCAGCTGCGCGTCAGCGACGGCTGCTGTTGGGGCGCCAGCTGTGCGACGCGCGGCGCGGGTGGTTGTCCCTGCAGCCGCAGCACGTCACCGGATGCGAGATTGCGGCCGGCGTGGCCCCCGAAGCGACCGAGTATGAAGGTGGAGCGACTGCCCAGGTAGGCGGGCACTTCGATGCCGCCCGCGAACAGCACATAGGCGCGCAGGCCGGGACCGCTGATCCGACCGAGCCTGAGAGTCTGCCCGGCCGCTATGGGCGTGACCCGGTAGGTTTCCACGGCGACTCCATCCAGATGAGCGCCGCTGTCCGCCCCGGTCAGGCAGATCGCCGTGGCGCTGCCGAATAGCAGGGCCGGACCGATGGCCGTGACTTCCAGTCCGGCTGCGCCCTCGGGGTTGCCGAGCAGCCGATTACCCAGCCGAAAGGCGAGGCTGTCCATGGGCCCTGACGGGGGCACGCCCACGTGCCAGTAGCCGCAGCGTCCGGGGTAATCCTGGATGCTGGTGGCCAGCCCGCCGCTGAGCACCCGCACGCCGTGCGCTGCATAGGGCACCGTCGCCAGCGCCTGGGTGGTTACCCGTCCGCAGACGAACATTTCGCTCGCTGCGATCTGCCGCAGCCACTGGAGGTTGGTCTCGAGACCGGCCATTCGGGTGCCCTCGAGCGCACGCTGCAGGGCCGCGACGGCAGCGGGACGATCGGCGCCGGTGACGATGATCTTGGCGAGTAACGGATCGTAGTGCGTACCGACTTCAGTGCCGGAGTCGACCCAGGTCTCCACACGCACATCCTGGGGCCACTCGACCTGCGTCAGGGTGCCGCTGCTGGGACGATTGTCCTCCCCGGGATCCTCGGCATACAGCCGCGCCTGGATCGACCAGCCGGCGGGCGGATGCCGTGGGGCAGACCGGTCGGTCCAGGCATCCATGAAGGAATAGTCGCCGCCGGCGCCGCGCACCATCCATTCGATCAGGTCGACGCCGGTGATTTCCTCGGTCACCGCGTGCTCGACCTGCAGGCGGGTATTGACCTCCAGGAAGTAGAACTCCCCACGCGCAGGATCCAGCAGGAACTCCACCGTGCCGGCGGAGCGATAGCTCACCGCCCGCGCAAGCTTGATGGCGCTCGCGGCGAGCGCCGCGCGCAGTTGCGCGCCGAGTTGCGGTGCCGGCGCCTCTTCGATGACCTTCTGGTGCCGCCGCTGCAGCGAACAGTCACGCTCGCCCAGCGCCACCACCCGCCCGTTCCCGTCGCCGAAGACCTGCACTTCCACGTGACGCGCATCGCTCACCAGGCGCTCGAGATAGATGCCTCCGTCCGCAAAATGCGTGGCGGCCAGCCGTGAGACGCCGGCGAAGGCCGCCTCGAGGGCCTTCATGTCCTCGCAGGCGCGCATCCCGATGCCGCCGCCGCCGCCAGTCGCCTTGAGCATGACGGGAAACCCGATGCGGCGCGCCGCGGCCCTTGCGGCCTGCAGGTCGTCAAGCAATCCGGAGCCCGGAACCAGCGCCACCGACTGCGCCTGCGCGATCTCGCGCGCATGATGCTTGAGGCCGAAGGCGCGTATGTTCTGCGGCGTGGGGCCGATGAACAGGATGCCGGCGTCTTCGCACTGCGCCGCGAAGTCCGCGTTCTCACTCAGGAAGCCGTAGCCCGGATGGATCGCCTGGGCGCCACGCTCGCGGGCCGCGGCAATCAGCGCCGCGGCGTTGAGGTAACTGGCGGCCGCCGGCGGCGGGCCGATGCATACGGCCTCATCCGCCTGCGCGACGTGCAGCGAGCCCGCATCGCTTTGCGAGAAAACCGCGACCGATTCGATCCCCAGCCGGCGCAGCGTGCGCAGGATGCGGCAGGCGATGGCGCCGCGATTGGCGATGAGTATCTTCTCAAGCACGGTCGGTACTCACCTGCCCGGATCCGCGGCTGCGATCAGGACGCGCACCGGCGTGGGATTGAAGCCATTGCAGGGGTTGTTGATCTGCGGGCAGTTGGAGATGACCGCGACCACGTCCATCAGGATCTCCAGATCGACGTACAGGCCGGGTGCCGAAATTCCATCGACGATGCCGAGACTGCCGTCGGGCTCCACCGGCACGTTCATGAACCAGTTGATGTTGGAAACGATGTCGCGTTTGGTGCGGCCATGCCGCGAATTGGCGAGCAGGAAATTGTCGACGCAGGCGTGCTGCGATTTGGTGTGATGACCATAGCGCAACGTGTTGCTTTCACAGCTGCAGGCGCCACCGATGGTGTCGTGGTAGGCAACCGTGGTGGCGGAAATCCGCGCCATGGGCCGTCCTTCGGTCGACAGCAGCACGGTGCCGGTGCGCAGGAAGATGTTCTGCTGCGCGGCGATGGTGTCCTGGGCGCTGTAGCGCTCGCTGTCGTCAGCCGCGGCGTACAACAGGAAGTCGACCGCCTGGTTGCCCTCGATGTCGAAGATGCGCAGCCTCTCCCCCGCGCGCAGCAAGTGATCCCAGGCGGCGCGCGCGGGTATCACATGATCGAGCAATATGTCGTGCGGGAGGCCAGCTAAGGCGGAGTCTGTCATGGCGATGGGAAAGTCGGGTTCATGGAGTTTCTGCAAGTTGCGTGCAACCTCAGCGACGGAAGTAGTCCTCCACGTTCAGGAACGCTCGCAGTGCTTCCGGTGTCGAATTGCGGATGGGGTCCGCGGCGTCCGCGACCGGGCCGCGCCAGGCGGAAAGTCGAACCGGCGTAACGGCATAGCGCGGCCGAGGGTCCAGCACGTGCGGACAGTTGGCGATCACGATGAGCGCGTTCATTTCAGCGCGCAGCAGTAGTGCCCGGCCGGGCGAAAATGGGCCCACCTGCAACTTCGTGGTGCCGTCCGGGGCCACGTGCACTGCTTTGAACCAATTGATGCACGGATGCACGTCGCGTGCACCAAGGCCGCTCTTCGCTGCGCCCAGCAGCAGACGATCACGCGCGTTGGGCTGTTCACTCCAGTTGGCGCCGTTGCCGTATTTGCGGGCATTGGTGCGGTGGTTCGACGGGCCACAGAAGGCGTCGTGAGTTCCCGCCTCGTCCTCGAGGATGCTGAGCAGGACCCGGCCCATGTCGGACAGCAGCAGCCGGCCGGCCTGCAGATTGGCGTTCCATTGCACCTTGAGCGTATCGGCGATGTTCAGGCGCTCGATCGGACGGTCGGAATTGAACACCAGCATGGATACGCACGCATCGCCACGCAGATCGACCAGGCGCAGCCGCGCGCCGCGGGCGAGTTCCCTGGCGGCATAGCCGCCGCCCGCCACGGTTTCCTCCCACAGCATGTCCTGCGACCCGACGCCAGGGGGCAGGTCGCGGCAGTCCCAGGCGGGCACGGTGGGCATCGCCTCCGCCTTCGTGCCGGCCATGGCCAGCGCGTGCGCGCGCGCGCTGGCGGGATCGGTGATGGCGCCCTTGTTCACCGGCTGCTCCGTGCCACGGGCGGCGCCAGCGCAGGCATCTCGTGGGCGCCGTGCGAGTGCAGTGGCGGCAGCAACGCCGTCGTCGTCACCAGTTTCACCTGCTGCACGCCGCGCACCTTGCGCAGCGCGTCGCACAGGGTATTGAGGCGCGCGGCAGGCCCCTGCACCAGCAGCACCTCCAGCGACTGGTCCTCCTCGAGAACCACGTGCTGCGAGGAGATCACCTCCTTGATGAACGCGGTCTGGGTCTGGGCCAGCAGATGCCGGACGCGGCCACTTTCGGCGCGATAGATCAGGGTGATCGTTCCGGCCAGCACGGCGTCGCCGCGGGCCTGGCCGTGCTCGGCCAGTGCATGCCGGATGAGTTCCGCGATCATCTGCGAGCGGCTCGGGAGCGCCCGCTTCTCGACCATCGCGTCGAGTCGTGCGAGCAGTTCACTCGGTAAGCTCACTGACAGCCTGGCAAGCTCGGGTACGGATTTCATGGCGTTATTACGAATATCGACTTCCGTAATACTGCCAGTCACGTCGCGACTGTCAAGGCCGCTATTTGTACGAATACCCTACGGTGATACCGACGGTCCGCGGCTGCGACACGATGGCCTGGGCGCGGTTGCCGAAGATGGCGGGATCCTGGTACGAGGTGATGCCCAGATTGTTCGTCAGATTGGTCACGAACAGCGATCCACTCCAGTGGGCACCCTCAAAACCCGCGCGTGCGCTTGCCATGAGATAGCCCCCCACCGTCGGCACGGTCGCTGACAGCGACGGCAGCACGCTGCTCTGGTAGTGGCCCGTAACCGAGAAGTACAGCTCTCCCATGCCGAAATCGATGTGGCCGTACTTGAGTGTGATGGCGCCGCTGTTGCGCGGCGTGCCGGGCAGCGCACTGCCGATCCCCGGAGGCGGAGCCGATACGTTCGGTGACACGAACAGCGGATTCAGGGCGGTGAGCTTGGTCTGGTCATAGGTGTAGTCGAACTGGCCCTCGAGGTGCCGCGTGAGCAGCGCATCCGCTTCGAACTCGACCCCCTTGCTGTAGGCATCGCCGATGTTCATCGACGCCGGCAGCACCAGCGGCGTCAGCTGCAGCCCCTCCTGGACGTTGTGCCATTGGATGTAGTACACGGCGCCGGAATACTGGAAGCGATTGTCGATCGTGCCCTTGAAGCCCACCTCGTAGTTATTGGCCGTGTCGGGGGAGAGCTGCCGCAGGCTCGTGGGCAGAGTGTAGAGGCCGCCCAGTTCCGACGACGGCAGGGCATTGACGCTGCCGCGGCGAAAGCCCTGCGAGAATGTCGCATACAATAGATTCGTCTTGTCGAGCTGATACGAGGTGTTGAACTTCCAGGTCGCGCGGCGCCAGGTGTCGCCGAGCGTGATGTTCGCGATCGGGATCGCCGGTGCGAAGAAGGGTCCGGCATCGAACAGCAGGCCGGTCTGCTGGGAGCCATCGATCGTCTGCTTGAAGACCCGGCCGCCGCCGGTCACGCTCCAGTCGGGCGTGATGCGCCACGTCAGATCGCCGAACAGTGCAAGGTCCTTGAAGGTCGTTTCGAAATCCCCGATGTAGGCCTGATCCTGGACGATCGGTATGCCGGCGTAGGAACTCACGACGCCCGCACCGGTTTCGCCCACGCCGCAGTACGAGGGCGTGATGCCGTCACCGGCGCTCTGTCCGTAGATGGGCTCGCAGGCATTGTAGAAGGCGAGATAGCCGGGCTCGAAATCATGTTCCTGGATGTCGGTCTGCTGGTGATTGAAGAACAGGCCGGCGACCCAGTCGAGAACGCCGCCTTCCTTGGAAACCAGCCGCAGCTCCTGGGTGATGGGCTTGTCGTCGAGACGTTCGTAGCCCTGGATGAAGGTCCGCGGGAACTGTCCGTAGAGGCTCTGGTAGAAGAAGAAGTTGCTGTATTGCGCGGTTTCGTCGGCCCGCGTGTGATTGGAGTGGTCCGCCCAGGAGGTGGCCGAGGTGAGGGTCGCGAAGCCGAAGTCGTAATCGAGCGTCAGGGCCACCAGGTCGACCTCATCCGTGGTGGTCGTGGTGCTGTTCTCGGCATCCGAGAGCCGGTCGATACCTGCCGGCACGGCCTCGCTGTACAGCTGCGGGGCCAGCGGCGGATTGGTGAAGGTGCCGCCGGGCTGTGTGTTCGGGCTGATGGGCATGTTGAAGGCGGCCGTGCTGGTCGCCGCGTAGGGATAGCCGTCGGCGGTCGAAAGCTGGTGGTAGTACGACAGCTGTGCCCGGAAGGCTTCCACCGGGGCCCATAACGCCGAGATCCGTTCGGTCACGTAGCCGTAGTCGTTGACATGGTCGCGCCGGTAGAAAACCGGATTGCTGAACAGGTTCCCGGGCTGCGCGGCAAGCGGGACGCCGCTGGCGTCCAGCGCGAACAGATTCGGCTGGTTGATGAAGCCTGCGTCGTGCGTGAAACTGGCATTGGCCCGCACGGCAAGGGTATCGCCCAACGGGATGTTGATCATGCCCTTCACGTCTTCGTTCGGGGCGCCGGTGTGCGCGGTGTCGCTGAGGCTGGTTTCAATCTTTGCATCGAACCCGGTGACATCGGGTGCATGCTGGATGAACTTGATGGTTCCGCCGAGCGATCCGGAGCCGTACAGGGTGCCCTGGGGTCCCTTGAGGACCTCCACCCGATCGAGGTCGTCGAATCGCAGGCTCACGAACAGCGGCGTGTCGTCCACGTACGTGGAGACGGGCGGTACCACCGGGGAGGCCGCGGCCGGCAGGCCGGCGGTGGTTTCACTGTTCAGGCCGCGGATGACCAGGTTGGCGCCGTTGACGCCGCTGAAGGGGCCCTTATCGGTATAGCTGACTCCCGACAGCGTATGCGCCAGGTCGGAGATGTCCGCGATGCCCGCCTGCTGCAGCTGTTCAGCCGTGACCGCGGTGATGCTCAGGGGGACATCCTGCGCCGATGCTTCGTGGCGCGTCGCCGTCACCGTCACTTCCGGAAGGCCCTGATCCGTCGCATCGGCGGCGCTCTCCGCGGCGGCACTGGTGGTGCCGTACAACACTGCGATGACCGCCGCGGTGACCGAAATTCGTGGGGTTGCCATAGCCGAGGGACCTCCAAGCACAAGCCGTTTGCCCTTGCGAGGAACTCCTTGGAATCGGCCATTCGGGACACCTACCGCAATGGAGATCGTCCCGAGAGCCAACGCTGACTCCTCGCAACCAATCTCCCGGGCTTTTGTCCCGCCGTGTATCCGGGCGGATTCATCACGCGCCCGGACTGCCTCTCTCGGACCAGACACCTGTTTGAATGACAGGCCGGAACCCTAGACGCACATTTCCAGTTACGCGCAGAGTGTTGCAAGGGCTGTGCCGACGCTGGGTCCGACGGCCGGGAAATACGGGTAACGCCGCGTGAAACAAGGCATTGCGCGGCCCCCGCGCCAACACCACATCCGGCGCACCCGCGCCCGGTCGCCCCAAGGCGGAGCCTCGCAGCTGCTTCGCGCCCCAATCTAGTCCAACTTGCCGCAGTGCTCGCCCGGTGCGGAAATGTTGTTCACAATCGAGGCATGGACTTACCGATTGCGGATCGCTGGTTTGAATTCGAGCGGCTGCGGGATGGCATCACCCGGATCTGGGAACCCCATGTCATCAGGGTCATGCAATGCAATGTCTGGCATGTACAGGGGCGCGATCGCGACCTCGTCATCGACACGGGCATGGGCATCGCGAGCCTCACGCTCGCTGCGGCCGAGGTGTTTTCCAGACCCGTCACGGCCCTCGCCACGCACACGCACCTGGATCACGTCGGTTCGCTCCATGAATTTGCGGAACGCCTGGTGCACGTCGCGGAAGGCGACCACCTCCGACGGCCGTCCGATAACTTCAGCATGCTCCGCGAGGATCACCCGCTGGAGTTCATTGCGGGACTGGAGCGTGCGGGGTACGAAGTGGCCGACAGTTTCATCATGGCGCTGCCCTCGGCAGGCTTCGACCTGCGACGGTTCGCCTGCCCGGCGGCGCCTGCCACGCGGTTGCTGAGCGAGGGCGATGTGATCGACCTGGGAAACCGGGTGTTCGAGGTCCTGCATCTGCCCGGACACTCGCCCGGGAGCATCGGCCTCTGGGAGTCCGCGAGCGGAATCTTCTTCTCCGGCGACGCCATCTACGACGGTCCACTGCTGGATGAACTGCCCGGCAGCGACATCGCGGCGTACACCGCCACCATGAGGCGTCTGGAACGGCTGCCGGCGCGAGTGGTGCACGCCGGGCACGATCCGAGCTTCGATGGCGAGCGGCTGCGGCAACTGGCGCGGGATTACCTCGGGCGGCGCGGTTAGTTGCCACCGTTGCCGTGCCCGGTCGAGCCCGCGGCGCCGTTCCCCTGCAAGCCGAAGTGCAAATAAAACTTGTCAATTGGGCCTAACTATGACAAGCTTGCTTTGCTTTTTGAGCAGTTTGCATTGCAATAGGAGCGAGCAGGAGAGCGCAATGACGAACAAGGTCTTCGGAAACTTCGGCCGGCGCGCCTTGTGGCTGCTACCGATCGTCCTCGTGGTCGCCG
>Ga0335075_10010638_pt1 | contig 13956 bp, 13 predicted proteins | sample Lox_Sample_24_FD_206723 | JGI IMG/M metagenome (GOLD analysis project Ga0335075, IMG submission 206723) | Soil microbial communities from Loxahatchee National Wildlife Refuge, Florida, United States - Lox_Sample_2.4 | ecosystem: Environmental > Terrestrial > Soil > Wetlands | place: USA...
GGCCTTGAAATGGCGTAGGCCCTCCTCGCGCGGTTCGAACTCGCGAACGAACTTCTCGTCCCGGGCCACAACCTCGGCCATCTTCGACTCGATCAGCTTCAGATCTTCGGGCGTGAAGGGCGTGGGCCGGTAGAAGTCGTAGAAGAAACCCGACTCGGTCGCCGGACCGTGGCCCAGCTTGGTCTCCGGAAACAGCTCCAGGACGGCCGTAGCCAGCACGTGCGCCGCGGAGTGGCGGACCACCGGCAGAGCATCCGGGTCCTTCTCGGTGAGCAGTTGCAGGTTCACGCTTTCGTTGAGCGGCGTGCTCAGGTCGACCAGCTTCTCAGCCTGCGGATCCGGAGAGGCGTACATCGCGGCATCCTGACCACTGGCATTTGCGTTGGATTGAGGAGCGGCCGGCCCGTCCGTCTTGAACGGCTTGATGCGCGCCACCACCGAGGCAGCGGCAAGGCGCGGCGAGATACTTTCGGCAACTTGAAAAGGGGTTACGCCCGCGGCGAATTCTTTTACCGAGCCATCGGGGAGGTGAACCTGGATGGAATCTTGACCTGCGTTCATAATGTCGAATCGATTCTGACTTTTCCGGCGAGATTGAGTTCTCTTAAGGATATTTCTTTCGCGTGTCTTGCGTCGAGCCGCCGGGGAGCCATGCTGCTAGCATCCTAAGGGGTTAGCACGGGGCAGCTGGAGGGCGAGATGGCGACGCAACAACAAGTCAGACCGAGGCCGACCCTGGCGCTCGTCGGATGGCTGCTACTCTGTTTCGCGGTTGCCACCCTCTCCTCGATTCTGAGTGCGAAGAGTATTTACACATGGTACGCGGGCCTCATTAAGCCTCCGCTCAACCCGCCGAACCAGGTTTTTGGGCCGGTGTGGACGGCCCTCTACGCGCTGATGGCCGTGGCCGCATGGATCATTTGGAAGACGCGTCCCAGCCCTTGCCGGCGACGCGGCTTGCTGCTCTTCTGCGTCCAGCTGGGGCTGAATTTTCTATGGACCTGGATTTTCTTTAGCCGCCATCAGATCTTCACCGCCTTCATCGATATCGTGGCGCTCTGGGTCGCGATATTCCTGACCATCCTCACCTTCCGGAAGATGAGCACGGCCGCGGCGTGGATGCTGGTTCCATATCTGGCCTGGGTGACGTTCGCCGGCTACCTGAACCTGGCCTTCTGGCGGCTCAACTAGCGGATCCCTCGCGCCGGGAGACACCGGTTCCCTGGGCCGCCTCCGGTTTAACGAAAATTAACTTCCCGGGGAGCCGGTCGTAACCAGGTCATTGGCCGAGAGCTCTGCCCGCCGGATTCCGTGGGACATGTGCCCGGCGCTCTGCAGAGTGATATGAAGCCACTCGTGCACCGTGATGCGGGCAATGGCCGTGGCCATGGCATCGCTGCGCTGAGAGTCGCTCATCCCCAGCATCTTGGGATCGAGAAACTGGGCCAGCCTTTCGCAATCGACGTAGACGAAGGGCTGGATCTCACCCCCAACGCGCAGCACCCAGCCGAGAGGTCCGCGAGCGACGGGGCGATATGCCTGTTCCGCCACATCGCAACGTCCACGCAGATGCACCTCGATCACTTTGCCGAATTCCGAGCCGGGGCGAAGATCGGTAGCCGGCAGCAGGTCGATATCCGCGGGCAGGGAATATTCGCTTCCCGCCACCTCCCTGCGGACCGCGCCCATGATCGCAGGCCACGCCTGGGCGCTGGACGGCGTGTCGAAATAGAATACGATCGCCGGCTTCAGCGGAGGCCCAACGCCATCGTCCGCCGACAACGCCGGGGCGCGCAGCCCAAAACACAGCCCCGCGAAAACCAGCAAGCCGGCCGCCCAGGGGTTTTTCCAGACCCTCATACTGCGAAGTCTCGGCTTCTGCCTCTACATTCGTCCAATAGATTGCTAGAATGACATCAATCTGTTTGGGAGATGCCTCCGATGGAAGTCCGGCAGCTCAAAATCTTCTCCGTCCTGGCCGAAGAATTGAATTTCACCCGCGCTGCGGAGCGGGTGAACACGGTGCAGTCGAACGTAACCTCGCAGATCAAATCCCTGGAGGAAGAGCTCGGAATCCCGCTCTTCGACCGGCTGTCGAAAAAAGTGGTTCTCACCGAGGCCGGACATCGCTTCCTGCCTTATGCCGATCGCGCGCTCGCCGCCATGGACCAGGGCCAGCTCGCGGTAAAGTTCGGCCTGGAGCCGGCCGGGCCGCTGCGGATCGGCGCGCCGGAGAGCGTCCTCACCTATCGCCTGCCGAAGGTGCTGCAGCGCTTCCGCAAGCAGTATCCCAAGGTGGATCTCATATTCCGCCCGCAGTGGGATGAGCCGCTCTACGAATCCCTCGAGCGGGGCAAGGTCGACATGGCAATCAGCATGTCCGACAACGTGTCGCACGAGCACCTGAAATGGGTGCGGCTGCGGACGGAAGCTGTTTTTCTGGTCACCGATCCCGACCATGCCCTGGCAAACAAGAGAGCGGTGCGGCCGGAAGACCTGGCCGGCCAGACGCTGTTGCTCACCGAATCAGGCTGCTCCTATCGCAAGAAGCTCGATGACCTGCTCCTGCTGCTGGGAGTGCGGCCGGCGAGCACCACCGAGTTCTCGAGCGTCGAGGCGATCAAGCACTGCCTCGCGGCAGGAATGGGCATCGGGCTGCTGCCCGAGATCGTGGTCGCCGCCGAACTTAAAAGCTTCAAGCTCAAGGCGCTGCGATGGGACGGCCCAAGCCTCGATATCGCCACTCACATCCTCTGGCACAAAGACCGCTGGATGTCGCCAAGCATGGAGGCGTTTTTGGCGATCCTCACCAAGACGCTGGACGGAAACTGAGTTTCGCTGATTCATGCACCGGAGACAGAAATGGCGGACGCCCTTTCGTCCGCCATTTCTGTCTCCGGCAATCTACATGCCCGGCGGTTCAACCGCGCCCGGGAAGACTCCAGGGAGCGGTTTTGTCTGCTGCTCGCGAAGCTCCGGATGCGGCAGCGGCTTGCGGGGCAGCATCTGATCGCGCATGGCGGCGTTGTAGACAAAGATGGCCTCGACGACCGCGGCCTGTTTCAGATCGCCGGCCTGCAGCCGCTCATAGACATCCTGGTTCGAGTGGTGGGTGCGAGTCTCGTAATCCAGCGGGTCCTGGATGAACTGGAAACCCGGAATGCCAACGGCGTCGAACGAGAGATGATCGGTGCCGCCGGTGTTGCGCATGGTAATGGTGGTGACGCCCAGGTCCTTGAGCGGGGCCATCCACTGGCGGAAGATCGGCTCGACAGCGGCGTTCTCCTGCAGATAGATGCCGCGTACCTTGCCTGAGCCGTTATCCAGGTTGAAGTAACCGGAGATCAGCTTCTGGTCCGGCTTCAGCTCAAGCGGGCCGGTCGCGCGCAGAAACTCGGGCAGCGCCATCTGGTCAGGGGTCGTCAGCGGAGCCGCATAACCAAAGTGCTCCTTCACATAGCCGCGTGAACCGAAGAGGCCCTCCTCCTCGCCGCTCCAAAGGGCAATGCGGATGGTCCGCCGGGGATGCACGTCGAGCGCCTTGAGGATGCGCATCACTTCCATGGCGACGATGGTGCCCGCACCGTTGTCGGTCGCGCCGGTACCGGCGATCCAGCTATCGAGATGGCCGCCGACCATCACCACCTGGTCCTTCAGCTGGGGATCCGTTCCGGGGATCTCGGCGATGGTGTCATAACCGTGCTCGTGGTCGCCCGTGAATTTGGTTTCGACATCCATCTCGATGGTCACGGGAACGTGGGCCTGCAGCAGGCGATAGACGCGGCCATAGTTCTCGATAGCCATCACCACCACCGGAATCTTGACCGCGGTCTCGCGCTTATACGGGGTGCGGCCGAGGGCAGCGCCGTTATCGTCGAAGATGGTCCCGCCCGACCCTCCACCATTGCTGGCATCGCGGCTGGGACGAATGACCGCGGCGGCCTTTTCGTCAGCAAGGAACGCGGCGATCTTGTCCGACAGGCGGGAGCGCGCAATGTAGGCCTTCAGCCGCGCCTGGTAGTCACGTCCCCGCTGGTCTTCGGTGGGATATTGGGCAATATCCTCCAGCTCCTTCTCCGAGTAGCGCTCGAAGAGGGCCTTGTCCACCGGCGGAACTTCGCGCATCTCCCCGAGCAGGACGATCTTGCCCGCCAGCTTGCCCTTGTATTGATCGAAATCCTTCTCGTCCTGAATGTTGACGTAGACCGCTTCGCCGCTCACCGGCCCGTTGGTGCCGGGCGACCAGGGCGTGGCCTGGGCAATGAAGACGGCAGTGTCCGGCGAGGTCATGCGCACCCAGGTGTTGAGCTGCTGCCAGCCCATGCCGAACTCACCCCAGTCGTCGAGATGGGCGTTGACGCAGCCCATGGCGGTGAGCTGGTCACGCGTCCAGGCATTGGCCTTGGCCATGTTGGGCGAGCCGGTGAGGCGCGGTCCGATATCGTCGGCCAGGGCCGAGCCGTACTCCATAACGTGGGAGTGCTGCAGGCCCTCTTCGCGGATGCGCGCGTACATGGTGTAGTCGATGTTTTCCACGGCGGGCTGCGGCTGCTCCCAGGCGGGTACGTCTGCCTCGGTCTTCGCCTTACCCTTGTCGGCGGCAAAGACCGGAATGGCGGCGATCAGCAAAAACAACAGGGTGCGACTGCAACGACTCGGCATGCGACTGGCTCCTCCTAAGACAATGCAAATGAGACCGGAACAGCTGGGAATCGTGGAATGCGCAGGATAACAAATTGCCCTGAGGAGGCAGAATCGAATTGCCGATTTCGCAGCCGTGCGGAGACGCAGGGCCGCCAGAATGCTCCCAGGGCTGCGGTGGGATCGCCTAGATCAACGGAGCGCCGGCCATCTGCTCCAGCACCTTCAGCGGCGAATGCTCGGGCGCCACGAGCGCTTCCGGCTTCACCAGAAACGTCTGCTCGAGCGCGTATTGTCCGGCGAGGACGGCGTGCGGAACGGTGTCGGTGTAAACCATCCAGCTTGATCCGGATGGAAACTTCCAGGGGTGCTTGGCGCACTCGGCCTGAAAACGCGCATTTTCCTTGAGGAAGTTGTGGAAGCGCATCATGAAGTCGTCGTACGGCGAGCGCTTGATAGATGGGATAGCCGCGCTCAGTCCTACAGCCCGGCCCAGCGATTTGCCGATTTTATTTACCGCCGTGTCAGGGTGTGGCGCAATCTGAGCCGGAGCAAATTGCTTCACCACCTGCGCGAAGGGATCGCCCACCACCCAGTCGCGCGTCCGCTCCGGATGAATGTTGTTGAAGAAACGCAAAATGCGCGCACCGTAGGTGGGGCGGGTAGGAAACGCGTCGGTGTGCAACAGGTCGTTGCGTTTCCGCAGCGCGAGGTCGCGGCCCTCTTCTTCCTGGGGACGAAAGCTGGCGTAATCGAGCTTCCAGTTCGCGTGGTAAGGGGCGAGAAATCCGCTCAGGAATTCGGTAACCGAGCGGGAATAGCTGCGCATGATGGATTGCAGGCGGGCTACGGCCTTGCCGTCGGCAGTCTTCGTATCCACGCCGCTGAGCTTGTCGATATTCGGCTTGTAAGCGATGTTCTTGTGCAGGGAGCTGTCCGTCTGCTGCTGGCCGAGCAAAAACTCGATGTCGTTCTGAGGAATCGCAATCGGCGTCTCGGGAAAGTAGAGAATGTCTCCCGCTTCCAGCTGCGCGCACCAGGCTTTTGCCTGTTCGTCGGAAGGAGGCCTGCCGTTGGCCAGGTGCCCGCGATCGATGGTGACCAGGCCCATGGTCTTATCGCCCGGAGAGCTTGCGCCGCGCCCAGAGCCCAAGCAGAACCACCAGCGCAATCGCCAACGCCGTCAGGCCGGCGGGAAAGGCGACATACCGATAGCTGTCCGCCATATCCACGGTGTGATGTCCGGCTTCGTTATAGAAAAGCAGGCTGAAGATGGCCACGAAGCAGGTGGCGAAAAAGACCAGGAAGCCGAAAGCGAAAGCGATCAGCAGGCTGGAAAACAGGCCGAGATCGCCCAGGGGAACTCCAAAGACTCTGCCCGAACGGGGGACGGAAGGCAGGCCGGGAGCGGAACTCAGTTCACGTGCGGTCATAAACCTTTACCTCGCGCTGCAAAGTTGCAGCGCACCTCAGCTAGAATACAAGTTTATGGTTGAAGCCGCTCAGATCCCACTGCTCCCCGCCGCGCAAGTCGCGCAGGAAGCGCGCGTCCAGCAGGCCCCGAATGGCGTGTGCTATACGAGCTATGGAGATACCCAGATCGCGCCCGAAGAGCTGGAGCGTATTGTGCAGGCGGTGCCCTCCACGGTGGCCAACGCGCTCACCCGCCGGGCTTACTACTTTGTTCCGCTCACTCTGGGCGAGCAGGATGAAACCACCATCGCGCCGGGCTACAGTGTCGATCTCGGCGACCGCGCCATCTGCCATCGCAACTTCCGTTTCGGCTCCTCGGAGTGCATCTTCATTTCCACGCGGCTGATGCAGGACCGCTTCGCGCTGGCCTTCGAATACTTCATCAACGTCGGCCATCATTTTGTCGACGCGGTTGGCGTTCCCGCCAGCTTTTCCGATCTGGTCTGGTCACAGGCCAAGGCCGATGTTCGCGGCGAAACCAGCCAGGACGCATGGGAGAGCCGCCGCCGCGCAATCGATCGCGAGCTGAGCAGGCAGAGCGGCAATCAGGTGGATGAGAAGGCGAAGTCCAGCTACTTCGAATCCGCGTTCTCCGATGCCGTCGCGATCTACATGCTTTCACTCACCATCGACTTCGACTACACCGAGCTGCGCGAGCGCGAGTACCCGCTGCTCGCCGCCCCCGCCCTGGCGGAGCGGTTGCGGCATGTGGCCGCATTGTTCCCGCCCAACTCCGGGTATGAGTTCGACATTCGCTACCGCAGGCGGAGCTGACGCAAAGACCTGTTGCCGCAACTGCGATCGACTCCGCCCCCCGCCCTGCCCACGCGCCCGGCTCTTCAGTGGCGGCTGTACATCTCCATCACGTCCTTGCGCAGCGCAATGCGCCCGGCTTCGCGGGTGTAGAACATGTGTCCCCCGGGGAACTCATGCACGGCTACGCGTGTCGGGTCGCCCATTACCGGCATCTGGTCCACGGTGAGCAGCGAGCCCATGAAGGGGCAGGAGAGATCATTCCACCCGTGGACAATGAGCACGCGCAGCTTGGGATCGGCGGCCACCGCCTGGCGCAGTTGCGTCACTGAGCCCTTGCGCTCCTCGTCTCCGCCGTCCCAGTTGCGCCCTACGTCATAGGAGAGGGCGTTGTAGCGGGCGTCGATCTTCCAGCCCACGGTTTGGGTCACGAAGTTGACCATGGCCATGGTGGTGGGAGCGATGATCGCGGCGAGAATCGGATCGTTCACACGGCGCTGCGCCGAATACGGAAAGGGATCGAAGGAAGTCACGTTCGAGTCGTACACCGAGCCGACTTTACCCTCCTCGCGGAAGGCTTCGCGGAGGTACGCGCCGGTTTCGAGCCGTCCGCCAGAGCGCTTGACAAATTCCGGGTCCAGGCCGGTCATCTCCGTGACCTTGGCGATCATGGCCTGCGTCGCTGCGGGATCGGTATGGCCCTTGATCAGCGCCTCCGCATAGTCGCCCAGGGTGTAGGAGATCACCCCCTGCATGGCCTCGGGTGTCAGCTTGTGCTCGCGCTCGAGATGGGCGGCGGTGATGGAGGGCAGCGTCACCATCCACGGGATGGGCGAGAGGTCGCCGTCGTCTTCGAGCGTCGGATTGAGATAGGGCGAGACCAGCACCACGCCATTCAGTCCTACGCCTAGCTGCGATTGCAGGTAGTAAGTGATGCGCGGGCCGCGGAATCCGCCGTAGCTCTCGCCGACCAGGTACTTCCGCGACTCCATGCGATCGTTCTTCACCAGCCAGTCGTAGATCACGCGCGACAGATACTCGATATCCGGCACCGTGGTGTAGAACTGCTTCTTGGTCTCGGCATCGGAGACCAGGGAGCGGCTGAAACCGGTGCCGATCGGGTCGATGAAGACCAGGTCGGTGAAATCGAGCCAGGTGCCGGGATTGTCGGTCAGCGTCGGCGGGTCCGAGGGGCTGTCACCCTCGTTGCCGACATTGAGATGCTTCGGGCCGATGGCGCCGAAATTCAGATAGACCGACGAGGCGCCGGGACCGCCGTTGAGGGCAAAAGTAACCGGGCGATTGGGTCCGTCGACGGTGTATGCGGTATACACCACGTCGCCGCTGACCTTGCCCTCCTTGTCGCGCACCGGCAGCGTGCCGACCGTCACCGTGTAGTGGAGCGTCTTGCCGTCCAGCTCCATACTCTGCTGCACATGGGCGTCCGGTGGTAGCGGCGGCAGCGGCGACTTGTTATCGGCCGGTGGCTTCTCGGCCGCCGGCTTCTCGGGCTTCTCGGTTTGCGCTCGCAGGGAGATGGAGCAGACAAAGAGACACACAGCGCACGCAGCGACCATCCGCCGCAGGGCATGGGATGAGAAATTACCAGCAGATCCGAAAAAATTCATACGGCTAACATACACTGGCCGGTCCAGATGCCCGCGGGGATCTGCGCGTATCCGATCCCCCGCAGAGGGGCTGCCCGATGGTCAGACGCGTATAAAATCGCGGAATGATCGCGCACCTGCGGGGACGCCTTTTTTCAAAACAACCAGGGCAGGCTATCGTCGAGGCCGGTGGCGTGGGCTATGACGTTGTCATCAGCATTCCGACCTACACCTCTCTTCCGCCGGAGGGCGCGGAAGTTTCACTCCACATCCACACCCAGGTTCGCGAGGATATTCTCGCGCTCTACGGCTTTCTCGATCTCAAGGAGAAGCGGCTCTTCGAGCGGCTCATCACCGTCTCCGGCGTGGGCCCCAAGCTTGCGGTAACCATCCTCAGCGGCCTCAATCCGGAGAGCACAGTCGCGGCGATCCGAGGCCAGGACCACGCCACCCTCACCCGAATCCCAGGCGTCGGGAAGAAGTTGGCCGAGCGGCTGGTGGTGGAGCTGAAAGACAAGCTCGAGGACATGGCGGTCGCGCCGGTTGCCGTCGTCTCCGCCGGCCCGGCTGGTGAAGATGTATTGTCCGCCCTGGTGAACCTCGGCTACCAGCGGCCGGCGGCGCAAAAGGCGATCGAAGCGGCGGTCGAGAAGGACAAGTCGCTCGGACAGGACTTCGACGCGCTCTTCCGGGCGGCGCTGAAGATCATCCGCTAAACGCCGTTTGCCGGCCGGATCATTTTTAGCCCACGTTCAGGTAGGTTGTGTAGCGCTCGCCGGCGATGCCGGTAAATGGCAGCATCCGCAGCGGACCCGATGCCGAGTTGACCTGCCAGCTGTCTCCAGCCCGGCTTAGTTGCCGCAGTTGCTGGCGCGTCACCTGCGGCGTGCGATCGCCCGCGGCGAACAGCACCAGCGGGCCGCGAAGAAGCGCCACCGTCTCCGGATGCTGCGCGTCAACGGGCTCGAGCCGTAGGGGCATCGGCAGGGTCATGTCGACGCGGTCGCCGTCCTTCCAGTTGCGGCGGATGGCGGCAAAGCCGTTTCTAACCGGAGCATCCGTCGACGCGCCGTTCACCTCGATCCGCGCGCTGCCCGCCCATGCGGGAACGCGAAGGCGCAGCGCAAACTCCGCCGGACGAGACGCGGTCAGACGCAGCGCAATGTTGCCGCCCTGCGGATAGCCGCCGGATTGCGCCAGCGTCATCTGCGCGCCGTTATGCGCGGTCCAGCGCAGCGTGGAGGGATGGTAGAGATTCACGTATACCCCTCCCGCGCCATCGTGGAAGTAGGTCAGGATGTGATAGTCCGCAGCGACCTGCGGAAGCGTACCCGAGCAGCAGGGCCATTTGTCCGGGAAATACACCTTCCGGGCGTCGAAGTTGTAGTCGGAGTAGTAGTAGGCCGTACCGTCCGGCTCCAGGCGTTTTGCGCCGAGAACAGTGTTGAAGAAGACTCGCTCCATGCTGTCGCCATAGCGCCCGTCGCCGGTCACCTGCAGCAGGTAGCGGGTCAGCTTGAAGTGGGCGTAGCTGCCGCATGGAGTTTCGAAGCCGCGATGAGTGCTTTCGAGGCTGGCGTGGAGGGCCCCCGTTTCCGGCGCCACGAAGCTTTCGTTCGGCCCCCATCCGCCGGTGGCGAAGCTCTGCGTCGCCGTGATCATGTCGAAGGCATTCTTGGCCGCGGCCAGGTGCTTCCCGCTGCCCGTTGCCAGATAGCACTCCATTGCCGAGCTGAGCGCATTGCAGAAGCTATAGGCGTGGTGATTGGGAAGTACGTTCCTGCCTTCGGAAAGTGGATCGAAATATGTCTCGTCGAGCAGATAGCGGCCGGCCATCGTTCGATAGCGCTCGCCTGCGCCGCGCTGCCAGGCGAGATAGAGATTTTCCGGCATCGTATAGGACTCGTCCCAGCAATAGTCGTTGCTGGTCGGGTCGCCCACCGAAGCGCGCCATTTACGCTGCGGCTCATCGCGGTCGAGAGCGCGGGGCGGCAGGTGCGGCTGGGCCGCGTCCGTGGTCTGATCCAGAAGCTGAAAGGCATTTGCCTGTCCGGCGAACTGGTGGGCATCTATAAGGCCACAAACCACCTTGTCGTAGTCATACGCTGGAAAACGGAAGTGCTGGTAGAAGCGTCCGGAGATGGCCGGCTGATAGAGAGCGAGCAGGCGCTCGACCTTGGCGCGCGCCTGCGGGTCGCGATTGGCGGCGTAGCCCCGGCTGAGCGCCGAGATCCACTGCCCGAAGCTGTGTGCCGGGGCGAAGCCATGGCCTCCGCTCGGCGTCTTATCCAGCGCCGTGACCTCGTCATACCAGCCGCCCATGTCCGGTCCGGGAGCGGGCAGGCCGGCTCGCAGCCGCCAGGGCTTCAGCAGGCTGTCGTCATTGAGACCGAGCAGGACGGATTGCGTCTGTTCGAACTGCGTGCGTGCCAATCCGGGAGCCAGTGCTACATCTCCGTATGCGAAAGTCTCCAGAACGGTACGCGGCTCGTTTCCCGGGCCGAGGCCGGCCAAAACAATCCGGGGTGAAAAGGCGGCCGCGGCTGCAAGGCCAGCGGACTTGAGAAAGGACCGGCGGGACGGCATGGGTGAACTCCCCTATAGATCAGATGCTACGTCCGCTCCTTTTCTAGGCCCAAACCGGGGCCGGATTTTCAAGCGATTCGGCAATCATTTGGAGGCAGCCAGGCGGCATGCTCTCCACAAGTAAAAAGGCCTGCTCCGGTGGGGAGCAGGCCTTTTTTGCCGGCGAAGAAATTACTCGCTGGGCGGAGTGGCGGGTGCGCCGTTGGGCGGTGGAGGCTGCTGGCCTTTCGGCATTCCGCCGCCGTCCGGTACACTCTTGCGCGGACCCCATTCCCGTCCCCGTCCATCGCGCCGGTCATCCATGCGCGGCGGGCCCTGGCGAACGAAGGCCTGAACCTTCTTCCACTGGTCGGGGGTGAGCACCTGGCGGATCCCGAAGAGCATCCGGGCCCGGTTCTTTTCAAGGTTGGCCCGAGCCTGGGCAATGACGTCGATCTGATTGAGAATCTTGGTTTCATCCGGCTGATCGGCGCTCACCAGCGGCCGCATGATGGCTTCCTGCTTCTCCAGCGCGGCATTCAGATCGATCAGCTGCAGCAGATGCTCCTGAAAGATGTCGTCCATCTTTTTCTTCTGATCGTCGGTGAGGCCGAGCTGCTGAGAAACGCGCGGGTTATCCCACCAGCGCCCATGTTCCATGCCGTGGAAGGCTCGCTCCATCGGCGGCGCACCAGGCCCATCGCCGGGACCGCCCTTGTCCATGCCGCGCCAGTCCTGCGCGTGCAAAGTCAGGCCGGAAGCCAGGCAAAGAATAAAAACAAGAGAGAGCAGCAGCGCCGGACTCTTTTTCTTATTGAGTAACATTCTTCTTCTCCGTTTGTGTAAGCGAGGATTCAGTAGCGGATGTCGTTGAGTTCCAGCTATCAAGCTCGGTCAGTGGTGCAAGTGAAGACGGGACAGGTTCTGCGATCTCGTTGTCGACCTGTTCCAGCAAAGCCGTATCGGAAAGGTTGCTGTGCGCTGTTTCGGGCTGGGGATTAGTAACCTTGCTCTGCGGCGCGGCCGGCGGATGGTTGAAATGCGGTACGACCGCGAAACACAGGGCCGCGGCGCAGGTCCACGCCAGAATCATTCTCCCCTGCGCCCGGCGGCGGCGGTCACGCGCCGGCGTCAGCCAGTCGGCAGCCAGGGGACGAGAGGTTTCGCGCTCCGCGATGGCATGCATCGCCGAGCGGAAGAGCTCGATCGACACTGCGACCTCGCCGGTCGGCTCAAGCGAAGGGTCGTGCACGGTTTGAAAGCTCGATTTCAGGCTCGTATCCATAGTCATTCCTTTCCCACGCGCTCGCGCACAACCCGCAGGGCGCGGTACAAATGAGACTTCACGGTGCTGGTGTTCATGCCCGTAGTCTCCGCAATCTCCGCTAACTCCATCTCCTCGACAAAACGCAGGAGGAAAACCGTGCGCTGCTGCCGCGAAAGCTGATCTACGGCCCGCCAGAGTTCTTTCACACGCTCCTGCTGCAGGCAGGTCGCCTCCGGGGAGATGCCTCCGTCCGGAATCCAGTCGCTGATATCCACCAGATCGAGCGCCGTGTCGCGCGTCTTCTGCCAGAAGCGGATGCGGCGGCTGCGCAGGTGATCGCGCACCAGATTCAGGGCAATCCGCGTTAGCCACGTGCTCAGGCTGGATTCCCCGCGAAACTGGTGCCGGGCGTTGTACGCCTTCAGGAAGCAGTCCTGAGTCAGCGACTCGGCAACATCGCGGTCACCCAGCGACGACATTAGAAAGCGGAAGATGCGCGGCCGGTAGAGCCGGACGACCTCGTCGAAATCGGCTAGCTGCAAGACCGACTGCTCCTGGGCCAGTTGCTCCGGGGCCAGACTCGGCAGTTCCGTGGATGCCATGTGTCCCATGCACAGGAATAGACGAGGTTTGGCCGCTTGAGTTTACAGGGCTTTGCCAAATCGGCGGCCATTATCCCCCCTTGATGGCCGAATCCGGCGCTGGAGCGGTCCTGCGGACCAGACGCAGCTCGCGCGGAGAGCGTTCGGCGTGCAGCTCGGCGGTGAGCGTCTGCCGCCGCGTGGGATTGGGGCCGCACATGGCAAGCAGGCGCTCGGTCTGGTCGAAATTGAGCGCGGTCCCGAGCTGGCGGGCGGCGGCGCGCAGAATCCGGCGGCGTACGGCCAGAGACGACGGCAGACGCTCAATCTCGAAGGCCACGCTGGCCTCGCCGGGATCGGTCGAGGCGGCGCGCCCCCCGCCGCGAACCGGCTTGCCGGGAAGCAGCAGCGGCGGCAGGATGCGAGCCAGCTCGGCCTGCCAGTACGCGTCCTCGTCGCGTGCGATGGTGGCAAGATTGGCAAGCTGCGAATAAATCTGCGGATTGTAGCCGGCCAGAACCGGAAGCAGCTCGTGGCGCAGGCGGTTACGGGTGAAGGCCGTATCGGCATTGGTGGCATCTTCGCGCCAGCTCTGCCCCAGGCTTCGCAGCCAGCTTTCGATCTCCGCGCGGCGGACGCCGAGGAAGGGCCTCAGGATCGCACCCCTCGCCTCGGCCCGCGCCTCAACCACCCGGGGATGGATGCCGCCCAGGCCCTCCGTCCACGCGCCCCGGAGCAGTTTATGCAAGACCGTCTCCGCCTGGTCGTCGAGAGTGTGGGCGGTGGCGACGGCGTCGGCCTCGCCCGAGGCCAGCAGCTCGCGGAACCACTGGTAGCGGAGGTGGCGTGCCGCCTCCTCAATGGTCTCGCGGTTGGCCTGGGCGGCCGCCGGCGTGTCGACATCGCGGCGATGGAAGGCGACACCATACTCCGCCGCCAGCGCGGCGACGAATTCCGCATCGGCGTCGGCATCGGCATCCCGAATGCCGTGGTGCACGTGAGCCACGGAAAGCACGAGGCCGATCTCCGGAGCCGCGAGCAGCAGCGCGCGCAGCAGGGCGACAGAGTC
>Ga0335075_10010639_pt1 | contig 13954 bp, 12 predicted proteins | sample Lox_Sample_24_FD_206723 | JGI IMG/M metagenome (GOLD analysis project Ga0335075, IMG submission 206723) | Soil microbial communities from Loxahatchee National Wildlife Refuge, Florida, United States - Lox_Sample_2.4 | ecosystem: Environmental > Terrestrial > Soil > Wetlands | place: USA...
GTACTCGTGCTCGAGCCGGCGGGCGCGGGCGGGGCGTGCGTGACGGCGCGCAAGGGTGTGGGACGGTTCGTGCTGAGGATCGAAGGCCAGGCTGCGCACGCCGGCAGCGCGTTTCAGGACGGCGCCTCGGCGGTGGTCGAGCTCGCCGAGCAGATCCGCCGCTTGCACGGCCTGGTCGATCCGGACTTCGGGATCACGCTCAACGTGGCGCCGGTCTGGGGTGGTTCACGGCCGAACGTGATCGCCGCCGAGGCCGGCTGCGAGATCGACCTTCGGGTGCCGGACGCGGAGGCTGGCGCGCGGCTCGAGCGACGCATCCTCGAGCTCGAGGCGTGCACGCCAGGCTGTCGGGTCGCGGTCGAGGGCGGGATGAACCGGCCGGCTTTCGCCGAGTCGCCGGCAATTGCGCGGCTCTACGCCAAGGCGCGGGCGGTCGCCGGCGAGCTTGGCATCGCGCTGCCAAAGCAGCATCGCGGCGGCGGGTCGGACGGCAACTTCACTGCGGCGATGGACGTGCCGACGCTGGATGGGCTCGGCTGCCCGGGCGGCGGGGCGCACGCGTCCCACGAGCACATCCTCTGGCACGAGCTGGCACCGCGGGCGCGGCTGCTCGCGGGGCTGCTCGAGAGCGCGGAGTGATCAGGCCGGGCGCGGCGCGGCGGGGGCGTGGTGGGTGTAGAGCCACTGGCTGACGAGGAGCTCGACATCGTCGCCGAATTCCGTGCGCGGGCCTTCGGCGTAGAGCGTGCCGGTGCGCATGACATAGACATAGTCGGCGATGCCGAGCGCGCCCTTGATGTTCTGATCGACGAGCAGGATCGCCTTGCCGTCGCGCGCGAGGCCGCGGATGAGCTCGTAGATTTGGGCGCTGATGCGGGGCTCGATGCTGGCGGTGGGCTCGTCGATGAGGAAGACCGAGGGCTCGGTGAAGAGGCTGCGGGCGAACTCGAGCTGGCGCTGCTGGCCGCCCGAGAGCGTGCCTGCGGTCTGGTTGCGCCGCTCGGCGAGGATCGGGAACTGCGCATACGCGCGCTCGATCTTGCGCTTCACCTCGGCGTGCTTGCGGCGGAAGCTCCAGCCGCCGAGGCGGAGATTGACCTCGACCGAGAGGAAGGGAAAGACGCTCGGCCGCTGCGGCAGGTAGGCCACGCCATGGCGGCCCATCGCGTGCGGGGCGACGCCGGTGAGGATAGCGTCGCCGCAGCTGATTTCGCCCATGGACGGCTTGAGGAATCCGTAGAGCACCTTGAGCAGCGTCGATTTGCCGGTGCCGTTCGGCCCGAGCACGCAGCGGATCTCGCCCGGGAACGCATCGATCGAGACGCCGTGCAGGATCTCGATGCCCGGCACGTAGCCGGCGGCAAGGTTGCGCGCGGAAAGGCTGGGAGTTTCGTTGGACATCAGGTTCCCGAATAGGCCTTGATCACGTCCTGGTTCTCGCGCACGGCGGCGAGCGGGCCGTCGGCGATTTTTTTCCCCCGCGACATCACCACGAGGCGATGGACGAGGCGCTGGATGGCGTCGAGATCGTGATCGACGATTACGAAGGTGCGGCCATCGGCGTGCAAAGTCTGGACGAAGCGGATGATCTCGTCGCGGAGATAGGGGTTCACGCCGGCGAAGGGCTCGTCGAGGAAGAGGATTTTCGGCTCCAGCATCAGCGCGCGGCCAAGCTCGAGCAGCTTCTGCTGGCCGCCCGAGAGGTTCTTCGCCGCCAAGTTCTCAAGCGCGGCGAGGCCGAGGAACTCGAGATGGCGGCGCGCCTCGCGCACAACGGCTTCTCGGTGCGCGCGCGGCCGGGCAAGGCCCGGCACCAGCATGTTCTCGAGCACCGACATGCGGCTGAAGAGCTGGGTGATCTGGAACGTGCGGCCGACGCCGAGCCCGGCGAAGCCGCTCGCCGGCAATCCGCCGACCGCGTGGCCGCGGACACGGACGCCGCCGCCATCGAGCCTGAGATGGCCGGTGAGGAGGTTGATGGTGGTGGTCTTGCCCGAGCCGTTGGGGCCGATGAGCCCGACCAACTCGCCCTCATGCACGGCGAAATCGAGGTGATCGACGGCGAAGATGCCGCCGAAATGCTTGGCGAGGCGGATGGCCTCGATCAGTGGCGGAGCGGCGCTCATCAGTCCGCAGCCTCCGGGCCGAGGCCGGCGGCACGCGGCGCGACCAGGCCGCGCAGGCGGAACCAGCCGGGCGCGAGCAGGCCGTTGCGGGCGAAACGCATGGTGAAGAGGAGCAGAGCGCCAAACAGCACGAGCCGCCACTGGCCGTAGCTGCGCAGCGCCTCGACCAGGAACTCGACGGCGATCGCGCCGGCGACCGCGCCGGGCAGACTTTCCATCCCGCCGACGATCGCCATCGCGACGACGAGGCCCATCTGGTCCTGCGAGGCGACGTCGGGCGTGAGAATGCCGATATAGGGTGCGTAAAAGGTGCCCGCGAGGCCGGCGAGGCTGCTCGCGATGGCGAAGGCGATGATGCGAAAGCGCGTGACCTTCACCCCCGCCGCGGCCGCCGCCTGCTCGTTCTCGCGGATGGCGCGGAAGAAGAGGCCCCAGCGCGAGGCGACCACCAGCATCATCCCGCCGACCGAGACGATCAGCAGAGCGAGGATGAGGTAGTAATAAGGAAAATCGGTCGGGGCATGAAACAGTTGCGGCACGGTCATGCCGCCGGCGCCGCCGGTGACCTCGACCTCGGTGACGATGATGATGCGCAGCACCTCGGAGAAGGCCATGGTGAAGATGGCGAGGTAGGGGCCGCTCATGCGCAGGCACGTCCAGCCGATGACGCCGCCGAGGAGGGCCGAGGCGATGACGCCCGCCAGCATGCCGAGCGGCAGCGGCAGGCCGAGGTCGGTCGCGAGCAGGGCGGCGGTGTAGCCGCCGACGGCGACGAATCCCATGTGGCCGAAGGAGAACTGGCCGGCATAGCCCGCGAGCAGCGACCAGCTCGCCGCCATGATCGCGAACATCATTCCGATAATCATGACGTGCAGCCAGTAGGCATTGACGAGGAGCGGGAAGATTGCGGCGAAGACCGCGAGCAGGGCGCCGAGCGCGAGATCGAGACGGCGCATCGTGTCAGTCCATGGCGACGTGCTGGCGGCCGAAGATGCCCGTCGGGCGGAACAGCAGCACCAGCATCATGATGAAAAGGCCGAAGGCATTGGCGTAGGAGGGACCGCGGCTCGGATCGGGCAGCAGCGCGATAAAGAGATTCTCCGAAAGGCCGAGCACCAGGGCGGCGATGATCGTGCCCGAGACCGAGCCGAGCCCGCCGAGGATGACGATGACGAAGGCCTGGGTGTCCGGCACCAGCCCCATCGAGGGCGAGAGCGAGTAGATCGGCGCGATCAGCGCGCCGGCGCCGCCGGCGAGCGCACCGCCGACGCCGAAGGCGAGCATGTACATCCGCTCCGAGTTGATACCGACGATCGAAGCCGATTCGCGCGACTGGCTGACCGCGTTCAGCGCCTGGCCCCAGACGGTGCGGTTGAGGAAATAGATCAGCCCGGCGAGCAGCAGGATCCCGCCGCCCGCCGCTACCAGCCGGTCATCGGAGACGATCAGCCCGCCGATGACGAGGTTCCCCTCGAGGAACGAAGGCGGGCGGAGCGGGAACGGCCCGAAGATGATGATGGCGATGTTGCGGAGGAAGACCGAGAGCCCGAAGGTGATGAGTATGCCGTAATCCGCCTTGCGCTCGATGCTCGGACTGTAGAGGGGCGTGAGCAGGCCGCGTTCGATGCCGATCGAGAAGAGGAAGGTGAGCGCCATGGCCACGAATACGGCGGGGAACGGCGGCACGCCGAGCAGCGTGATGACGTAGTACCCGAAATAGCCGCCCACCATGTAGATCTCGCCGTGGGCGAAATTCACGATCTTGAGGATCGAGAAGATGATGGTGAGCCCGGTGGCGATGAGCGCGAAGAGAACGCCGATGACGAGACCGTTCGCGGCCTGGATCAGGATATAGTCGAGCATGCACGCCTTTCTTGCAGCGACACTTTCCAGGATCGGAAGCGGCGCCGAGACGCCGCTTCCGGCCGCCCAGGGGGTTCAAGACTGCGGGTCAGGCCGTCGGGGTCTTGTAGAGATACGAGACGGTTGCCAATGGCCGCGGCCAGACGATCGGCGCGTCGAACGAGGACTGGTTCAGCTGGTCGTACTGGAGGACTGTCGCGGGCGCGGCCATGAACTGGTGATAGGCCCAGTCCGGCGTATGGCTGGTCGAGAAGGTGTAGAGGCCGCGCGTGCCGACCCAGTGCAGCGTCTCGAGGCCATGGATGATCGCGTCGGGCGCGGTGCTGCCGGTGCTCTTGATCGCCTCGACGAGGCTGAAGACGGCATCATAAGATTCCATCGCCGAGCCCGGCGGGTCGGTCTTGTATTTGCCCTTGAACGCGGTGACGAACGCCTTGGTCTTGTCGTTCCAGCCGGACTTCGGCAGACCGACATTCTCGCAGAGCAGCCCCACTCCCGCATTGCCGACATTCTTCCAGAAGGTCGGATCGACGCCGTCGCCGCCGGAGAGGAAGATGCCGGTGTGCGGGGTCGGCGCGAAGCCGAGCGACTTCGACTCCGTCACCATCGGATACGCGCCGGCCTCGGCATAGAGGATGAAGAAGAAGTCGAAGGCCGGCTTTTCGGCCTTGAGCCTCAGGATCTGCGCGGTGAAGTCGGTCGCCTGAGGATCGGCGGTGTAGAGCTTGAACGGCACCTTATTGTCGGTCAGCACCTGGGCGGCGATCTTGCGGCCGGCGAGCCCGATATCGTCCTGCTCGCAGAGGAGGGCTACGTTCTTGAACCCGGCGGCGACGATCCATTGGCCGATCATGGTGTCGAGCAGGGGGAAGGTCGTGGAGTTGCGAAAGACCTGCGGATAGCCCTTGGCGGTGATCGCCTGCGACCACACGTCGCAGAACATGATGGGCACGTTGTATTTGTGCACGACCTCCATCTCGGCGAGCGCCACCGAGCTGTGGAACTCGCCGAGCATGGCGACGACTTTGTCCTCGACGATCAGCCGCTCGGCGGCGGCAGTCCCTTCGGCCGGCAGGCCGCGCGTATCCTGGTAGAGGATTTCGATCGGCCGGCCGAGCACGCCGCCCTGGGCGTTGATCTCGTCGGCCGCCATGCCGGCTGCGTATTTCATCAGCAGCCCCTCGGCATAGCCGCCGGGCGGCGAAAGCGGGCCGACCCAGCCGAGCTTGATAGGCTCGGCGGCGCGCGCCGTGCGGCCGAAGAGCGGCAACGTGGCCGCCGCGCCCGCGCCGAGCGCCAGCAGATCGCGGCGCGGCAGCTTCGCCAAGGCAGAAGCCGCCCTGGAAACGCCGCGCCCCAAAGCGTCGCGCCCCAAAGCGTCGCGCCCTGAAGCCTCGCAATTGTCCTTGTCTGTCATCGATGTCTCCCCTTCTCGCCGATGCAGTGAAGCCTGGCCGCGTCTCCTCCCGATCAGTGCGTCGCGACCTCCGCCCAGTTCTCATCACCGAAAATCATCGCCGGATGATTGTTCCGATTTCCTGCCGAGCGCGCGCCACTCTCGCCCGATGCCGGGATGATTCCGAAGCCGGTACGGCGGCTCCGCGCGCATCGTTGCATATGCCAGCCGGGCCAGGGAAGCGACGTTTCAGGAAAGATCGGGGGGTCCAGGGGGCGGAGCCCCTGGCCTTTTCAGAATCAGCGTGGTCCAGCCTTCGGTTGTGATGCGGTGTTCAAGCCTGAGGCCGGTGCGTCGGTGTGCGTTGAGGACCATGGCTGCCTGGCGGGAGAGGAGTCCGGCGAGGATGGCGTGTCCGCCCGGCGCGATGTGGCGTGCGAGCTGGCTTGCCATGGCGGCGAGCGGCCGGGCCAAAATATTGGCGAGCACGAGGTCGTAGGGCGCGCCGCGGCGGACGGAGCGCGGGCGCCAGCCATCGGCGAGGATTGCATGCACGTATGGGCCGAGGCCGTTGGCGGCGGCGTTGCGCCGTGCCGCCCGGACGGAGTGGGGGTCGTTGTCCGCGGCGAGGACTCGCCGGTGCCAGAGGCGCGCGGCCGCGAGGGCAAGGATGCCCGAGCCGGTGCCGAGATCGAGGATGCGGTGAGGGCGCAGCGGTGCGAGGCGTTCGAGGGCGAGCAGGCAGCCCCGCGTCGAGGCGTGCTCGCCCGAGCCGAAGGCCATGCCGGCATCGAGCGTGAGGGAGATCCGGCCCGCGGGCGGGCGGCCGGCGAGGTGGCTGCCGCGGATCGCGAATCGGGCGCCGATCCGCTGTTCGGGGAAGGCCTCGCGGGTGCGGGCGAGCCAGCCGGTTTCGGCGATCGGCCGGCGCTGGGGGACCGTGGCGACCCCGCTCGCCGCCGCCGCGATGGCGAGGGCCAGCGCGAGGCCGGTTTCGTCCGCCCCGGTCGGGCGGACGCCTTCGATCTCGATCTGGCTGGAAGCGGTTGAGAAGCGGCTGACGCTCCGGCAGTGCGCGGCGAGCGCGGCCTCGTAGGCGGCAGCGGCGGATTCGGGGACGACGAGGCGGATCGTTTCGAGCCGGTGAATCACGCCGGCCCGATCACGCTGGATCGACGAAGCTGCTGAGCAGCCGCTTGGTGCCGCTCTCGAAGTCGACGACGAGCCGGTCCGCCTCGGACCCGGTTACCGTGCCGTAGCCGAATTTCTGGTGGAACACGCGGGCGCCGACGGCGATGGGCGCGGCGCGTTCCTCGCGCGCGTCGCGCACGAGCGGGAAGCGGACGGGTGAGGAGAAAACATTCGCGAAGACGGGCGGGGACTTGAGCGCCGTCTCGCGCTCGAGCAATGCCGAGCCGGAATGCTCGACCGCGTCCTCGGGAAGCTCGGAAATGAAGCGGCTGGGAAAGGCGCTCTGCCAGCCCGAATAGAAGCGCCGGTTGGCGACGTGGCTGACGATCGCGCGCGAGCGCGCCCGGGTCAGCCCGACATAGGCGAGCCGGCGCTCTTCCTCGAGCGATTTCGTCCCGCCTTCCTCGAGCGCGCGCTGGTGGGGGAAGAGTCCGTCCTCCCAGCCAGGCAGGAAGACGGTGTCGAACTCGAGCCCCTTGGCGGCGTGCAGGGTCATCAGGCTGACCCGATCGCCGGCCGCGTTCTCGTCGTTCTCCATCACCAGGCTGACATGGTCGAGGAAGCCCTCCAGGGTCTCGAACTCGGCAAGCGCGCGGCCGAGCTCCTTGAGGTTCTCGATCCGGCCGGGGGCCTCGGGCGAACGGTCCTTCTCGAGCATCTCGGCGTAGCCCGATTCCTCGAGGATCGCGCGCAGGCACAGCACCGACCCGTCGCGGCGGAGGATCTCGCGCCAGCGTGCGAAGCCGGCGAGCAGGGCGGAGAAGGCCTCCTTCGTCCGCCCGGCGAGCGCGTCCGTCACGGCGGCGAGCGGCACCTCGTCCGCGCGCGCCTTTTCGCGCAGGCGGCGCAGCGCCGCGTCGCCGAGGCCGCGCTTGGGGACGTTCAGGATGCGCTCGAAGGCGAGGTCGTCGCCGGGCCGGAGGGTGGCGCGGAGATAGGCGACGGCATCGCGGATCTCCGCCCGCTCGTAGAAGCGGAGCCCGCCCACCACCCGATACGGGATTGCCCAGGCGATCAGCCGTTCCTCGAAGGGGCGGGTCTGGAAGCTCGCCCGGACCAGGATCGCGATCTCGGCGAGCGAGTGCCCGGCGGTGCGCAGCGCCTCGATCCTGAGGCCGACCATCCGTGCCTCCTCGTCCGAATCGTGAAGCCCGATCACGGAAACCTTCTCGCCGTCGGCCTCGCCTTCGGCCCCGGGGCGCGCCGGGCGCAGCGTCTTGCCGAGCCTTCCTTCGTTATGGGAGATCAGCGAGGCGGCGGCGGCGAGGATCGGCGCGGTGCTGCGGTAGTTGGCTTCGAGGCGGACGATCCGCGCACCGGGGAAATCCTGTTCGAAGCGGAGGATGTTCTCCACCTCCGCGCCACGCCAGGAATAGATGCTCTGATCGTCGTCGCCGACGCAGCAGATGTTCCGGTGCGCCTGGGCGAGCAGCCGGAGCCAGAGATACTGCACGAGATTGGTATCCTGGTACTCGTCCACCAGGATGTAGCGGATGAGGCGGTGATACTCGGCGAGCACGTCGGGGTGGTTGCGGAGGATCTCGGTCGCGTGGAGCAGGAGGTCGCCGAAATCGGCGGCGTTCACGGCGGCGAGGCGCTGCTGGTAGGCGGCGTAGAGGGCGCGGGCATGCCCCTGGACGAAATCGGGGTCGTCGTCGGCCGGGGTGACGCGCGCCGGCGTCAGGCCGCGATCCTTCCAGCGCTGGATGCGGGCCATCAGCGCCTGCGGGGGGAAGCGGTGGAGATCGAGCCCGGCCTCCTGCATCAGCGGCTTGAGCAGGCGGAGCTGATCGTCGGTGTCGAGGATGGAGAAGCCGGGTTCGAGGCCGGCGAGGGCGGCGTGCCGGCGCAGCATGCGCGCGCCGAGCGCGTGGAAGGTGCCGAGCCAGAGGCCCTCCGCCGGCCCGCCGAGCATCGCTGCGATCCGCTCGCGCATCTCGCGTGCAGCCTTGTTGGTGAAGGTGACGGCGAGGACCTGGGAGGGCCAGGCGCGCTTGGTGAGAAGGATGTGCGCGAAGCGGGTGGTCAGCACGCGGGTTTTGCCGGTGCCGGCGCCGGCAAGCACGAGGAGCGGCCCGTCGAGCGTCTCCACGGCCAGGCGCTGCTCGGGGTTCAGCCGGGCGAGGTAGTCGCTCATTCGGCGCGGTCGCCGGGAGCGGCCTCCGCTCGCGGCCGCAGCCGGACGCCGAGGATATGGGCGATCGCGTAGGTGAGGTCAGGCCGGTTCAGAGTATAAAAGTGGAACTCGTCGACGCCATTGGCCTGGAGCAGGCGGACCTGCTCGGCGGCGACCACGGCGGCCACCATCCGGCGGGTTTCCGGGTCATTCTCGGTGCCCTCGAAGAGCTCGCCGAGCCAGCCGGGCACGCTCGCGCCGCACAGGGCGGAGAAGCGCACCGCCTGGGCGAAGTTGGAGACCGGCATGATCCCGGGCACGATCGGCGCGGAGATGCCGGCGGCGAGGCACCGGTCGAGAAAGCGGAGGTAAACGGCAGTGTCGAAGAAATACTGGGTGATCGCCCGCGTCGCGCCGGCATCGAGCTTGCGCTTGAGGTTGTCGAGGTCGGCCCCGGGGCTCGACGCTTCCGGGTGGGTCTCGGGATAGGCCGCGACCGAGATGTCGAAATCGGCGACCTCGCGGAGGAGGGCGACGAGATCCGCGGCATAGGCGCAGCCTTCGGGATGCGGCGCGTAGCGTGTCCCGGGCGCTGGGTCGCCGCGCAGGGCGACGATGTGGCGCACGCCCGCCTTCCAGTAGCGGCGGGCGATCGCGGCGGTTTCGGCGCGGCTCGCGCCGACGCAGGTGAGATGGGCGGCCGGGACCAGGGAGGTCTCGCGGACGATGCCGAGGACGGTCGCGTGGGTGCGCTCCTGGGTGGAGCCGCCGGCCCCGTAGGTGACCGAGACGAAGCGCGGCGCCAGTGGCTCGAGGCGGCGGATGCAGGCCCAGAGCTGGGCCTCGAGCGCCTCGCTGCGCGGGGGAAAGAACTCGAACGAGAGGAGCGGCGGGGGCTCGCGCATGGAGCGGCTGGGCAGCGGTCCAATGCGGGGGCCGGTGAGCCAGCGCTCGAGCGTTCCGGGGCCTGTGGCGAGGCCGGGGCGGCGGATGAGGGACGATGCCATGCGCCCCCTCTTGGCGCCGTTGACCCCAAGGAGGCAAGGGCGGGCATTGGCCGACGGCGCGCAGGGCGGTTTCCCGCGGGCGGCGATCTCCTCTACAACGGCCTGCTACCGGCCCGGGAGACGGAATGCGCCCTTTTCGCCCCCTCTTCGCCCTTGTCCTGCCGCTGCTCGCCGCCTGCGCCACGCCGCCGCCGGCGAGCCGGCCGGAGGCGCTCGCCGCTTACCACGAGACCAACGACCCGCTCGAGCCGACCAACCGGGTCCTCTACGAGGTGAGCAACGACATCGCCGACGTCACTCTCAGCCCGGCGGCGCGGGCCTATCGCTGGGCGCTGCCGGAGAGCGTGCGCAACTCGGTGGCGAACGTGCTGGCGAATCTCGGCGCCCCCGCCCGCTTCGGCAACGACGTGCTGCAGACCAGCTCACGGCGGGCCGGGGACACGCTGATGCGGTTCCTGATCAACACGACGATCGGCGTCGGCGGCGTCTTCGACGTGGCCTCCGGCTGGGGTTATCCGGCGCACCCCTCGGATTTCGGGATGACGCTGGCGGTCTGGGGCACCCCGCCCGGGCCCTATCTCTTCCTCCCCCTGCTCGGCCCCTCCGATCCGCGCGATACCTTGGGCTTTGCCGTCGACACGGCGGGCAACCCGTTCCGGGCGCTGGGCAGCGGCCCCGGCATCACCGTCTTCAACTGGCTGACGCTCGGGACCACGACGATCTCGGGATATGCGCAGAACCTGCCCGCGATCGACTCGGTGAAGCGCACGGCGCTTGATCCCTACGCAACATTCCGTAGCCTCTACCGCCAGCACCGGCAGGCACAGATCGAGGCCGCCAAGACGGGCCGGCCGGCCACCATCCCGGTCTGGTTCAGCCTGCCACCTACGAAACAGAGCGAGTGAGCCGATGCCGACACGTCGCACCCTGTTCCTCACCGTGCCGTTCCTCCTCGCCGGTGGCGGCGCGCTCGCCGCCGACGACGCGGAGACGGCCACGTCCTTCGTCAAGCAGACCGGTGATGCAATCCTCCAGGTCGTCAACGGGTCGGGGACGGAGGCGAACAAGCGCGCCGCCCTCGCCCAGATCGTGGACCAGGCGGTGGACGTGGACGGCGTCGCCCGCTTCGCGCTCGGCCGCTTCTGGAACGTGGCGACGCCGGCGCAACGCCAAGCCTATCTTTCCCTGTTCCGCGAGTACCTCGTCTTCAACGTCGCCGGCCGGCTCACGCAGTACAAGGGGGCCGTTTTCACGATCGACCGGGCCGAGCCGATGAACGGGGACATTGCGGTCTCGACCACCATCCGCACGCCCAACAACCCGCCGACGAATATGCAGTGGATGGTGAGCTTCGCTTCAGGCAAGCCCGAGATCGTCGATCTCGTCGCCGAGGGCACGAGCATGCGCGTCACCCAGCGCAGCGACTATGCGAGCGTGATCACCCGCAACGGAGGGGAGAACGTGCAGGCGCTGATCGACGCGATGCGCGCGCAGCTCATCCGCATGCAGGGCAGCGGCTAGTGTCCCGATTCTCAAGTTCGCCGCATTGAAATGCGGACGAAATCGGGACACTCGCTCTTTGTTTTCAGTGGCCTGCTTATCCCCTCCGTTCGTCGCGAAATGCGACGAACTTCGGGGGCAGGACACTAGCCCGAGGCATATTCGGCGCGGCCCCCGGGCCTTCGGTTGGCATCACTCGGCTTGCTTCGTCAGATCGAAGCGGAGGGTCAGGCGGTTCGTGCCGTCCTCTCGTTCGTAGGCCAGGTGTTGGGCGAAGTGTCGCATCAGCGATATCCCAAGGCCGCCGACCGCGGCGTCGCTGATGGTGGTGGGTGCCGACGGGGCGGGGACGCTGAGCGGGTCGAAGGCGACGCCGCGGTCCTCGATCGTCATGGTCACCGTATCGCTGTCGCGTTCGAGCGCGAGGTGCACGTCCCGGTTGGTCCCGGTCTCCCCTCGCTCACCGATGAAGCCGTGACGGGCGATGTTGGAGACCGCCTCCTCGAAGCAGAGGTGGATCGCGAAGGAGGCTGATTGCGGCAGGTCGAGGCGTTGTGCGAGCGCGTCCGCCCAGACGCGGACACGCTCGAGCTCCGCCAGCTCCGCCTGAACGACCAGCGTCTCAGGCATGGGATTGAGGACCCCGATCGAAGGCGAGGAGGGTAAGCTTATCCGGATACCGCGCTGATGGCGGCTTCGAGGTCATGGACGATCGGGATCACAGTATCGGTCCCCATCGCGGTCAGTACCTTGTGGACATCCGCCGAGGGGCGCAGGAGGACCATGCGGCCGCCTTTCAGTTTAACGGTTTTCGCGCCAATGATCAGGGTACGAATTCCCATCGAGGCAAGAAACAGGACCTGTTCCAAGTCAACAATGACCTTGCGCTGGCTGGCAACGATGACGTTGAAGTGCAGATCGATCTGCTGCGCTCCCAGAATGTCGAGCCGTCCTTCGAGGTTGACCTTGGTGATGTCGTCGGCGAGCGTTTCGATCTTCATTTCCATCGCGTCATTCCACTTGGAATTGAGCCCGGCGCGAGTGCCGGTCGGCCGAGTTAGCACACAAACACGCGATTTTGGGTGTCATAGGGCGGTTTGAATTGTGAAACTTCGAAAAAGAACTTGCCTTCACTCTTGATGGACCACAGTTTGCTCGTTGAGTTCTGGGCCTTCGAAGAGCGCGGTCCGGCACCGTTGCCGGGGAAGGGCCTGGGTGCGGGAGACGGGCAGTGTGGCTGATGCGTCGGGACTGATTGAGCTTCCTGAGCCCGGGCCCGAAGCTCAATCCGTGACGGCGATCCTGGAGCAATGCCCGATCGGGGTTGCCATCGTCGGTCCCGATCTCGGGATCCGTTACGGGAACGCGCATTTCGCCCAGATGGCGGGGGCCGATGCGACCGACCGCGCCTGGCCGCCGCTCGATCGTTTCCTCGCCGACGCCGACGATCGGCGGATGGTTCGTGCCGCGCTGGCCGGCGGGCAGGGGCTGGCGCGTCGCGAGCTGCCGCTGGCGGCTGAGGACGGGCGCTCCGTCTGGGTGCTGATGAGCGCGGAGGCGATCCGCTTCGCCGGCGCGCCGGCGATGCTGGTCTGGCTCGACGACGTCACCAAGCGGCGGCTGGCGACCGATGCGCTCAGGGCCAGCGAGGAGCGGCTGGATCTCGCGGTCAGCGGTACCCGCTCGGCGATCTGGGAATCGGACTTCGACCTCGGAACCACCTGGTGGTCCGACGAATTCTACCGGATGCTCGGCTATCGCGACGACCAGCTCCCGGCGCCGGACGAGGACATCTGGGAACGCCATGTCCATCCGGAGGATGCGGCCCGGGTCACCCAGGCGATCCGCCAGTACTTGCACGCCGAGCAGCGGCCGCAGGAGGCCGCCCGTGATGCGGGTGTGTACGAGGCGACCTACCGGCTCTGCCGGCTCGACGGCAGCGTCATCTGGGTCGTCTCCAAGGGAAGGCGCAGCTCGAACGAATCCGGCCGGCCGCGCCGCTTCAACGGCATCATGCTCGACGTGACCGCCCAGAAGCGGGCCGAGCAGGCGTTGCGCCAGGCACAGCAGGATCTCATCCAGGCCGAGAAGATGGCCTCGCTCGGCTCGCTGGTCGCCGGCGTGGCACACGAGATCAACACCCCGCTCGGCAACACGCTGACCGCCTCGTCGCATCTCTATGACAAGGTGGTCGAGCTCGCGGCGATGCTGGAGGAGAACCGTCTGCGGCGCGCCGACCTCGTCGCCTTCGTCAACCTGCTGACGGAGACCACGCGGTTGATGGTGACCAACTGCGAGCGCGCCGCCGAGCTGGTGCAGAGCTTCAAGCAGGTCGCCGTGGACCAGACCAGCGGCGAGCGCCGGCGCTTCGACCTCAAAGGCTACATCGACGAGGTGCTGCTCAGCCTCAGGCCGCGGCTGCGCAAGACCGGCCACCGGATCACCGTCGAATGCCCGGAGCACCTGGAGATCGACGGCTATCCCGGCGCCGTTTCGCAGCTGCTGACCAATTTCCTCCTCAACTCGCTGATGCATGCCTATGACCCGGGCGAGGCCGGCCACATCGCGATCCGCGTGGGCCTGCCGGAGGAGGGCGTGGTCGAGCTTGCCTACGAAGACGACGGGAAGGGGATCCCGGCGGAGCTGCTGGGCCGCATCTACGACCCGTTCTTCACCACCCGCCGAGGCACCGGCGGCAGCGGTCTTGGCTTGCATGTCGTCTACAATCTCGTTGCGGGAACGCTCCGCGGCCAGA
>Ga0335075_10010640_pt1 | contig 13954 bp, 10 predicted proteins | sample Lox_Sample_24_FD_206723 | JGI IMG/M metagenome (GOLD analysis project Ga0335075, IMG submission 206723) | Soil microbial communities from Loxahatchee National Wildlife Refuge, Florida, United States - Lox_Sample_2.4 | ecosystem: Environmental > Terrestrial > Soil > Wetlands | place: USA...
CGCGATGACCGCGGTTTAACCGGCCGCTGACAGTTGTGGTATGCCCATCGACGATGGTCACCCATCTCAGGATGGGAGACAGCAGAGATCGAACAGAGAATGCGTGCGCACGATTCACGAGATTCAGATGGAGCGCGGCTGACGCACGCGAACTCCAAAGAGTAGTGCAGATGCACCTTGTTCGAGTTCCAGCCCGCATGTAGGTTCAGTGTGAGCGGCGCCGCCCATAAACCGGAATGTGTTTTCCCGTAAGCAATGATGCGAAATGGATTGTTGCCCGAACACGTGGCCGGTTGCATCAAAGTCGCGCGTTGACGATGCTGCGCCCAAAATGCAGCGCACCTGTACGAGGGAGAAGAAGGGGTGATACAGCGCAGGCAGTTCATCAGAGACGGATTTGCGGCTTTGCTCACCGCAACAGTTGCACGCAGAGGGTATGCCAGGGGAATGGTTCGAAAGGTAAGTCTGATTCCCTCCTACTCCGCACAAGCGCCGAATTACTGGTGCACGTGGAGCGCCCAGAACTACATGTATGGCGACCACGCAGCACGAATAGATCCATCGATTCTGGAAGGCAATTCCGGGGCGATTCTCGCACGAAGGGCTATGAACGAAGAACAGATTCTGGGACCGAACGGCTGGGCGTCCGAGTTCTTTTCCAGTATTCGAAAGGATCTTTACTTTCTGCTTGACGACGGCTGGGAATCCGGAGGATCGTCTACCTTCATTCTCGATGCGCAGAAGTTTCCTTCATTTCAGGGATCTCCGGAGGATCGACTACGGAAGCTGAACGACGCAGTTCGCAACAGAGGGTGGCGTGGCGCCGCGCTGTGGTGCCGCGACCCTCCCGGTGGCCGGGCTGATATCTCCCTGGTGAAAAGGAGCGCGAGCGCTGGCATTCATTACTGGAAGATCGATGGCGGCGACTGGAACTTCGATGTCGATCAAGTTCGCGATGAACTTCATGCGCCGTTGACCACCGAGCATGTTCATGGGGAACCTCCTCTGAATGGAGACTGGCGCAGCGATGGCCGGTTCGAAATCCAAAATTGGAACTCGAAGCGTGTTGAGATCCTAAGGCGGGCAAACGTCTACAGGACGTACGATACGATCTCCATCCTGTCAGTACCGACTACTCTGGACCGCGTGTCACAGATGCTGAATGCGGTGCAGGGCCATCCAGAGGTTCACGGGCTTCTGAATGTGGAAGACGAGGTCTACATCGCCGCTGTTCTGGGCTGCACCATGGGGATTATGCGCTATCCATTGTCTGGGTTGCGACCTGATGGAGATCCGGACCTGTCGTTCGCAGGTCCGCGAAGGACCAAGAGACGAATGGACGAAGTTACCCGCGCGATTCACTGGCAACGCATTGCCGCACCCTATGCTTCGGGAAGCGGATTTGTCAGGCTGGACGGCGAAATTCTCACCGACGACTGGGTCTTTCGCGCAGGCGAATCGTGGGACGCTTTAGTGAACGGGCAGCTCGTGAGGCAGGGTGCACCAGCCCGCGTATCGCGCAATATCGAACTTCCTCGCATTGAGGCGGATCACGGCAAGCCCTACATCTGCGCTGGAAGATTTCCTAATGGTGCAGTGGCAATCGGATCGTACGAGCGTACGCTTGCCGATAATGGCTGGTTCACGCCCATGGTAACGGCCAGCCTTGAAATTCCGGGCAAGGCTGGTCCCTTTGGAATATTCGGACAATTCCGGGCGTTGAATCTCCTGTTCGATCATCCACTCCGTGGCGCGCGGCTGCTCGGCCAGGACCTCAAAGGTGGCGTGGCAAGAGACATCACGAAAGACGCGGTGATTCGCGGTAAAGAGATCCATATTCCAGGCGAGTTGATTTCAGCAATTGGCTTACAGGAAGCGACTCCGGGCGACGCGTCCAGCCCCGGGATGATTTTGGCAATTGTTTAAGGGACGCCAGCGTGTCCGCGCCCAGACCGGTCCCGCGAGAAGACGAGATCGTGTACCCTGGCTTGTCCTGAGGAATACATGAGCTGGGAGGCAGATACTGAGAGCATCGAGGTGAGCTACGCGATACAGCCAACGGACGAGTGTTGCTCTCGGCACCTACCGTGAATGCTCCTTGCCTGCGCGCCCCCAGATGCGCTGCACTCCGTTCCACGATTGTCGAAAAGCAGCAGCGACATCGCCTGCGACATTACGACGCAACGAGACCTCCGCGCAGATGAGCGTGCCTCGGCCCGGCTGGCTTTCCACGCTGAAGCTGCCGCGTACGGCCCGAACCCTCTCGCGCATACCGGCCAATCCGAATCCCTGTGTCCGCAACGTCCTCATTTCAAAACCAAGCCCGTTGTCCAGCACGGAAAGACGGACACTGGCTGGCAGGTATTCGAGGGTTACCTCCAGCACGGTCGGATGCCCGTGACGCAGGGCATTGGCGATGGCTTCCTGCGCAACACGATACAGGGTATCCGTAGCGGCCAGAGGCAGCGCCGCGGGCGATCCTGTCGTGATGAAGCGGGCATCGAGCGGGCATTCCAGGGTGCTTTGCTCCAGAGCAGCCTCGATCGCAGAGTGCAGGTCAGCTCCTTCCGCCAGCGGTTGAGGACGCAGCATCATGATGCTCCGGTGGGCCTCTGAGTGACTGTGGCGTACCATGTCAAGCGCCAGATCGAGGCGCCGGGTTAGTAATTCGTTGCTTTGTGGAACAATCTTTCGCGCAGCCTGAAGCTGGTAGGAGAGTCCGGCGAAACCCTGGGCCAGCGTGTCATGGAGTTCATGGCCCAGCTTGGCGCGTTCCGCAAGGATGGCTCGGAAGCGTGCTTTGAGAATTTGAACTGCCACGAGATGTCCCGTGAGGATCAGAGCACCCAGAAGGATTCCAAGCTCAACCAGATGGGTGAGGCTCCACCACGGCGGGCCGGCAATTACAGACACGTCCTGGGCCGAGCGGAGAAGAACCGCAAATGCGCCCTGGTATCTCGTATCGTCCCGGCGAAGGGAGCAAACACCTCGCAGGCGCAGCGTCGAACCGGGCTGCAGATCGGGGAGCAGCGAACTTCCCCGGCTGGAATTCAGATGAGCAACGAACTCCTGATGCCCGCTTCGCATAAAGAGCCAGGTGTCGCCATCGCGATCTTCGGCATTCAGCAATTCGCCGTTGACTTCAATCAACAGGCCGGCAAATTTGCCCAGTGCGGCCTCCTGAGCCGTGACGGAAAGCGGCGGGATTGGAGAGCCATGCCACAGCAGGAGCGCGTGAGCATGTCTGATCACGAGGCCCGCTTCCGCTTCTGTAGCGTTACCGCTGATCAGCAGCTCATCACCGATGCGCAGGCCCTGAGCCTGCAGATCCTCGACGGCAGCCCCCCCAGTTGAATCCTGAATGTACGTCGGGTCTCCGTTGAAGGTGAGGGTTCCTCGCACCCGAACGCCGGCTCCGCCGGCCTGGGGAAGCGCCGCAACCTCCGCAATCGATGTGTAAGGTCCGCTCCGTGAGTTCGGCGTGGACAACGCTGCGTGCATGGACATCAGCAAAGCAAGGGATGCTGCCAGTGCGGTCATATACTTACGCCCGACCTCTCATTCGCCCGCATTACCCCTGAGAGCAACTACTCGGATGTTCTTCCACTGCCCCCCGGAGTCGTAGGAGCGCAGCCCAATCTTTCCTTGCCTGAAACACGGCGAGAGACCGTGACTGAGCCGGATGACATCCCTGTTCCCGTCCCTCCATGTCAGGACTTTCAACTCGCAGCCTCGGAGCTCCAAATGAATGTGGTACCAGACGTTGGGAATGATCGGCTGGGGCAAGGCTACAACCGCCAGTTCACCCCAGCCATAATCAGCCTCGCCGACCACCAGGGACTCGTCTCGAACCCGAAGACCAATGTAGATACCCTTGTAGGAGTCCACTCCCGGCTCCGCGTCGGAAACCCTGGCGATAATTCCTGCCTCGCCCGTGCTGCTGAGGGCCAGGTCGGCATCCATTGCGTAATCCGTCCAGTAGGTCGAGCCGGTGATGAGCTTGGCCCCCCGCTCGTTGGACTCATTCACCATGGCTCCGGACTGAACCGTCCAGTTTCCGTCATATGCTACCCATCCTGACGCATCTCCATCGGCGAAATGATCGTGATATGGCAATCCGCGGGTGGGAGAATGCAGCACACGGATCACTGCCGTTGTGACGAGCAGGCCGGCACAGGCTGCAATGGCAAACACCAGCAAATCACGGATCAGACGGCGCATCATCGAAAAATCCTTAGCTTTTATTCGTCATCGCATCGCATCGCCAGGCCAGGTCCTGGCGCCGGCAATTCCGGTCATGGATTCCTTTGAATTACTATCGTTGACCCCTTCCGGGTCAGCAGCTCAACACCCACACGCTGGGGAGGGGGGAGCGGCCGCCCCGCGACTGCACTCAGAGCATCCTGTACGGCAAGGAATCCGATTTGATAGCTGTCAGCAGTGACGAGGGAATCCAGCTTTCCCTTCTGGAGGTCGTCCGCGAGGAAGAGATCGCGATCAGAACCAATCAGCGCTATGTTCCCATGCGCTCCGGCATCCTCAAGCGCGAGCATGGCACCCTGAGTGGCATCCGCGCTCACGGCGAAGATTGCTTTGAGCCGCGGATAACTGCCGACCAGTTCGCGCGTGCTCTGCTCTGCCTGCATAATCTGTACTGCTCCGGGCGATTCGGCGACCACTCGAATGGCTGGGTGCGCAGCGAGCGTGCGAATAAAGCTGTCCGCTCGGGAAAGCGTCTCTGGCGCGTTCCGGTCAACCCCTACAATGGCCACTTCTCCGTTGCCGCGAGTCACGATGACCACCCTGGCAGCCGCAATTCTGCCGAACTGCGCCTGATCCGGCGTCACTGAGGTCAGATAAGGCCCTGTGGGCTCTACGGGACCTGTTTGAACAAAGATTACCGGCAGCCGGCGAGCCGTAAACTGGTTCACCACTGTAGTCAGGCCCCAGATATTGGTGGGCCCAAGAATGAGCGCTCTGGCACCCCGGTGCACCGCGTTCTCTGCTATCAGGATTTGCCGGTCGAGATCGTCCTCCCGCGTCGGTCCGTTCCAGTAAATTTGGTAGCCGGCGGCGCGCGCAGCCACCTCGGCGCCATGATGCATGTCCTCGGTAAAGGAGGTTCCAGTGGTTCGCGGAATGAAGGCGATCACGGGGGCGGAGGGTGGCGTGCGCAGCATTGGCGCCAGTGCAGTCAGGCAACCGCAGCTCACTCCCAGCACGGCGACGCCGAGCGGCCGTACTGCTTGTCTCAGACGAAACCCTCCGGACATGTTGTTTTTCACACCTCCTGTTTGTCATCCGCCAGACGTTCGCCAGGCGATTATTCCTTCAACTTCACCAGCCCGCGGCGCAGAGCGATGGTAGCGGCTTCTGTCCGGTCTCTGGCGTTAAGCTTGGAAAGCAGGCTTATTACATGATTTCGCGCTGTAATGTCGCTGATGCCCAGCGTCTGCGCAATCTCCTTGTTTGTCAGACCGTCGACTACGAGCTCCAGCACCTCCTGCTCGCGACTGCTCAGCGTAGAGCGCCCCATATGTTCGGTGAGGCGCATGGCCAGCGCCGCGGGAATCCGCCGCTTGCCTTGATGCACAGCTTTGATCGCGTCAACTACTTCCTCCTGGGACGCACTCTTGAGGAGGTAGCCCAAAGCGCCCGCTTCGATGGCGTTGAAGATGTCCTCATCGAGTTGGTAATTGGTCAGAACCAGAGTCCGGCTCTCGCGATTCGCCGCGCGCAGCGCGGCGATCACCTCCACGCCGCTCATATCGGGCATCCGCAGATCCAGCAGAACTACATCGGGATTGAGTTCCTCGGCAAGCTGGAGACCCTCCCGGCCTGAACTGGCCATTCCTATGACACGAATGCCGGACTCACCATCGAGCATGCTGTGCAGGCCACGGCGCACAACCGGGTGATCGTCGACAACCAGTACGCGAATATCTGTCATTCCGTCACCTTTGCTCTTTCGGACGGTGGAGAATGAGGGACGCCGAGGCGCAGTGACTATTCTATTGCTCCCGCGCTGATCGGCGATGGTGCAAATGCACCAGGTTCAGTCCGATACCTCATGGGCGAAGAAGGCACAGTCTGCGGGTGGCGATCGGCCCAGTCGACATGGTGCGGATGAACCATCCGCGATTGGTGCAATGGAATCATGGAACCCATGTCCGGCCTGGCGTAGAGTTGCACTATCCGCAGGAGAATGCGGACAGCCTCGGAAACTGATTTTGTACCCGAGCAAGCCCAGATTCGGATAGGCATAGTGAAAACTGCCTGGTTGGTTACCGGAATTGCAATCTTCGCATTCTGCCTGCACCCGGCCGTGGCGCAGAAATCTGAACTGCACTGGGTGGGAACATGGGCGGCGTCTCCTATGGGGCAGATCGTTAATCCAGGCGCTCCGTCACCCGTCGACGCAACCTATCGAAATATCGTCCGCGTGACCATGGGCGGAGTCTGGCTGCGGGTAGAGATCAGCAACGAATTCGGACACCAGCCTTTGACGGTTGGAGACGCGTATGCAGGACTCAGCAGAGAGGGAGATTCTCTGCAGCCGGAGAGCAATCACAGGTTGAGTTTCAGCGGAGGTTCTTCCGTGACGATCCCTGCGGGTGGAATGGTGCTGAGCGATCCAGTCGCGATGCAGGTACCTGCGCTGGCGAATCTCGCCGTAAGCCTTTATCTGCCAAGTCAGCAATTAACAGAAATGACATGCCACAGCGACGCCCAATCCACGAACTTTGTAGCTCGCGGCAATGGCGCCGAACTCGCGGTTCTGAGCCACCCCCGGAAAGTCGCGTCCTGGTGCTTTGTGAAGGGAATTGATATCGGCACATCCGACACGAACGCGGCTGCCATCGTTGCCTTTGGCGACTCGATTACAGACGGCTGGAGGTCAACGCCCGATGCGAACAGCCGGTGGCCGGATGTGCTGGCAGCCCGGCTTCAGGCTGATCCAGGGACGAGGGATTTCTCTGTGCTCAACGAGGGGATCAGTGGGAACCGATTGCTCCACGACTATGTGGGGCCCAATGCCATTGCTCGCTTCAACCGAGATGTGCTTTCGCAGGCAGGAGTCCGGTATCTGATCCTGCTGGAAGGAATCAACGACATCGGAGATGTTGTCGAAACTCGCGACCCAACGGACGCGGTTTCCGCGCAGGACATCATTTTTGCGCTCTCGCAGTTGGCGGCTCGCGCTCACGAGCACGGAATCAAGGTGTTCGCAGCGACTCTCACGCCGTACGAGGGAGCGGCCTACTTCTCGAAGCATGGCGAGCAGATCCGTGAGGCAGTGAATCGATGGATTCGAAGTAGTTCGATGTTCGATGGGGTCATCGATTTCGATCAAGTCATGCGCGATCCGGCAAACCCATCGATTTTCTTTCCAGCCTTCGACTCGGGCGATCATCTTCACCCAGATGACGCCGGCTACCACGCCATGGGTTCGAGCATAGACTTGTCCCTCTTTTGATAATCCGGGCTTGGCGTCTACGAAGATGCGCGGCCGGTTCGAGTCGGTCCGGTGGTGTGTGCGACCCCAGGCGTCCGCTTAGGCACCTGATTATTCTGTGGTCTGCAGAGGTCTCGGTCCGGCATCGCAGTTCGGTAGCCAGGTCACGATGACGTCTAGGCAGTAAGCTGCTTCGTTGGGAGGAATGATGGCGATAACTCGCAGAGAAATGCTCCAGAGTCTGGGAGTTGTTTCGGCGTCCGTCGGGACTCGGCTGCTGTTGCCCGCGGCGGCGTCCGGCTCCTTGCTGGCCGATAGTGGTGAACCGAATGTTCCCGAGCCGGGAACCATTCGTTACGACGCCCGGTGCTTCACGATTCAAGGTCGTGACACGCTTCTATACGGCGCCTGCATGCATTATCCGCGAACTCCGAAGGATCTCTGGCGAGACCGCCTCGGCAAACTAAAGCAGGCGGGCTTCAACACCATCGAGACATACGTGTTTTGGAATTATCACGAACCGGTCGAAGGGCAGATCGATATGACGGAATTCCAGGACTTCGTCCGGCTTGTACACGAGATGGGAATGTGGCTGGTTGCGCGTGTAGGACCCTACGTGTGCGCGGAGTGGGATGCAGGCGGTTTTCCGCACTGGCTGATCGGGAAACAGTTTCCATTGCGGAGCGATGCTCCGGAAAGCGTTCAGAGTTCGCAGTCCTGGTATGACCGTGTGTTGCCGGTGGTTCGGGACAACATGATCACGCAGGGCGGCCCAGTCATTCTCATTCAGATTGAAAACGAATACGACTACTGGGACTTGCCCGGCCAGCAGAAGCTCGCCTATCTAACAGCCCTGGCGAAAATGGTGTGGAAGGCCAGCATAGACATCCCCATCATCACGAACTGGGCGGAACAGGCGCGGGATAAATCAAACCCGGTGATGGCGCAGATCACTGACACCTGCGATTTTTATCCCCGCTGGAATATCAAAGAGGAGCTTCCTCCGGGGCTGGCGAAGCTGCGCCAGCAGCAGCCGCGCTCTCCAATTTGCATCGCCGAGTTGCAGGGTGGATGGTTCAGCCAGTTCGGCGGCGAACTGGCTGTCGAACAGGGGGGCGTGGGAGCCGCGCAACTGAATGCGCTGGCACAAACGGCGCTGGAATGCGGGACCACCTGCCTTAGTTTCTACATGGGGCATGGCGGCACGAATTTCGACTGGGCGGCACGCAGCCTGACTACCACCTATGACTATGCAGCGCCGGTGAGAGAAGGCGGAGGGCTCTGGGACAAGTACTATGCTGCGCGCAGGATAGGTGCGTTCCTGTGCTTGTTCGGCCCGCTCCTCGCGAGGAGCCAGGAAGCACCGAACACGGCGTCATCCGATAACCCCGACGTCTCCGTTACGCTGCGTATGCACGGAACACACGGGGTGCTCTTCGTCAGAAACAACGCAGACGACGACCGGAACTTCCACCTGGAGATCCTCGGACCAGGCACCGGGGCTACCCAGGCGCTGACCGTGCCGCGCGTAGAAAGCCTGGCGATTTCCCGGCGCGGAATGAAAATGCTGGTGTGGGACGTGGCCGTTCCGGGCGGGCATATCCATTACTGCACCGCTGAGGTCCTGGCGCATGGGAACACCGGCGAACGCTTTTGGTGGGCAATCTACGATGAGCCCGGCAGTCTGGTGGAGATAGCGTTGGCAGCGGAGGGACCAATGTCCATTCACGGCGATCTGCTGTACAGCGCATATGACGCCGCCCGGCGGACCATGATTCTGGGCTTTCGCATGGAGACAGTACCGAAATATCTGCTGGTGGACGGAGTCGCGCAGATCATCGCTCTGCCGAAGAATCTTGCCTCGCGTACCTGGACGATGCCGCTGCCGACCAGTATGGGCAGGATCGGACAGCCGGCCGCAAAGCCTGAAACCCCCGTTATCACCGACTGTTCATTGCTGCGCTCTGCCGGCGCCGATACAGACAGCGCTACAGCCGAACTGGAGTACGCGCCAGGTGAGCACGATGTGACCATCCTCGCACCGGCAGCTCCCGCGCAATGTATGGTCGATGGAGAACCGACGGAGATCCGATACAATCCGCGCCTGCGGAGCGTGTCGGTGCGCATCAACACACCACCGTTTCCCTTCGAGCCGCTGGATATCGTCGACGGCGAGTATTGGGTTGAGCGCTTTAACATCGACGAAGGCGAATGGGTGAAGACGCCGCCTATGCCGCTCGAACATCTCGGTCCCCTCCCGTACGGCTACGTTAAATACCGGGCGGTCTTCTCATGGAGGGGTGAAGAGAAGCTATTCATGGATTCGTTCACCCGCCAGCCAAAACAGGTGTTCCTGAACGGAATTCGGATCGCCGATCTCTCCCGCGAAGATCGCGCTGTTTCAGTCCCGCTCGCGGGGCGCGCGCGCGCCGGTGAGAACCTGCTGGAAATTTCGTACGAAGCCTTTGGCAGCATCAATTTTGGTCCGGAGATTGCGGACCTCACGGGAATCCGCAGTCTGAGCATCGGCAGGGAACAGGGGGCGACGGATCTTGGAGAATTGGAGGTTCAGCGGGTTCCCGCCGCTATGCGCGGTCGGGAAGTCGATCCGCTGTATGCACCCAGCCCCTGGCTGCCCACTACGGTCGGGACAATGGCCGAAACCGCGAGTTTTCTGCCCGCCTATGCCTGGTTTCGCGGCCGTTTTCTGCTATCGAGCCGCAGTAACTGGGAATGTCCATGGAGTGTCACCATAGCATCGGACCGCGATGTCCTGCTGTATGTAAATGGCCGATTTGCAGGATTTTACCGAACCATCGGCCCTCAAACTAAGTTCTATCTTCCTGAACCATATCTACGGCTGGACGGGAAGACGCAGAACACAGTCACGGCGGTGCTGGCGTATACCGACAATGTGAAGGCATTATCCCGGCTCACGATTGCGCCGGAGCACGACTTTACGGTCCGTAAGACCAGGGTACAGTTTTCCTGGTGACAAAGTAACGAATCATAGACGACCCGCACAGCCTCTGGCTCATCCCGTTTCTCGACATTCGTTTCCGGGCGAAGTGTAGGCTTCGCTCGGCTCCTTCTGTCAAACCCGCTTGTGCAGCTCCGCGCGGCGTCGAACGTGCGCGCCGTGCTCGCTTCCGCGCCCCTGCGGGCTTCGGGGATTGACAGCGCCTCCCTCCGCCTCTTTTCGCCAGCCATGAAACGAATGTCTTTTTTTGGCCCTCCCAGGGCCGAAAACGGGCAAATCCACACCACGGAGCAAACTCATGGCAACCCTCAGCAGCACAGCAGCAACCGTCAGCGCAGCCCGCACCCGCAACACCGCTCAGCGGAAGTACCGCAGCGACTCCCCTTACCAGCAGCGCACCACGCAGCGCGACAACCCCACGCAAATTCTTATCAGGCAGGCCGTGGACCATCTCATCCGGCAGCTTGAGGCCGGAAAGAGCGAAGCCCTGACCGCGTACCTCGCGGCGATGGCGCGGTTCCATAACTACAGTTTCGGGAACATCCTCGCCATTGCCCGCCAGAAGCCCGACGCCACGCGCGTGGCCGGTATCCGCACCTGGAACGAAATGGGCCGGTTTGTGAAGAAGGGCCAAAAGGGTATCCAGATTCTCGCCCCGATGCTGGGCTATCGGCGCAACCCAAAGGAGGCAGACACCGGCGACGAGAGCGAGACGAAGCCTCAGAACGTCCTCATCGGCTTCCGCGTCGTCTACGTCTTCGACCTTAGCCAGACCGAAGGCGCGGAACTGCCGGAGATGGAGCACAGCGTCAGCGGCAGCGTAGGCGAGCACCGCAACCGGCTGATCGACTTCCTCAGCCAGCAGAACATCCAGCTTGAGTTCAGCGAGAAGATCGCTCCGGCTCTCGGCGTCAGCTACGGCGGCAAAATCGCTCTGCTGCCCGGCCAGTCGAAGGCCGAAGAGTTCACGACGCTGGTTCACGAAACGGCGCACGAACTCCTGCACAAGGCCGAGCGCCGCACCATGACCACGGCCACCGTGCGCGAGACGGAAGCCGAGGCGGTCGCTTTCATCGTAGGTCGGGCCATCGGGCTTGAACTTGGCAAGAGCAGCAGCGACTATATCCAGCTATACCACGGCAACGCGGCGCTGCTGGCCGAAAGCCTTGAGGTCATCCAGCGCACCTCTGCCGTCATCATGGGAGCCATTCAGCCCGAGGCACCCGCCACCGAAAGCGAGACCGTTGCGGAGGTGGCGTAATGCGCACCGTGTCTCTCATCCTCACGGAGGCCGGGATTCTTCCCCCCGGCTTCCACTTCCACATCGAGAACCCGCCGTGGATGCCGCTTGACATCGAGGACATCGAGACGCGCGGCCCCTGTGGGTTCCGGTCCGTCTCCGTTGCGCATTACGGCAGACAGAACGGCGACGCGATGCGCGACCCGGAAATGCTCTTCGAGATGGAACTGCGCGGCGGCATGTACCGGCTCTCGCCGTACTACTGGCGCAACGACTACCTCGGCATCGAGCAGCATTCCCGCTACCGCGACGACGAGGGCAATCTCCTGATCCTTGCCTGCCTTCAGCGCCGGCTGGAGCAGTTTGCCGGCCTCTGGGACAACAACCTGCGCAGTCAGGGCTTTGTCGAAGCCTTCCGCCGCAGCCGCAAGCCGAACCTCCCCAACTGAACGCCAACAATCCTGCGGACAGCCCCCGCGCTGTCCGCAATCCTTCCCCCTCAGCCCGAAAAGGAGAATTTCACATGGCTACCGTTACCGTTCAGAGCGAATACCGCGACCTTCCGCTCGAAAGCCTGGTCGAATCACCAGCGAACCCGCGCCGCACGTTTGACGAGGAAGCGCTGACCGAACTGGCGAACAGCATCCGCGCCCAGGGCATCCTGTCGCCGCTGCTGGTTCGCCCGCTTGGAGAGCAGACCTATGAGATCGTGGCTGGAGCGCGGCGTTACCGAGCCGCGCAACTGGCCGGTCTCGATTACGCGCCCGTGCGCATCGTGGAACTCACAGACGCGCAGGCTCTCGAAACCGGTATCGTTGAAAACCTTCAGAGGCGGGACGTTCACCCGCTGGAGGAAGCGCAGGGATTCCGCGCCCTGCTGAACCTCGAACACTCCGTCGAGCAGATCGGCGCGAAAACGGCGAAGTCGCCCGCCTACATCACCGCTCGGCTGAAACTGACCGAGCTTGCTCCGGCTGTGGCTGGGGCGTTCACGAAAGACCAGATCGCCCTCGGACACGCTCTGCTGCTGGCGAAGTTGCCCGCTGCCCAGCAGCAGGAAGCCCTCGCCGCCTGTTTTCAGGAGCAGTTCGCAAACGGGAAGGCGAAGCCGATTCTGCTGCCTGTCGGCCATCTCCGGCAATGGATCGAGCGGAACATCCTGCTGGACCTTGCCGCCGCGCCCTTCTCGAAAGAGGATGCCGCGCTGCTGCCGGAGGCGGGTTCCTGCCTGGAATGCCCGAAGCGCACCGGCCACAACGCCGTGCTCTTCGCCGAACTCAGCGGCGTGGACCGCTGCTCCGATCCGCAGTGCTACGGGGCGAAGGTCGAGGCTCACATCAAACTTACCATCGCCGCCAAACCCAAGCTGGTACAGATCAGCACGGCCTACGGCCAGCCGAAGGACGGCAGCGCGGCCATTCCTCGCAACAGGTACGTCCCGCTCCGCGATGGCAAACCCGAAAAGCACCAGCGCGACTGGCCGGAGTACAAAACCTGCCGGTACATGACCGAGGCCATCGTCACCGAAGGCGCCGAGAAAGGCGAGACGTACAAAGTGTGCGCCAACCCGGAATGCCCGGTCCACCACCCGAAGCGGCAGCAGCAGCGCAATCACGCTGACGCCGCATTCAAAGGCGAGCAGGAGAAGCGCCGCCGCGAGGAGGCACTGGCCCAAGCCACCGGGCTGCGCGTCCTCAAAGCCATCGCCGATGCCGTTCCCGTCCGGCTCATGAAACGCGACCTGCTGTTTCTCGCCCAGCGGCTCACCGCCATGCTGGACGAGCGGCGCCTCGCCGTTCTCATCCGGCAGCACGGCATGGGGAAACCGAAGGACGGCGAGGCCCCGGCAAAACTGCTGGCGGCTTTCCTGTCGAAGGCCGAGGAAAGCACGCTGGGCCACATCCTGGTGGAATCCGCGATTCTTCTGCCCGGTCACAACCAGACCGACACGGCGAAGGTTCTTCGCGAGGCCGCCCACGCGTACAAGGTGGACTTGGACGCAATCGCCGCGACCGTCAAACAGGAATTCGCGGCGAAGGAGAAGGCAAAACCGTCAAAGCCCACCCGCAAGCTGGAGGCAAAGACGGCGAAGAAGTCAGCAGCGTAGCCGCCTAACCAACGGCTGATTCCGGCGGAGCCTGCAACCACAGGCTCCGCATTTTTGTGTCCGGCCGCCCGTCCTCCCGCCCTTGTCCGATGCCCGCGTGACCGCGGGCGGCATCTGTTCGCCCGCCCGACGGGCAGCGCCTGTCACTTTCATTCTGTTCTGGAATGAAAG
>Ga0335075_10010641_pt1 | contig 13951 bp, 14 predicted proteins | sample Lox_Sample_24_FD_206723 | JGI IMG/M metagenome (GOLD analysis project Ga0335075, IMG submission 206723) | Soil microbial communities from Loxahatchee National Wildlife Refuge, Florida, United States - Lox_Sample_2.4 | ecosystem: Environmental > Terrestrial > Soil > Wetlands | place: USA...
GGCCAGACGGGTTTGCTCCAGTGCTTTCCACGCCGCTATGTGCCTGATTCCACTTCGCGCCTCGTGCATAGATTTTTATGCACCACGAGGGCTTTCCAGTTAACGACTTACTGCGACGACTCAGAAAATCTCGTCGAAACGAGGAAACGCGAGAGTCGAAAAACTATAACCAGCCGCGATTCAATGGGCTTCTCCCGCGCTCATGCGCAAGTTGTGCATTATTCAGGTGTCACATTACCCAAAATTGGCGCGGGCGTCCGCTGCTGAGCCACGAAATCGTGATCAACTTAATCGCCAATACAACCACCCAGTCCGGATTGAAGATACAGGCTGCGCTGGACTCGGGAATCTACCCGACAGGGATCACGGTCTCCGATCGGGAACTTGACGCAGTCCCCCTCAGGCGAGACCAATTCCATGGTGACTGGAACTATACCCTCTTGCCATCGCCTAAAAGAAAATAGTCATCTTATTTTGACGCGATGCCTTAGCTGTTCCGCGAGACCGGCCGTCTCATACCATCTCAAGCCGATTGGACCTGGCGGCCTCTGCAGCACGGCTGAAGCCATGCCCTGATCCAGAACACCGGTCCTGCATCCTTTCTCGGCAAGCTGATACAAAGCGCGTGCGGCGAAAAAGGTTTGCTTTGGGTCCATGCGGTTGATATCGTGCGAGGAATACCAACATTTCCAGTCGCAGGGTTCCCTTTCATGATTTCGGGTCGTTCCGTCCGCCGTGGTCTCCGTCTTTCCGCAATTCTCATCTGCCTGGCTGCCGCGGCACCCCTGATGCGGGCGCAGATTTTGGCGTGGCCGCTGGATGGGCCGGCGTTCAGCGCATCGCCGGCGGCGATTCAGGCGGCGGCGGCGAAGATTCCGGCGGAGAAATTCGCCGACGCGACGGTGCTTTACGAGGAGGAAGACTTCACGCTGGACGCGGCGGGGCGGCTGACGAATACCCATCGCATGATCTACCGGATCGAGACAGAGGCAGGAGTGCAGTCGTGGTCGGAAGCTTCCGTGGAATGGGAAGCTTTCTACCAGAATGTGCCGCAGATCGAGGCACGGGTGATCCAGCCGAACGGGAGCGTGACGGAGCTGGATCAGAAGACCGTGACGGATGTGGCGGCGCAGAACGCGGGGGACGGGACCTACTCGGACGACCGGCTGCACGAGGCTCCGCTGCCGGCGCTGGCGCCGGGTGTGATCGTGGAAGTGGAGACGATCTGCGCGGACAAGGAGCCGTATTTCACTGCGGGCGGAGCGTACCGGAATTACTTTCAGCGGATGGTGCCGGTGATCCGCTCGCGGATGGTGGTGGAAGTGCCGGCGGGGACGCCGCTCCAGTACAAGAGCGCCTGGCTGCCGAATCTGATAACCAGGGACGAGACGTCGAATGACGTGCGGCGGGTGACATTCGACCAGGGACATCTCGACGGCTGGGTGAGCGAAGACATTCAGTTGCCCACCGATCACCCGCGGGTGCCGTGGGTGGAATTCTCGACGGGGCAATCGTGGGCGGGGATCGCGGAGGCGTACGAGCAACTGGCGGAGCCGCAAATCGAGACTGGCGCGGTGAAGAGCCTGCTGCCGACGAATCCGCCACAGGACCGCAACGCACGGATCGCGATGCTGGTGGCGACCCTGCACGAGAACGTGCGCTACACGGGCGTGGAGTTCGGCAAGGCGCGGCTCCAGCCGCAGACAAGCGCGGAGATCCTGGAGCGGCACTACGGCGACTGCAAGGACAAGGCGTCATTGCTGGTGGCGATGCTGCGGGCGGCAGGCATTCCGGCGGATATGGCACTGCTCGACGCGGGGCCCGGACTGGACGTGAATCCGGATTTGGCGGGGATCAATTTGTTCGATCACGCGATTGTGTACGTGCCGGCGAGCGAGGGGGAGGGACCGCTGTGGATCGACGCGACTGCGGAGTACACGAAGGTGGGGAACCTGCCCTATCCGGATCAGGGACGTGAGGCGCTGATCGTCGCGACTGACACGACGGGACTGACGCTGACGCCTGAAGCTGTGCCAGCGGACAGCAAGCTGGTGGAGACGCGGAAGTTCCTGCTGGCGGATTACGGGCCGGCGCAGGCGATCGAGACCTCGCAGACGAGCGGGTATATCGATGCGAACTACCGGGCCTATTACGGGGACTCGAGCAGCCAGAGCGCGCAGATATCACTCGAGAACTATGCGAAGCAGGCGTACGCAGCCAAGGCGCTGACCAGCGTGCAGCATGGCGATGCCGCCGACCTGGCAAAACCTTTCCTGCTGACGCTGGATATGGCGAAGGCGGAGCGCGGCGACACGGGGATCGGCGAGGCCTCGGTTGCGGTGTATTTCGGGGGAATCTGGAACAGCCTGCCGGATTGGTTTGGGACGAATCCGGATCAGGACAATCAGAATCTGATGCCGGACGAGCAGAGCCGCCGGCAAAAGGCGGAGGCGGACCGCAGCGCCGACTACGAAGTGCCTCCGTTCATTGCGGAGCGGCGATACGAGATTGTGCCGCCGGCAGGCTTTGCGGTGCGCGGGCTGCCGCCGAATGTGACGACGCAGATGGGTCCGGCGACGCTGACTCGGACGTACAGCGTGGACGTCCAGGGGGTGGTGACGGCGGATTTCCGGTTCGATACGGGGAAGAGTGTGTACAGCGTGGCAGACGCGCTGGGGCTGCGGAAGGCGATTGCGACGGCGAACAAGGAAGGGGCGATCCTTATCACCTTCGATCAGGCGGGCGCGAAGCTGCTGGCGCAGGAGAAGATCCGCGAGGCGCTGGCGGCGGATCAGAGCCTGATCGACAGCCATCCGCAGGATGCAGTGCAACATGTGCGGATGGCGTACGTGCTGCTGCACGCCGGAATCGGGGAGCAGGCGCGGGCGGAAGCGACTCAGGCGACGCAGCTGGATCCGAAGTCGGCTGTGGCGTGGAAGACGCTGGGCTGGGTGTTGCAGCACAACCTGATCGGGGTGCTGCACGGGACCGGATTCGATTTCGCGGGCGCCGCAGATGCGTATAAGAAGGCGGCGGCACTGGATCCGGACGACACCGACACGATAGCGGATCTTGCCGAGCTGTATGAGTACGACGCGAATGGCACGCAGTACGGATCAGTGGACAACCTGAACGTGGCGATCCAGGAATACCAGGCGCTGAAGGCGAAGGATCAGAACGTGGGCGATCAATATGAGGATCGTCTGCTGTTCTGCCTGCTGTACGCGCATCGATACACGGATCTGTTGGCGGCGCTCACGACACTGCCAGCTTCGCCAGCGCGGGACGGGCTGGCGATCGCGGCGACGACGGCGACCGAGGGAGTAACCGCCGGACTGCAGCGGGCGAATCAGGTTTCCGGGGACAACGACCAGCGCGACACCGCACTGCGCAGCGCCGGAGAGGAGCTGGCTTTTTTGCGGATGTATCCGGAGGCGGCGCAGATCCTTTCGGCGTGCATCGCGGGGCAGAGCGATGCGCCGACGCTGGCGCGGCAGGTGGAGATGTTCCGGAACCTGCATCCCTATGACGCGCAGTCGACGGGGAATCTGGATCCGCAGGGAGTGGTCCGGCAGATGATGGTGGACGGGTGGTCAGGAAGCGTGACCGATGCTCAGCTGACGCGGCTGCTGGCGCATCACGCTTATGCCACGGACGCCGAATGGCAAAAGAATACAAAGGATAACGAAGAAGCAGCCAGCAACATGAGCGCGATGGCCAATCGGCTGAGGCTGCTGCCCAGGGAGCTCGCCGACCTGACGCTGGGCACGATGAAGCTGACCTCGAGCGGGGACGATGCTCACGGATATCGGGTGATGATGCTGGAGCCGGGAGAGACGCCGCGAAGCTTCTTTGTCACGAGGGAAGATGGGATGTATCGGGTGGTTGCTGACCAGAGCGACTCGATGGAGGTGGGAAACGAGGCGCTGTACCTGCTGCATCACGGAGACCAGACCCAGGCAAGGTCGCTGCTGGACTGGAAGCGGGACACCGTGCACATGGGCGGCGGAGACGATCCGCTGTCCGGCCCGCTGTTCGCGCGGCTGTGGACCTCGGGCGAGTCGAAGGGAGCGACGGCCATCGAGCTGGCGGCTGCTTCCCTGCTGCTGTACCGGGCGGATATCTCGCCGATTCTGCCGCAACTGGAGCACAGCGCCATGGCGGTGAGCGGTCTCAACAAGCCGGATGCGGCGGCGGTGAACCTGCTGGCGGCGGAGGGATGGCTGTACGCCCAGAAGCCGGAACGAGCACGGGCGGCGATTGTTGCGCTGCTGAAGGCGTACCCCGATTCCATCACGGTGATCGGGCTGGCGGGCGAGGCGGATCGGCAGATGCATAACTGGACAGCGTGGAACGCGCTGGTCGACAGCCGGCTCAGGAAGCGTCCGGACAATCACGATTTGCTGCTGGAGAAGGTCGACGTGGAACAGGCGGAGGGAGATTTTGCCGCCGCGGGCAGGACACTGCAAACGGTGCTGAACGGGATGCAGGCGAGCGCCATGGATTACAACAACTACGCGTGGAACGCACTGTTTGAGAATCAGGTCAGCGACAGCGCGCTGCAGGCCGCGCAGCAGGCAACGACGCTGACGAATAATCAGGACTTCGCCAGCCTGCATACGCTGGCCTGCGTGTACGCGGCAAGAGGAAAGACTACCGAAGCACGGCAGACCCTGCTGCAGGCGATGGCGGCGGCCAATCTGGCAGACCCGAACTCGGAGGTGTGGTATGCCTTTGGGGCGATCTACCAGCAGTTTGGAGCGACGAAGGCGGCGATTGCGGCGTTTCGGAAGGTGGAGAAGCCGACAGGGCCGATCAGTCCGGAGGACACCTGGGTTCTGGCACAGCGGCACCTGAAGGCTCTGCACGCGGAGCCAGGCGCGGGGGTGAAAGCTGGAGCGCTGGTTGCGAAGGGGCGGACGCAAAACACGACCGCTGCGGGCCAGGAAAACAGGAGCCGGTAGAATCGGGATCATGCCTCTTTACAAGGTGATTCTTCTGGCCATCATCCAGGGACTGGCCGAACTGCTGCCCATCTCCAGCTCCGCGCACGTGGTGGTGACCGAAAAACTGATGGGGCTGAACCCGTCGTCACCGGCGATGACGCTGCTTCTGGTGATGCTGCACACGGGAACGATGTTCGCCGTGATTGCTTACTTCTGGAAGCAGTGGCGGGAGAGCTTCTTCTCAAGCAAGGAAGAGTTCAGGCGGTTCGCATGGCTGGCGATTCTGGCGACGGCGCTGACCGGAATCATCGGCGAAGGGATCGCCAGGGCGATCGACAAGACTTACCTGCGGAATGTGCCGCACGCGCAGATTGAGGATTTGTTCAGTCACCTGGGGATCATCTGGCCAGCGCTGCTGGCGGCGGGGGTGCTGATCATCATCGCCGGGCTGATCGAAAACCGGACGCCGTCTTCTCAGGAGTCCGGGCAGATCGATAACCGGCAGGCGGGGCTGATTGGAGCGGTGCAGGGACTGTGCCTGCCTTTCCGCGGGTTTTCGCGTTCGGGCGCGACAATTTCCGTGGGGACGCTGGCGGGAGTGAGCAAGCGGCGCGCGGAGGCCTTCAGCTTTGCGCTGGCGGTGATTCTGACGCCGCCGGTGGTGGCGCGCGAGGTGCTGCGGCTGCGACACGCGGATCACAGCGGATTTGCGGCGGCGGCGATGCCCAGCTTACTGGGGATGGTGTTCGCGTTTCTTGCGGGCCTGCTGGCGCTGAAATGGCTGAGCGCATGGCTGGAACGCGGGCGCTGGTACTACTTCGGCGTCTATTGCCTGTTTGCCTCGGCGGTGGTGTTTGTGCTGCACCGGCACGGATTTTGAAAGGTAGTCTCCGGACTGGTTCCCCTGCTTCTCGGGTCTCAGTCGAGCCGTCTGGAAGTGACGTGCGGTTATGAGACCAGGCTGAGGCATCCCACCCGAAAGCCAGAGCCTCCAAGGTGGCATGAAAGCGGCGACGCGCAGGAGCGCGCAGGTTCTCGTTCTCTGCATGGCGCTGATGCTCTTCTGGGTGGCGTGCGTGGCCAGTTTTCAGACGCACGAACTGCTGCTCGGTCTCCCGTCGGCGCTTCTGTCGACGGGATTTTCGTTTTATGCCATTCGCCGATTGCTGATCCGCTTTCGGCCGACGCTCGCGAACCTGCTGGAGTGTTGGCGGCTGCCAGGCTGCGTAGCGAAGGATCTGATCGTGGTGCTGGGGGTGCTGGCGCGCGACCTCGCCGGATGGAAGGCACCGTCGCTCTTCCGCTCTGCGCCGTGGCGAGCGAACTCGAAGAGCGCGAGGGATCTGGCCAGGCGAGCGCTGGCGGTGGCGTACGCAACCGTTTCGCCGAATTGCGTGGTGGTGGGCATCGACCGCGAGCAGGGGCAGATTCTGTTCCACCAACTCCGAAGATCGCCCCTGTCGGCGATGACGAAGCGACTGGGAGCAGGAGTCGGAAGGTGAACGTCCTGATGCTGGCGGCGACGGTGACGAGCGCCTCTTTGATTCCCTGCGCGTGGGCGTGCCTGCACGGAACGCCGGAACGGCGGCTGGTGGGGCTGGAGATGACCGGGATCATCGTCACGATCCTGATGGTGCTGCTGACGATGGCCAGGCATCGACTGCCTTTCATCGATATGCCGCTGACGCTGGCGATCCTGACGTATGGAGCGGGTCTGGTGTTCGCGCGCTTTCTGGAGAAGCACCTGTGAGCGCGCAGTCGATCGCAGTGGACGGGCTGCTGGCGTTCACGGCGCTCTCCTGCTGGGCGGGAACACTGGGGATGATCCGCATGCGGGATCCGTATCAGGCGCTGCACTACCTGGGCGTGCCTGCGATTGCCGGGATGGGAGCGCTGACGCTGGCAGTTTTCGTGGAGACAGGCTGGACGCAGGCGTCGTGGAAGTGCGGGATCATTCTCCTGATTCTGGTCACGTCGAACTCGGTGGGAACGCATGCGGCGGCGCGGGCGTTTCGGGAGCGCGAAAAAGGACACTGGGAGCCCCGGCCGGAGGACAAGGAGATCGAGTTTCCGGAAGGACGACCGGAGTGATCGCGATCCTGGGGGTGGGGTTGCTGGCGCTGATCGCGATCAGCGCGCTGGCGATTGTGCGCACTGAGAACGTGACGAGCCAGGTGATCGCACTGAGTTTCTATGGCCTGCTGCTGGCGCTGATGTTCTTTTTGTTTCGAGCACCGGACGTGGCGCTGGCACAGATCACGGTGGAGGCGATCGCGCTGCCGCTGATGGTGATGCTGGCCATCACGAGGATGAAGGACCGGGAAGCGACTGGACGGGCAGAACAGGAGAAGAGATGAAGCGCAGCCATCGCCTGCTGCTGTTTGCGGTGGGCGCCGCGGGGATGGCCTTTGTGTACTGTGCGGGCGCGCTCAACATGCCACCCTGGGGACAATATCGCGGGCCGTATGGGGACGTGATCGCGCAGCTCGCGGTGTATCAGCGGCACGCCACCGACACGGTGAATGCGGTGACGTATGACTATCGCGGATTCGACACGCTGGGCGAGGAATTCATCCTGTTCAGCGCGGTCACGGGAGTGATGCTGCTGTTGCGCCCGGAGCCTGACAGGTCGGAAGAGAAAGGCGGCGGAGGGAGCGGCAATCCCGCATCCTTTCCGGATCGGGCGACGCTGAGCGAAACGGTGCAGGTGTTTACCACCGCGATCTTCGGATTCTCGGTGCTGTTCGGCATCTACATGGCCACCCACGGGCAGCTGACGCCAGGCGGAGGGTTCCAGGGCGGAGTGATCCTGGCCGCAGCGCCGATGCTCTTGTACATCGCCGAGAACACGGAGGCGTTCCAGCGGATCGTGTCGCACCCGCTGGTGGAGTTTTTCGAGGGGGTGGGAGCAGCGGGCTACGCGCTGATCGGAATCGCCGCGCTGGCCATGGGAGCGGCGTTTCTGACCAATGTTATCCCGCTGGGAAAGACAGGCGACGTTTTTTCCTCGGGGACAATTGCGGCGATCAGCGCCTGTGTGGGCGTGGAGGTTGCCGCTGGTTTCACGCTGATTATCTTCGAATACCTGCGCGAGATTCTCTCGCGCTCGAAGGCGGACGAGGAATGAGCTACCCGGCGGATTATCCGTACTTTATCGCGGCGTGGATTCTGCTCTGCGGGCTGTACGGCATTGCGCGCAGCAGGCATCTGGTGCATATGGTGATCAGCCTGACGGTGGTGCAGAGCTCCACGTACGTGCTCTTGCTGGCGATTGGATTCCGCAGGGGAGGATATGCGCCGGTTTTTGCGGGACTGCAGACCGGCGTCAAGGTAGTGGATCCGATTGTGCAGGCGCTGATGCTGACGGACGTGGTGGTGGAAACCACGGTGGTGGCTCTGCTGCTGGCCATGGTGGTGAAAGCCCATGAGAAGGGCGGAACGACGAGCCCCGACGACCTGCGGTTCCTGCGAGGCTGATCGACAATGCCCTCACCAGCCCTGCTGGTCGCTCTGCCTCTGATCGTCGCGGCAGTGCTGGGGGCGCTGCGCCGCATGATTCCGCGGCGCGCGGCCGACCTGGCGGGCGTGCTGACGGCGGCCGGGAATCTGGCCATGGCCTGCTGGTGGACGGCGCACGCAATCCACCGAACGCAGGTGTACTGGTTCGGGGGTTGGTTTCCGCGCGGACGGATGGCGCTGGGAATTGGGTTCACCATGGATGGCTATGGCTGCGCGCTGGCCGCTCTGGCCGCGCTGCTGACCACCCTGGCGCTGATCTATTCCTCGAAACACTTTGAGAGTGCCGGTGGGCATTTCCACCCGCTCATGCTGGTCTTCCTGGCAGCGATGAGCGGATTCGCCGTGAGCGGCGATCTGTTCAACCTGTTCGTTTTTTTCGAGCTGATGAGCACCGCAGCGTTCGCACTGTGCGGCCTGAAGACGCGAGAAGCAGCGCCGCTGGCCGGGGCTTTCAACTTCGCCGTCACCAACAGCGTCGCGGCGTTCCTGATGCTGACGGGAATTGCACTTCTGTACTCGACCACGGGAGCGCTGAACCTGGCGCAGATCGGACTGGCGCTTGCGGGACGGCACGACCGGCTGGTTCTTGCCGCGTTTGTCTTTCTGACGACCGGGTTTCTGGTGAAGGCGGCAGTGTTTCCGTTCCACTTCTGGCTGCCCGATGCGCACGCCGTCTCGCCGACGCCGGTGTGCGTGCTGTTTTCCGGGATCATGGTGCAGCTCGGGCTGTTTGGGGCGATGCGCGTGTACGCAACCGTGTTCGAGGGCTGCTTTGCGGGGACAAGGATTCCGTGGCTGTTCGTCGTCTTCGGCGCGGCAACCGCATTGTGGGGCGCGATGATGTGCTTTGCCGAACATCACCTGAAGAGGCTGCTGGCTTTCTCCACGATCAGCCACACGGGGCTGATGACGCTGGCGTTCGGGCTGTGGTCGAAGGCCGCGCTGACTGGGCTGTTTATCTATCTGGCGGCACATGGGCTGGTGAAGGCAGGGTTGTTTTTCTGCGCAGGGATTCTGCTGCACCGGTTTGAAACGATGAGTGAGCCGGCGCTGTTCGGGCGGGGACGAGCGCTGCGCTGGACAGGTCCGCTGTGGTTGCTGGGCGGGCTGGGACTGGCGGCGGCGCCTGGTTTCGCGCTGGCGGTGGGGGAATCACACGTGACCCGCGTTGCGCCATGGACCGAGGCCACCTTCTTCATTGCGGGAGCCATGACCGGCGCGGCGGTTCTGCGCGTGGGATTCCGCGTGTTTGCCGGCCTCGGCGACCCAGGCCCCGAAGATCGCTCGGCCAGACTCGATGAGAAGCCTGAGACGACGGACGCGGGTCACCGGGTAAATCCTGTTCTGTACGCGCCGGCGTTCGCGTGCATTGGCGGTTGCGTGGCGCTGACGTTCTGGAAGGGCCTGACGAGAGTCGCGGAAGCGGCCACGACTTCCTTCATGGATTTCAACAGGTATGCGCATACGGTGTATGCGGGCGCGACGTTGGTTCCTCAGGTGGGCGGGGCGCAGGCGGCGCTGACCCACGGAATGATCTCAGCGGGACTGCGTGCTCTGGCAGCGGTGACTGTGGCACTGTGGGCGGTGCTGCATTTGCGGATGCCGCGGAGGCTGCGCTGGCCGTCGCATCTGGAGGGATCGATGCGGCGGGTTCGCGAGCTGCAGAGCGGGCATCCCGGCGATTATGTCGCGTGGCTGACGCTGGGCTGCGCTGTGCTGGGCGCGGCGGCTTTCTGGCTGGGACTCTGAAGCCGACCTTGCCGGAAGGGCAAGCGGCGCGATAGCTTCAGGGTCATGTTCGTCCGGCGACTGCGTGTGGAGCGGGTGGATGCGATGGGGCAGGCGCACGACTGCCCCATCGCGTGGATCGACAACTTCGCGATGCGCAACTTCACCAACGATGCGGTTTTCGACGACACGTTGCCAGTGGGCGACGGCCTGCTGGAGGCCGGATTCTGCGTGCCCCTGGACCGGCTGGCGCCGGCGATGGAAGATTGGTTCCGGCGCAAGGGGTATCTGGCCGCGGGAGAAAGCCTGCGTGTGCGGGAGCTGCCGAGCTGAACAGGATCCGGGCCAGGATCGACGGACCACGCTCGCTCGGCTGCGGCGCATCTCAATGTAACGGAACTCCTCCGCGGCGATGAACGACTGTGCCTGCAATAGCAGAGGTTTCCCATTCATTCCAAACGCCGGAGAGTCAATATGAAGGTTCAGAATCTGAGAGACCTGCTGGTGGACGAGTTGCGGGATCTGTATTCGGCCGAAACACAGCTGACGAAAGCGCTGCCGAAAATGGCCAAGCACGTTCACGACAGCAAACTGAAGGAAGCGATCCAGCACCACCTGAAGGAAACGGAGAATCACGTGAAGCGGCTGGAGCAGATTTTCCAGCGGCTGGACGAAAGCCCCAAAGGGAAGACCTGCGCCGGGATGCAAGGCCTGATCGAAGAGACGGACGAGCGCATGTCCGAGGGCGGCGATCCGGAGACTCTGGATGCCGGCATCATCGCGGATGCGCAGCGGGTCGAGCACTACGAGGTCTCCGCGTATGGATCGGCGCGGACATTCGCGAATCTGCTGCGGGAGCCGGAGGTCGTCCGGCTGCTGGAGGAGACTCTGAAGGAAGAGAAGAACGCCGACGCAACGCTGAACCGCTGCGCGGAAACCATCAACGTCGAAGCCAGGGCTGCTTGACCACCAGCAAGTAACGGCAGGGGATGCGCGGCATGGAATTTGCGCATCCCCGCCAAAGCTCTGAGCAGCCGCGGAGCCTGACAGGCCAGCGGCACACGATTCACCTTTCCATTCCCTATTTTCAGTCCTCGAAAAGCGGTATGCCGGCAGCGGGGCTTGCGCTGCGTCAGGCATGACCACTACCATGCGAGGACATGGCCGATGTTTCCCGGGGAATCCTTCCTGTTTTATCCGTGGATCGTGAGTCTGACGAGCCGCTGCACCGTCAGGTGTATGCCGGATTTCGCGACGCGATCCTGCGTGGGGATCTGGCGGCAGGACAGCAGGTTCCTTCGAGCCGCGCGCTGGCGACGGAACTGGCGATGTCGCGATTCCCGGTTCTGGACGCGTATTCCCAGCTCCACGCGGAGGGGTTCTTCGAAAGTCGCGTGGGCGCGGGCACGTTTGTCGCTGCTTCTCTGCCGGTAGCGCGGGGAGCGGCAAAACGAACTGCGAAGGATTCCGGAGGTCGGCGCTCGACCTCGCGGCGCTCCAGCCAGTTTCCGGCCTTTCGTGCGGTTCCGTGGAGGCATGGCTGGGGCGCGTTCGGCGTGCACCAGCCGGCGCTGGATCAGTTTCCGTTTGAAATATGGTCGAGGCTGACGGCCCGGCACAGCCGGTCGCCGCGGGCGCACGCGCTGCATCACATCGATCCGCTCGGGCTGGAGCCATTTCGCGAGGCGATCTGCACCTACCTGCGGGCTTCGCGGGCGGTGCGCTGCGATCCGAGCCAGATCATGGTGGTTTCGGGATCGCAACAGGCGCTGGACATCGCGACACGGGTGCTGCTGGATGAGGGGGATACGGCGTGGGTGGAAGAGCCGTGCTATCCGTTGGCGCGCGCCATTCTGGCCGGCGCGGGGTGCCGGACTGTGCCGGTTCCGGTGGATGAGCGAGGCCTGGAGGTGAGTGCCGGAATAGGCGCGGCGGGCGACGCGCGGGCCGCGTTCGTCACGCCGTCGCACCACTTCGCGCTGGGCGCAACGATGAGCGCCTCACGGCGCTTTCAGTTGCTGGAGTGGGCGCGGCGGGCGGGAGCGTGGATCGTGGAAGACGATTACGACAGCGAATACCGCTACGAGAGCATGCCCATCCCATCTCTCCAGGGCCTTGATCACGCACAGCGCGTGATTTACATCGGCACGTTCAGTAAGGTGCTGTTCCCTTCGCTGCGGCTCGGCTACCTGGTGATTCCTGAGGATCTGCTGGAGCGCTTCATGAGGGTGCGCTTCGCGATGGACATCTTTCCGTCGTACCTCTACCAGGAGGTGCTGACGGATTTTATGCGGGCAGGGCACTTTGCCCGGCACATTCGGCGGATGCGCAACCTGTACAGGGCGCGACGGACGGCGCTGGTGGAGAGCCTTCGGGCCGAATTCGGTGACCGACTGGAAATCCATGGAGCGGAAGCCGGCATGCACCTGACGGTGACTCTGCCGCGAGGCTGCCGCGACACGGAGATCGCCACGAGAGCCGCCGGAGAACATCTGTGGCTGTGGCCGCTGTCGCCCTGTTATTCCGGCAAAGCGCCATGGCAAGGACTGATTCTTGGATTTGCCAATACTCCTGAGGAGCAGATGCCCGATGCGGTGCGCCACCTGGGCCGGATTCTCGCGGTATGAGAGGGGCGAACCCGGAGCTGGCTCGGTGGCGCAAGTGGCTATGGCAACATACGGGCAAACTGGTTATGGTTCCCTGCCACTCACAGCGCGAAGCTTTCCTGTAAGGACGTTCCCCGGGGAGGTTTCCTCATGAAACAGCCGTGGCCGGTTGCCGCCGGCATGATTTCTGCTGCAGCGCTCTTTCTGCTCGCCGGGCCGGGCCAGGAATGCAGGGCGGAAGCTTCCCTGCAGACTGCGACATCCTTTTCCGAGCCTGGACTGGCGAAGCTGACCCCCGAAGCTCGCGGGGACATCTACCTGGTGCGCGGGGAGTATATTCAGGCGATTGAAGCCTATCGCGAGGCGCCTCGAACCGCCCAGGTCTGGGACAAGATGGGAGTGGCGTGGCATCACATGAATGCGATCGGCGAGGCGAGGCACGACTACGAACGCGCGCTGCTGATTCGGCCGGACTACCCGGCGGCGATCAACAATCTGGGAGCAACATATTTCGCGCAGCACAACTACAGGAAGGCGATTCGCCTGTACCGACAGGCGCTGCGGCTGATGCCCAAATCCGCGGTGATTGCCGCAAATCTGGGAACTGCGTACTTTGCACGGGGGAAATTCCGGCAGGGGTTCGACGCGTATCGCCGGGCTTTCCAGCTGGATCCTGCGGTATTCGATGATGCTGATTCCCTCTCCAATGTGCCGGGCAGCACCAGCCTGGCGTATCGGGCGCACGAAGATTATTGCCTTGCGGAGTTGTTTGCCCAGGCGGGCATGGAGAAGCAGGCTATCGAGTATCTGACCAAGGCTCTGAACGAGGGCTTCGACAACCGGCAGCAGATCATGCAGGACAGCGTGTTCACCCAGCTGCGCAAGACCCAGGAGTTTGCACAGTTGATGGCGTCGGAAAAGATCCCCTGAACGGAAGGCGCAGCAGCCGAGTTTAACTGCGGCGCGTAATCGCCGTGGGGTACGAGCATTTCCCGACCGGAGCGGCGGCGCGCCACGGAACCAGCCGCGCTCCGGTCTCTTTTTCGATGCAGTTGGGGCGCATCGCTGCGCCCCGGTGGCACAGGCAACAGGAAAACCAGGCGCCAACCTCGCGGTCGACTGCGGGAACCGGTCCAAAAATCCTGCGGGCCA
>Ga0335075_10010643_pt1 | contig 13951 bp, 12 predicted proteins | sample Lox_Sample_24_FD_206723 | JGI IMG/M metagenome (GOLD analysis project Ga0335075, IMG submission 206723) | Soil microbial communities from Loxahatchee National Wildlife Refuge, Florida, United States - Lox_Sample_2.4 | ecosystem: Environmental > Terrestrial > Soil > Wetlands | place: USA...
GGGCTAAATCACTGAGGCCCACCAGTTCTCCTGCCTTCATACGCAGGGCTGGCACATATGAAGGCCGGGTTGCGGTCACCATTGGTCTCTTAACTCCGCGGCATGAGTTGCTCGCGGCCGCGGCCGCAGCCGATCTTGTTTGGGAACAGAGAGTAGTCACCCCGCTCCATCCTGATTCTGCCGAACACTATAGCGGGATGTATGCCGAGTTGTTGCGCGAACCTCTCGATCGGTTCTGCTGTCTTGGAAATGCGTGCCGGCGAGCGCGCCCACAGCTCCTCCGGGATGAGGAGATTGCTGGCGAACGTGTTCGCCTCGCCTTCCATATCGTCCACGTCCGTCGAAGTGACATCGTCAAAGAATCCAGCAGCAAGCCCTGTGCGGTAATGCAGCACGACGTGCCCAACCTCATGGAGGAGCGTGAACCAGAAATTGTCGAGCGCGTCCCTCAGCAAGGTCATGCCAATGACGGGTACATCGCCGACAAGGAAGGCAGCACCGTCAACCTTCATGCCGATGATATGTGGCTCGATGACCAGCACGATCCCATGCTCGAGCAGCATGTTACGAGCACGGACCGGACCGTTATCGAGAGGACTCAAGCGGACCAGCTCCGGAAGCCACGAAACGTTCATAGGGCGGTAGATCGGCTCGTGCTCATTGATGATGCGTTCCGCGACCCTGGTCACCTGCGCTTTCCACGAAAGGAGAGTCCAGTCACTTGAGTGGTCGATGACGTTCAGGCCCGTCCGAAGCAGGGAGGGCGTGCCGTAGCGGAGCACATGATCTGCGACGTGGCGTACAAGCTGGCCGCCCGCGCCTTCGTCTGATTCGTCTCCTTCGAACCACCCGTGCTCTCGCGCATGTCGGACAACCTTGTTCAGCTCGTCGGTGCTCGGTGCGCGATGCGAGACAGCCCACTGCTCGGCTCGAGGTTCGATGTCGAGAAACAAATGCGCCCCGAGAACGCTGGCGACCTTCTGATAATTGGCGAGTGTGATCTTTGTGTACCGCTCCGCCTCGTAACGCTGAATCTGCTGCTCTTTCAGGCCGAGCTTCCGTGCCAACTCTTTCTGGGATAAGCGCTTAATGATCCGTGCGGCCACCAAAAGAGCGCCGGGATCGTTGCCCACCCTCTCCTTCAGCGGCGCTGCGTTGCCGTTCTTGGCCTTTTCGTACGCGCTGAGCGATTTGCAGAGCTCCCGGCGCTCGGTGGCGAGGGACCTGCGGATGTCCCCGATCACCGCCTGCGGGAGGCCGGAGACGAGCGCTTTCAACGTCTGTTCGGACGACAAAGCGCAGTCCAGATCGGCAATTTCCGCTTCTACCTCGCGGGCGTGCCGGTCGGTCAGGACGAGGAGATTCGCAGGCATTCGGCGACGCCTAACACAACAAAATGGTTGTGTCTAGGCGCAGCCTCATGGTCGAAAGCCGCAGATCAGAGCGGAACCCAAAGCCGTCGGTCGAACGCGAACGGGCGCCGGCGAACAATCCGCGCCTGCCCGGCGTTCGCATGAACCGGGTTAAGCAAAAGGTTCGGACTCTCGGGCACAATGACCGAAGGCACCTGCAGCACGGCCGAGCGTTCTTCGGCCAACCAACCGTCGCCAAACGCCGCAGGGTCCGGTGGCAACTCCGTCAACTCTTCGATTTTCAGATCGCCCAACTCGATCGTCACCAGAACATAATCGTCAGGCAGCAGGTCCGGCGCCAGATCAAGGTGCACGCGCACCTCGAGCACAGCGAGCGCAGCGCAGGAAGCAGCATAAACCAGCGGGCGTCCACGCGTATTCCACCGCCCCCCGTACCGTCGCGCGCCCTCCCCCGTAAGATCGGCAAACGGCTCACGACAAAGCCGCCAGGCCAACTGGCGGCGCGCCGCCACTCAGGCCGCGATCCCATGCGCGATGCGCCCGAGCAGCGTCTCGACCCTGCGCGCCCCTTCATCAGTGTCGAGCAGATGCAAAGGCCGCTCCCCATCCAAAGCCACGGTCGGCCGACGCAGCCAGCTCCCTGCCTTCTCACGGCCACCAAATGTCTCCTCGGCAGCCGCGAGCACCCGAGCGACCCGCACCAGCCGATCAGACTGCTCCGGCGTCAGCGTGCCGAGCCTTCGACGGTTCACCAGTGTTTTGCGCGGCAGCACGATCCGGTCCAGCTCCGCCAGCGTCAGGCGCCCGCTATCAAGGACAAACTGCGCGGCACCCACCGGCAGCCCCTGGCGGATAAGCTCGACCAGATCCGTATGCGCGCCCGGGCTGGCACTGACCACGGCGACGCCGCCCACAACGTCCAACGTGCTCACGGGAGTGCCCACAATTCTATCCCCGGCTATATGCACTGCTGATATGGGCATTTCGCCACCCAGTCAATAGCACCGGCGAACGTCGACCAACATAAGTGCAGCGCCGGCCCTCATGCCCCGCAGTGCCGGGGCGGAGCCATTGCGCCGACGCGCAGCTCTCGTCGGAAATGGTCTGTGCCGCCGCGGCACGTGGCTCACCGATGCCCAGAACCACGGCCACTCGGCCCGTGATCGCTTCCAGCGTGGTCGGATCGAGACGGCCGACGATCTCCCCCATATGCTCGGCCTGAATCGTTTGTGGCCAATCGACCATAACGAACGACAACTGCTGCAAGCCATTCCCAGGCGTCGGCGCCACCGACATGCGCAGGTACGGCTCGGCATGCGCGGTTGTCGCGAAAGCGACGACAGTGGCGTACAGCAGCCGCGCCAGCGCATCGGAACGTAGCACCACGGCCGGGGCGGGCCGTATCGTCGGGAAGGCGCACCAGACCCACCATGCCACGCCGGAGCCGTTCCGGCTCTACTGCCATCCCGACACGTGCGTAAAGGCGTCCGCGAGCCCAGCTGCCGCATCCGCCTCGGCTTCCGCCGCAGGAAGAGCGGCCAGTTCACGGCAAGCGGCATCCAGACCCGCGCGATAGGCCGGGTCGCGGATATCCGGGATCCAGATGGTCGCCGGTCGCAGACCCTTTGCGCGTTGGCGGTCGCGAAACCTCGCGGCGCGGATGTTGGCTGCCCTTGAGTTGGCCATAACGTTACAGGTAACGCCTGGACAGATGGGGTCAAGCACGGACCGCCGGAGAGCCCGGAGCAGGGGAGCGAGCGGCCCTCATCGAGGTCACCCATCTTCTCGCCGGTCCCCCATCAGAATTAACTTGACAAATTTCCTATTTTGTGCTCCTATTCCGCCCGTGCCCCACGCACCCACCACCCCAGGCGCCTCCCTCCACCCCGATCCCGCCGATCGGCCCATGCCCGCGAGCATCGGCCAGGTTCTCGGCCTCATCCGCACGCTCATCGCCTACGGCCGCAACCTCACCGACCTCCTCGAGCAGCACGCCAACGACCCGGAAGCCCTCCCCTGTTTCGCCTTCGTTGCCAGCATCTTCTGCACCAGCAATGTTTCCCTGATCCTCGCCCGCATCTACCGTGGTCTGCTCCGCGCCGCCGCGCTCGAAGCCAGGCTTCTCGGCCTCGCCGCCCGTGGCCACCAGGAGCCGATCAGCATCCGCCCGCCCACCCCACGCCACCCGCGCGTCCCCAAATCGGCCGGCAAGCGCCGCTCGGCCCAGGGCCCCTCGCTCGTCCGCCTGCCCACGCCCGAGGAAATTGCCGCCCAGGACCGCCGCCGCCCGATCGGCGCCGTGCTCGTCGACATCTGCCTCGACCTCGGCATCGTCCCCGAGCAGATGGATCTCGAAACATGGGATGAACTGATCCGCGCTCTCGTCCTCTACCGCGGCAAGCTCCTCATTCTGCTCCACCGCCGCGAGAGCAAGTTCCACCGCGAGCTCAGGCAGCATCGAGGCGACCCCGTAGGCAGTCTCACCGGCGAGCCCGCCTACACACCCGTCCCCGGCCAACCCATCATTACATTCCCAGAATGGCCAGTAAAGCCCCCTCCCCTTGCGGGAGGATCGAGCCGCGAAGCGGATCGATGGGGGAGGGGGCCGGGCCCGCACCCCCCAGCTCCCGCCAGCACCGGCCCGCCCTGAAATCCCTGCACGGACCATGAAGGCATCACGCACGGGACCGGCCCACGCCGACCCCGCCATTCTGATTCCGCGCCGCCCCGGCGACTGGGGAGCGTGCCCTTCGAGGGAAGAACCCCCATCCATCGGCGTGTCCACCCCCCAAGGGGCTCCGCTGCGCAAGAGCCCCGACCGCAGCCAACCCTCAAATCATCTCACAGCATGATCCGAAATCTCATCCGAAACGAAATGAGACGCCGGCGAGAATTGAGTGGACCCGCAATGACCCGACCGCGGAGTCCGCCTGACGGCGCGCGTCCCCTCAACCGTTTCTTCACCCCGACCCCGGCAGGGTCGGTTCGCTTGCGGCCTCAGGCAGAATTAACCGAATGCCGACTATTGCAGTGTTTTTCGGCGTCATCATTCGAATGTACTGGCGGGATCATGCGCCGCCGCATGTTCACGCCTATTATCAGGGCCACCGCGCTCTGATAGAGATCGAGACAGGCGAGGTGATCGGCGGTCACCTACCTCTCAGGGCGGAGAGCCTGGTGCGCGAGTGGGTGCTATCTCAACGCGAGGCACTGATGGCGAACTGGGAACGTGGCCGCCGGCTGATGCCGTTCGAGAAAGTACCGGGAGCCGACCAGGAATGATCGACATCATCGACGTGACCGAGGTCCGCCCGCTCGGAGATTATCGCCTGTTCGTCCGCTTCTCTGACGGCACTTGCGGCGAGCATGATTTCACCAACCTCATCGCCGAGCCCAGCGCGATGACCGCGCCGCTCCGCGATCCTGCCACGTTCGCGCGTGTGTTTGTTGAGCTTGGCGTGCCGACCTGGCCCAATGGATTCGATCTCGATACCATCCAGCTCCATCGCGAGATGGAAGCCGCAGGGGAGTTGCATCGGGTGGCGGCGGAGTAGTTGCAGGTTCAACGGGTTCGCAGCTCGAAGGGTGCTCAACCCTCCCGAAACTCCGCCACCAGATCCGCCAGGTGCCCCACCTCCACCAGCCGCAGCCCTTCCGGCGCCGCCGGCACCCGCCCGCCCCGCGCCACCCGCCGAGGCAAACAAGCCGTATCGAACCCCAGCTTCGCCGCCTCCTTCAGCCGAGCCTCCGCCTGCGCCACCTGCCGCACCTCGCCGGACAGCCCCACCTCGCCGAAATACACCGTCCCCGCGCTGGTCGGCCGGTCCCCCGCCGCCGAGGCGATCGCCGCCGCCACCGCCAGGTCCGCCGCCGGCTCGCCCACCCGCAGCCCCCCGGCCACATTCAGGTACACATCCACAGCCCCCAGCCGCAGCCCGCACCGCGTCTCCAGCACCGCCAGCAGCATCGACAACCGCCCGCCATCCCACCCGATCACCTGCCGCCGAGGCGCCCCCCCGCCACCCGCAGCCGACAGCAACGCCTGCACCTCCATCAGCACCGGCCGCGTCCCCTCCAGCCCCGCAAAGACCGCACTCCCGGCAATATTCCCCCGCCGCTCCGCCAGAAACAGCGCCGAGGGATTGGCCACCTCCGCCAAACCCCCCTCCGTCATCTCAAAAACCCCGATTTCGTCCGTCGCCCCAAACCGGTTTTTCACCGCCCGCAGAATTCGAAACTGATGCCCCCGCTCCCCTTCGAAATACAGCACCGCATCAACCATATGCTCCAGCACCCGAGGCCCGGCGATCGCCCCATCCTTGGTTACATGTCCAACCAGCACCAACGCGAACCCCCGCTGCTTCGCCAGCCGGATCAACTCGAACGCCGCCGCCCGCACCTGCGCCACCGTCCCCGGCGCACTGTCGATCTGATCCAGCCACATGGTCTGGATCGAATCGATCACCACCAACGCCGGCCGCCCACCCGGCCGCCCCCCATCCAGGCTAGCCGCGATGTCCCGCAAATTCACCGAAGCCGCTAGGTCGATCGGCGCCTCCATCACCCCCAACCGCCGAGCCCGCAGCCGCACCTGCTCGATCGATTCCTCCCCGGAAACATACAGCACCGGCTGCCCGCTCCGCGCCAAAGCCGCCGCCGCCTGCAGCAGCAGCGTCGACTTCCCGATCCCCGGATCGCCTCCGACCAGCACCGCCGAGGCCGGCACCAGCCCGCCCCCCAACACCCGATCCAGCTCCGCGATCCCGACCACCGCCCGAGGCGGCGGCTCCGCACTCCCCGCCAGCGGCACGAACTCGACCGCCCGCCCCACCGCCCCCTTCGCAGCGGCCGGCCCAGGCCGAGGCACCTCCTCGACAATCGTGTTCCACTCGCCGCACGCCTCGCAGCGCCCGGCCCATTTCGGCCCGGCGGCCCCGCAGGCCTGGCAAACATACCTGACAGCAGGCTTGGCCAAGCGGCAGTGCGTTCAGGGATTGGTGGTCAGCAGCGCGGCCCCGCCGGCCAGATCCTTCGCCGTGCTGACCAGCATGTGCCAAGCGCCATCCTGCCCCGGCACCGTATATTCCCGGTTGTTCAGGTCCGCCGTCTGCGGGTCGGGCGGGTCATCGGCCGCCGTAAAGGTGATGTTCGCCGCATGCAGGCTACGGTCGAGCTCCTGCACCAAGCCCGGCCCGCTTGCATGGTCGGCCACCACCGAGCACGACCCGCTATCCTGCGACACAATCACCAACGAAAGAGCGCCCCGCGACGCGTCATAAGCCGCACCGGGCAGCCCATTGAGGAACTCGTCCGCATGATCCGCCGGGACCTCGGGGTATCCGGCCTGCTTGATCCACGCTTGAAGTGCGGACCGGTCGGCCGGGAAGCGAACACAGCTCCGCATGAACAGGCTGACGGCCTGGCCGGCGGTGTCCTGCATCGGACCTGCCGGCGCTGCGGCAGCGGCCAGCGAGGCCACGACCGCAAGGGTCGGAAGAATCGAAGCAAGCCATTTCATCGTCGGCACACTACGCAAGGGCGCTGGTGGAATGGAAGCCCGTTGAACACCGGCGGGAGAGGAGAGGGGCCGCACCTCACCTTGCGGGAGGGGGCCTAGCCGAGGGGACACAACGTGGCCGCCACCCGCGCCATCACGTCATCCCACCCCCCAGGCCTGGCCGGCCGGAACAGCCTCGCAGACGGGTACCAAGGCGTATCAGCCCGGTCCAGCAACCACCTCCAATCCGGCGCATAGGCCAGCAGGATGAACACCGGCCGGCCCATCGCGCCGGCAAGGTGCCCCACTGCGGTATCAACCGTAACCAGCAGATCCAGCGCCTCCAGGATCGCCATCGTATCATTGAAATCGACAACCTCCGCTCCCAGGTTAAGCAATGGCGCCGCACCGAAATACTGCCCCGCTTGGCCGGCTGCCGGACCTTTCTGCAAGGAAACCAGCGTGACTCCCGGCACCGAAGCCAACGGCGCGAACGCGGCGAGGCGGGCAGAGCGCGAGCGATCATTGTTGTGCGCCGGCCGACCGGCCCAAACGACACCGATGCGGCGCGAGCCTGCAGGCGCCAGCCCGTCGAGGCGATCTTTCCACGCGGTGATCCGCGCCGGATCGGCGCATAGATAAGGAACATCGCACACAACATTGTCCGGCCGCGTGCCATGCAGAGCCGGCAGGCCGGACAAAGCCCGGAACGCGCGAAAGCTCGGGCAGTCGCGCCAGGAGTTGAACAGCCGCGCCCGCGGATACACCTGCCGCAGCAGCGGGTTCATCTCGGCCGAGCACGCGACGGCGATATTCGGGCAGCGTTCCGCCGCCCAGGGAATGTAGCGGCTGAACTGAATGACGTCGCCAAACCCCTGGTCGGCGATCAGCAATAGAGTCCCGTCGTCAAAAGCCGATCCGTCCCAACGGGGCTGAGTCGTTTGCGGCATGAGCGCCGCACTGTCCGGCAGATTGAAGCGCCATTGATATTCGTGCCAACCACGCTCCCATTCACCGCGCAGCAGCAACGCCTCCGCGAGTTGAAAATGCGGGCCGGCGGCGAACGGGCTGAGCGCCAGTGCCTGCTGCGCGCTGGCGATGCAGTCGTCCAGCTCCAGCCGGTGGTAGTGAATGACCGCGAGGTTGTGCCAGCAGACCGGATCCTTCGGCGCCAGCGCCGCAGCTCTTCGTGCTGCGTCCAGTGCGTCGTCGGAGCGACCCAGCGAGCGGTACACTTCCGATATGTTGCGCAGGTACAGCCGAATATCGGTGCCGAGCCGGATAGCCTGCTCGATCTTCGCCAGCGCCTCATCACGCCGACCCAGGCGGAAGGCAACGATGCCCGACAGGTGCAGCACGTCCGGATGATCCGGGGCAACCGAGAGTGCCCGAAGCAACAGCCGGTCCGCGAGGCCGTAGTTCCTCTCGGCTTCGAGACGTCCGGCGAGGGGCAGCAGATCCTCGAGCGGCAGCGGAACCTCAACCATGGATCAGACCCGCCTACGCACCATACGCAACCGAATAGCCCAGGCGCTCGATGAGCGGACGGAGGATTGAGATCACCGGTTCCAGGTAGCGACGATAGTGCCGATAACGGCCCAATGACCGGTCATACAACGGCTCGGTCACTTGCGCATAACTGGCGGTGCGCGCGTAGCGGCGGTTCTCGTTGAAGCGCAGGCAATTCTCCTCGAACGGCACACCGATGAAATCGAGGATCGAGCGGACGGTTGCGGCCTGCATGCCGACCATGGCTTCGTAGCGGACCGGCAGGTAGCGCAGCGCCATCTCGCTGCGGTAGTGCTCGGTCAGCTCCATGACCCGGACATAATGCGTGGCAGCGGTTTCCAGCGAGCTGGCGCAGAAGAACCCATGTGTGAAATGATTCGCCAGCGCCGAGACCATCACGTCCAGCGGATGGCGAATCACATGGATCAACGGCGAGGCCGGGAACAGCAACGCGATCAGCCCGAGATGCATCTCGTTCAGCGGCATCTTGTCGGTGAACCAGGCGAACTCCGGCTCGGCCACTCCCATCTGCGCGGCTTTCTGCAGGTAGTAATCGCGCAGATTGTCCAGACCGTCGCGTTGGTCGCCCATCCATAGCTCGGCCAATGCCTCGGGATAGGTCAGCGGGCTGTTCAGCATCCGCGGCATGATGCGGGTGATGTCGTTGATCAGCGGCAGCTCGTCGCCGGCGGAGATCAGCGGATGGGCGGACAGCGTCTGCTCCACCAGCGTGGTGCCGGAGCGGGGAAAGCCCAGAACGAAGATCGGCTGCGGCACGTCGGCGCGCACGCCGGCCCTTGGCAATGTGGCGAGGCGGCCGGCGGTAAAGAATCCGCGCAGCCGGTTGATCGTCTCATTGGCAAGCTGATCGAGATAGCCATTGCCGCTGAGCTCGCGGGCGATACGTTTGGCCTCGGTGAATGCGGCCCAGGCGTCGTCGTAGCGGTTGAGCCGATCGAGCAGGCGGCCTTTCTCCGAAAGTTCGGTGGGCCCCAGGCCGATCGTCGCTGAGGCGTTCTGATCGGACGGTTGGGTGGCACGATCCAGTAGCGCCAACGCCTCATCGTGGTGCTTCACGCGGCCCAGCACGACCGCTCGGGTCAGGACGGAACCGGGATCGTTGGGAAACAGTGCGTCCAGCCGGTCGAGCTTGTCGGTGGCGGCAGCGAAGTCGCGATCTGCCTCCTCAAGCCGCGCCCAGCCAAGCAGCGTCTCCCGGATATTCGGCGCGGCGGCGGTCGATTCCTCATAGAGCGCGCGGGCTTCCTCCATTCGGCCCTGGTTCTTCAGGCACCAGGCGAGGTTGGCCAGCAGGATCGGATCGCGCGCACCGCTGAGCGCGAGGACCTGACGGTAGTGATACTCGCCGAGGCGTGGCCGCTGGGCCTCGGTCATGATCATGCCCATCAGGTTGTGCGCCTGCGGGGTCTGGGGGGCGATACGGATGGCATTGCGGGCATGGACTTCTGCCTCCACCAGGGCGCCCCGACGAAGCAGCATCAGCGCCAATTCATTGGTCGCGTTGAAATTGTTCGGATCGAAATGGACCGCGCGGCGAAGCAGCACGTCGGCGGCCGTGGTCTTGCCTTGTTCGCGGCGGATCGAGTGCAGTAGCAAGAGCGCTCCGGGCCGGTCAGGCGCGAGTTCCAGCACGTCGAGGCAGAGCCGCTCGGCCAGGTCCTTGGCTCCGTGCTGGTAGGCCTGGGAGGCGCGTTCCACCAGCGGCACAAGATGACGGGTGATCTCGGCCGAGGGGATGGCGGCCGGCAGCAGGGCGCAGCAACGTTCCGGGCGGAGACCGCTGCCGCAGGGGCATAATCCGGGGTGCGAGACGCTCATGCGTCAGGCATGTAGGCCGGGATGGCGGCGGCGGCCAAGGACTATTGCCTCGGCCTGCCTCCGTGTTGAAAGTTCATGAAACGCAACCGCACCGGGCGGCTGGGCTCCTAGGCTGTCGCGTTGAGCAGTTCGGCGCTGGCACAAGACCACGGTTCATGCTTGAATGGCAATGACGAGGGTGCCCGCTTCAAGCAGCGCCGAAACGTCCCGTCGTTCGCGGAGGAGCGATGACAACGATAACCTCAAGTTCGACGATCGGGATTTATCTAAGCTCGCCGTCCTACACAAATCCCGTTGTCATCAATTCTGATGTTTTTATCTCCAGCACCACCGATGGTATATCCGCGGCGACCGGGTTCTGGACAATCGAGAACTACGGCAGAATTGCCGGCGGAGTCTTTCCTGGGGTCGGCATCAATCTGAAGGCCGGGGGATCGGTCACCAATGCAGCCGACGCTTCGATCATTGGTTACGGCGGCGTCAAGATCAGCGGCGGCTCCGGGACGCTGGTGAATGACGGCTTCATCGCCTCTACGGGGACCTCCTGGTACGGCGTTTATCTGAAGTCCGGCGGCCTGATCACCAACGCGTCCTCCGGCACTATCTCCGGTTACGTTGCTGTTCAGGTGAGCGGTGGGACCGGGACCGTTGTCAATTTTGGCTCCATCGCGGGCATCGGCAATCATGGGTTCGGTCTGGGCCCTGCCGGCGTCTATCTGGGTTCCGGCGGATCGGTGACCAACGCGACGTCCGCTTCGATCACGGGCAATCTGGGCGTCTGGAGCAACGGCGGCGCCGTGAACGTGGTCAACGCCGGCAGCATCGGGGGCGCAGAAACCTGCGTTGACCTTATCTCCGGTGGTAGCGTGACCAATCAAAGCGGGGCGTCGATCAGCGGGTATGATGGGATTTCCGGGCTCGGCGTAACTGTCGTGAATTATGGCAGCATCGCGGGAACCGGCAGGATTGGCGGAATCGGCGTTTACCTGAGTTCCGGTGGATCGGTGACCAACACGACCTCGGCTTCGCTCACCGGTGGCGACACGGGCGTTTGCATCAGGGGCAGCGCCGGGACCCTGGTCAATGACGGCAGCATCGCCGGTACCAACGGCTGGGGCGTCGAACTCGGTGCGGGTGGATCCGTCACCAACGCCGCCTCCGGCACGATCATCGGCGACTTTGCCGGCGTCTTCTTCGTCGACAGCACCGGAACGGTGGTCAATGACGGCAGCATCGGTTCCACGAATCCCTCTGGAAATGGTGTTTACCTGGATAGCGGCGGCACGCTGACGAATGCCGGGATGATCGCCGGGAGCGGCGGTACGGCCGTCTCTTTTGGCGGCACCGGCAACAATCTGCTGGTGCTGGACCCGGGCTACGGCTTGTCCGGCGCGGCTGTTGGCGGCGCGAGCGCCAGCAACGCACTGGAGCTTGCGTCCGCGGCGTCGGCCGGCGCGCTGTCCCGGCTCGGCACCGAGTTTGTTGACTTCCAGCAGACCACGATCGATGCCGGGGCATCGTGGACGTTCAACGGAGCGAACACCATCGAAGCCGGCGCCACGCTGACCGAGCTCAACGGCGCAACGCTGACCGCTTCCGGAACACTGGTCAACGACGGAACTATCAGCATCGATGCCAGCACGATGACCGCGGGCGGACTGACGGGCATCGGCGTGACCATGATCGACGCCAGCAGCACGCTTGAAGTACAAGGCACCGTCGCCGGCGGCGAGACGCTGATGTTCGCCGGCAGCGGCGCATATTTGAACTTCGACAATCCCGGCAGCGTCGCCGGCAGCGTGACCAATTTCGCGCCCGGCGAGACAATCAATCTCAAGGGGGTTGATCCCGGATCGGTCACCTACTCGGGTGGCTTCTTGAACTTCAACGGTGGCAGCTTCGCACTTTCGCTGGCCAATCCCGGCACGGTGACCGTGTCGGGAAGTGAAGATGGCGCCTCGGTCTCGGTCTCGGCGCTGTGCTTCTGCACCAACACGCTGATCACGACGCCATCCGGCGAGCGTCCGGTGCAGCAGCTTGCTGTCGGCGACATGGTAACGACGCATCGCGGCGTGGCGCGGCGCATCGTGTGGGTCGGCACCGGCAAGGTGCTGGCCACGCAGGGGCGGCGCGATGCTGCGACACCGATCATCGTGTGTCAGGGTGCGCTCGCCCACAACGTGCCAAATCGCGACCTGCGGGTGACGAAGGGCCATTCGCTTTACATTGATGGCGTGCTGATCCCGGTGGAGTTCCTGGTCAATCACCGCTCGATCTTCTGGGACGACAACGCGCAGGAGGTCGAGCTCTATCACATCGAATTGGAGACTCACGATGTGCTGGTGGCCAACGGCGCACCGGCAGAAAGCTATCGTGACGACGGCAACCGTTGGCTGTTCCGCAACGCCAACAGCGGATGGGGCCTGCCGCCGCAGACACCCTGCGCGCCGGTGCTCACCGGCGGCCCGGTCGTGGACAAGGCGTGGCGTCGGCTGCTGGAGTGCGCCGGTCCGCGTCCGGGCGTGCCCATGACGGACGATCCCGACCTGCATCTGCTCGTCGATGGGCGGCGGGTGGACGCCGCCTCGCGTAGCGATGAGTGGCATATCTTCGATCTGCCTGCCCCGCCGGCGACTGTGCGCATCATCTCGCGCGCCGGCATACCGCAGGAGATGGGCCTCGCCCGCGATCCGCGGAGCCTCGGCGTGGCGCTGCGGCAAATTATGGTAACCCGCGGCGCGCAGATCCGGACGATCGAGGCCGAGGACGCGCGGCTGACCGATGGTTTCCACGGATACGAGGCGGAAAACGATATCCGCTGGACCGACGGCGATGCGGGTGTGCCGGCAGCTCTGTTCGAGGGCTTCGACGGGCCGCCGCAGATCGCGCTGTGCCTCGGCGGCAGGACCAGCTATCCGGATGACGGCACCTTGCTGCGGGTGGCGTGAGGCGCGGTCCTCGGCTCAACTCGCCAGGCCCCCCCCCCCAGCCCCCTCCCGCAAGGGGAGGGGGAGTGTTTGCCAGCGCACGCAGCGAACCGCATGGGCCGGACCGCACGGCTCCAGAGGCGGCTCAGTCGTGTCGCATAGGCCGCCCATGGCATGAGGACAGCGCGGATGGAACGGACAGCCGGGCGGCAGGTTGCTCGGGTTCGGGACCTCGCCGGGAATGGCGGAGAGCCGCATCTCCCGGTCGTCGAGCACAAGGCGCGGGACGGACGCGAGCAATCCGGCCGTGTAGGGCATGCGTGGCGCAGTGAAGATCGCTGATGCCGGCCCCTCCTCGACCACACGACCGGCGTACATCACCGCGATCCTGTCCGCGATCTCGGCTGCCACCCCGAGATTATGGGTGATGAACAGCACCGCCATGCCCAGCTCGGCCTGCAGGGCCTTGATCAGCTCCAGAAGCTGCGCCTGCACCGTCACGTCCAGCGCCGTGGTGGGCTCGTCGGCGATCAGCAATGCAGGCCGACACGACAATGCCATCGCGATCATCACCCGCTGCGCCATGCCGCCCGAGATCTGGTGCGGATACGCACCCAGCCGCACACGCGGATCGGGAATGCCAAGCCGGGCCAGCATCGCCTCGGCGAGCTTCAGCGCGTCGGCGCGAGGGCGCCCCTGGTGCAGCATCACCGCATCGGCGATCTGCTCGCCGATCGTGTACACCGGGTTCAGGCAGCTCATCGGCTCCTGGAACACCATGGCGATTTCGTTGCCTCTGATACGCC
>Ga0335075_10010644_pt1 | contig 13951 bp, 12 predicted proteins | sample Lox_Sample_24_FD_206723 | JGI IMG/M metagenome (GOLD analysis project Ga0335075, IMG submission 206723) | Soil microbial communities from Loxahatchee National Wildlife Refuge, Florida, United States - Lox_Sample_2.4 | ecosystem: Environmental > Terrestrial > Soil > Wetlands | place: USA...
GGCGCGATCGCCCCCACATCCGGCCTCGCGTGCTGGCTTTGCCGCACGGCGCCGAGATCGTTCATCCCGCTGCCCTCCCGGCGATGGCTTCGCCCGATGCCGCACCATCCTGATCCCCGCTTCCCGCGATACTCGGTTTCGGTATTCGGGACAATCATGCTTATCTCGGCTTGGTGCCCCGGCGCTATCAGTCCGGCGAGATTGACTACACTGGCAGCATCTCGAAGTGCGGCGATCGGCGGGTGCGTACACTCTTGTATGAGGCCGCAAACGTCATGCTGACGCGCTACAAGGGGCCGCTAAAGCTCAAAGACTGGGCATTGGCGATCGGCGAACGATCGACGATGCGCAAGGCGCGGATCGCGCTTGCCCGTCGTCTTGCTATCATCATGCACGCTATGCTGCGACACGGCACCGAGTTCAGGCCGGCCTAGCCAAACGGCAATTCGAACAGGAGGTCGAACCGAGCTCCCGAGCGGAGCGACGCCCGAGGAAGGGAGTAGATGACGGCGTGGATACTGTAGCATGTGGTCTTTTTGGCCGACTGCGATTTCAACCGAGCCGCGCTGCACCCAGCTAACCCCATCAAGTGCCAATGAGCACGGAGAGAACGTAGACACCCACGGCCGTCGACACCGCTCACAACCGAGCCGCCGTCCATTGACCCATTAGAGAACGGTATTCAACACTTTCGGGAAATTTGCTTGAGCCAGTCCAATCAAGGGGTTAAGCTTCCCGTAACCTATGACCGAAACGCACCCGCAACCGCCGCATCGGCTATGCCCACGTTGTCAATCGCGCCTTCCCAGTCAAAGCTTGTTAATTTCTTTTGCTTGTCCTCGGCTGACGTTCTGCCGGTTCGCGGCGTGGAGCGGTCAAGTCCCGAAGCCGCGAAGCGGTGCGGTGCATTTTCCGTTCGGCGGCGGACCGGGGCGGCCGGGAAAGTAGAGGGAGAGGCTTGATAAACGGGGACAACGGGATGTCGCCAGCAGTTCGATGGATAAAAGCAAGGAGAAGCATCGGGAAGCCAGCGCCTGAAAACTGCCGCCAGAAATCGCCACGTCGGGTTTTCGTAGGGCAAGTCACGCCGGACGTGGTGCCGGCACCGCTCCACTCATCCGCCGGGCAAATCAGAAACGCAGGGTGACCGCGGCCATGCCACCGACCACGCCGATAGCGACGATCCCCACGGTTACGGCCGCGAGTAGGCGCGGACTAAACGCGCGTCCGACCATGGCGAGCGAGGGCACGCTTATCGGCGGCAGCACCATCAGCAGCACGGCGGCAGGGCCGACACCGACCCCCAACGACAACATTGCCTGAATGATCGGGACCTCTCCGGCCGTCGGAATCACAAAGAGCGTGCCAGCGATCGCGAAGGTAAGGATCCAGATGAGGTCGTTGCCGATCTCCGGACCCGCATGGGGGAAGAGCCAAGCGCGCGCCGCGCCGAGCAGCAAAACGAGCACGATATATTCGGGAATCAGCCGCACCGCCAATCGGGCGAGGATAGCAAGCCATCGTGCGAACGGATTGGGCCCCGGTGGTACAGGCCGAATGTCCGCCAACTGCCGCTCGGCGGCCTTCTCTTCCTCGGGCGTCCTCATCCAATTGCCCAAGAGGCCGAGACCCAGTACCGCAACGACGCCGAGCAAGAGCCGTAAGGCGGACCAGCGCCAACCGAGCACGAAGCCGATGAAGACGAGGGTGGCGGGGTTAAGGACCGAGTTGCCGAGCCAGAAGGCGATGGTGGCACCGGCCGAGGCCCCGGCCTTGCGCAGTCCGACCACCACCGGCGCCGCGCAGCAGGTGCACATCATGCCGGGCACAGCAAGCCCCGCCCCTCTGAAGACGCTGCCCGCACCCGTCCGACCCAGCCATCGCAGAATCCATTGCGATGGCAGTAGTGCCTGCACCGCCGACCCCAGCAACAAGCCAAGAACCATCGCCTGCCAGATCGCCTTGCCGTAGGTCCAGGCATAGGCGGCTGCGGCGTTCCAGGACGGCGCCGGCGGACTGGCGGCGCTGCCCATCAAGATCGAAGTGCCGATCGAATGGGTGGAGGCCGCTACGAATGCCTTGTACCAATAGGGCGTCCACTTTACGTAGAGCAGCCCCAAAATTGCGATCAGCAGAAAGACGACCCAGCCAGCGGTCATTTCCCGTTGTCGTTTGGCTCTCATTGCTTGCCCCGTTGAATGGGATTTTCTGATTAGCAACAGTCCGCGACAGAGTGCGCGCCATCTGAAAGCGGCCCAGAGCAGCGAAGCTCGACAATGTTCGCCTCTCGTATCTCTTCAAAACGGCGTTCGTCGGCCGGCTCGGTCCTGTCGGTTTGGTCATCGGTCGAGGGCGTTTTGCCACCCTGGGACGGTCTTGGCATCAAGGGTGCGCCAGGCGTCCAGCGCTTCACCGCCCTCGTGCGACCCTCGCAACCGGCGTTGCATGGATCGCGCGGTGATCGCGCGCAACAGTTCGCCGGTGATGATTACCGCAGCCGGGGTGATCACGCCGCCATGCGTGCATAGGCCAAGATGGCGGTCCGCAGCGGCGGGAACGACGGCACACCCAAGACTGCCCCGCGAGACGAATCACAAGTGAGGCATCACCATGGGGTCAGGCAGCGAAGTGGTCGGCGAATTCGGTAAATCCGTCGACCACGATGTCGGTGGCGGTGTTGGGCACGGGATCAGGCGGGCCGGCCGGTCCCCACTCTTCGGGGCGACGCACGAAGGCGGTGCGATAGCCGACACCCCGGGCCGCATCAAGGTCGAAATTGTGGCACGCCACCATCAGGATCCCACGGGGCTCGACCGCAAGAAATGCGGCCGCGCGCCGGTAGGCGTCGGGGTGCGGCTTGTAGACGCGCAGCATCTCGCACGGGATCACCGCGTCCCAATCGATGCCGTTACGGCGCGAGACATCGACGATCAGCGCCAGGTTGAGGATCGTGAACGAGACGCAGATGCGATGCCGGCGCAATCGGCGCAACGCCGCTGGAAAATCCGGCCACACATCGAGCTGGTGCCAGCGCTCGGCGATCGCTCGCCGTTCCTCGGCAGAGCCGCCGAGCCCATGCTCGTCGAACAATTCGCCCAACACGTCGCGGTGCACGTCGTCGATGTTGAAGCCGGGGTCGACCGAGTTGGTCATCCGGCGCAGCGAACGGCGGCGATGCTCGTTTGCGAGCGCATGCCAGTCGCGCTCGATACCGTGCCCGGCACCCCATGCCGCCATCGCCGCGCTCAAGCCGGCATGCCAGTCGAGCACCGTGCCGCCAGTATCAAAGGCGAGAACCTTTATTTCCTGCATGCGGTTTCTTTCAGGCACTCCTCACCCGTTGCGCACCCTCGCGGCCGGCACCATGAAGTTGCTGACGATCAGCCGCAGGCGGTCGTCCTCGTGTGCCTGCAGCATCTCGCGCAGCGCGTGGATCGCTACCCCGATCGCCGTCGCGTTCCAGAGCCAGTCGGTGAGCTGGCGGCTCGACGGTTTTGCGGTCCCGGCAGCGGCGGCTTCCAGGCAGAACGCCTTCAGATCGTCGACCGCGAAGCGCAGGATCAGCGGTGCCGAGAACCCGTCGCGCGGGCTCGGCGGCTCCTTGCCACGCAACCAGTCGGCAACGTAGCGCGCGGAGTCGCCGATCGGCAGCCCGGTCAGGCCCACGGTGCTGCGGCCGTGCTGTTCGATCCAGCGCCGATGCGCGCCCTGGAGCAGCAAGATTTCCGCCTCCAGCCGGGATGCAAGAGACTCCGCGGAGCCGTTCGCGAGCGCCACCGGCATGAACGGCGGCTGCCACGCCGAATCGGGCCGGGCGCGCGGATCGTCATCGGGAAAATCGATGATCCGCACCGGCCCGCCATCCTCGACCAGCATGCCGAGCGCAGTGAGGACCACCCGCTTCTGGAATGCCGGGTCGTTGGGCGGGCCGAATGGCCGCCCCAGCTCGAACGGTACCCATAGCGCGCGCGGCGGCTTCGTGTTCTCGGCCTGTGGCCGGATCAACACAACGGCGACGGTCGCGATGCTCTCTTCCTCGAGATAATGGCCCAGCGCGCTCACGGCGCGCGTGCAGACCGGTCAAACGGGGGCGAGGAGGACGCTATCGACGTTGTCCTGCTTCAAGCGGCCGGCGAGTTCGCGTGCATGCGGCTCCATCTGCAAGGGATCGGTCGCGCCCATGAAAGAATAATGGGTGTCGGCCATCGACCCGATCGTCCCTTCGGTCGCCAGCTCTCGCAGCCGGTCGACCGGAAAGGCGACGTTCCAGTCTTCTTGCAACCCGGTGCGGTCGAAATTGATCGAAATGTGGCTGCACAGCAGGTCTTTGGTCGGGGTCGTCGCAGGGATCGCGTGATAATGCGGGTCGCGGCCACGGAACGGCTCCTCGCCACGTACGACGAGGCCGGCCGACGAGACGATAGCGACCCGACGCTGCGACAATTCCGGGCCGGTAACCCAAGGCCGCGTTGTAAATTCGGGGCATTCGGCCTCGGCCAAGCGTTTGGCCTGGTCGGGCGGCAGGTCGGTCAGTCTGGTCACTGCACCTCTCCTCGCGTTAGTGCGTGGCGGTAGCCGCCCACGTGTCATGGCAGCTTATCACTTGTTTTAGATCGAGCAATCTAAAATGATGCGACGCGATGCGATGACGGGGCAGACCGCTACGCTGCGGCTCCGGCCATTGCTAGCTCTCCGTTTTGCGGGCCCTCCAGCACCTCGCGCTGCGGCCGCGTGCGCGCCAGGACCAAGGATGCCGAGCAGGCCGCTCACACCACCCTGGCGACGTCGTCCGGAGGACCTGTTTGTGATCGCGTCGTCTTTCTATGCCGCCTAGAGACAGGCTCGATGACGACTATCCCCCTCGGCAACGAATTTCTGGAATTCCGGATCATAGGGGGAAGTTTCCGGCGCCGCGTCGACCAGCATGCGGGCCGCGGCGCGGTTCGTCGCCGATCAATTTTCTCGATGATCTCGTCGACGAACGTCCGGATCGCCTCGAGCGGCCGCAGCTTCTCCAGCCGCGCGACGCGCAGGAGCTAAGCGAGTTCTTCCGGCCGTTGCGCTGGTACAGATGCCGCTTGCCGACGTGCTTCCGAGCGGCGGTCCCGCATCGATCAAGGGGAGTGCCGCAACCTTCACGTGCGACGGCGCAGCATCGGCAAACGGCGAGTTCGGTAGGCGTGGTGCAGGAAAGAAGCCGCCTTGCCCACCAAACGCCGGTGCAGGTGGCCCCAGTGCGGCGCACCTGGCGTCGCAGCTCGCGCGCGGCATCAAATGTGGTGACTTGAAGTCACAAGTCACAATTTGCTTGATGGCGTCGTTCCGGAGGACGTGGTCGATTTCGTCCCAGAAGTAGTCACCGCGGCGAAGATGACGCCGATCAACTCAAACAACCGGCTATGGCGAGTTTTGAGGACAGCGATAGCACGAACTCGTTGTCTTGCGGGGTGCGGCGGACGTCACGAAGATCCGCTGTTCGGGATGAGGCATCTGGCTCGAGTGTCATCTCCAACCTCATCTTGAGCTATCTGACATTCCTGATTCATTCCAAAGCCATGCCTTAAAAGTAGGTGCGTTGCCACGGCCACACCGCGCACCGTTCGCGGCAGCTTCAACAGCCGCTGCGAGGACGCTGACAGTCATTCGGGAGCGACCGGGCCAGCAACGCGCGCGACGCGCGGCTTGCGCAATAGCAACAGCAAGGGCGCCGCCAGAAGGGCGATGACCATCATCAATTTGAAATCATCGATATAGGCAACCATCTGCGCCTGCCTCGTCACCTCGGCATTGAGCGCAGCGATACCCGTACTCGTGCTGAGGCTGTAGGGCGCCATCAGGTAGGGTGGGTGGGCCAGCGGATTATCCGGGCGCAGATGCTCGACGAGGCGCGAATGCACGATCTGGCTGTTCTCGACGAACAAAGCCTCGAGGATCGCAATGCCGATGCTGCTGCCGATGTTGCGCGTCAGGCTGAACACGGCGGTGCCTTGGGTCAGGACCGAGCGCGGCAGAGTCGCAAAGGCGATCGTGCTCAATGGCACAAAAACAAAACCAAGCCCGAAACCCTGGACCAGCCCAGAGACGACAATCGGCTGCTCATCGATGACGAGCGTAAACCCGCTCATCTGATAAAGCGAGATAGCGGTCAGCGCCAGTCCGCTGAGGATCAGCAGGCGGATGTCGACGCGGTTGATGATCCGGCCGACCAGAAACATCGCGGCCATTGTGCCGATGCCGCGGGGTGCTATGACCAGACCGGCGGTCGCCACCGGATAGTTCATCAATTGCTGCAGCATTGTCGGCTGCAGCGCCAGGGTTGCGAACATGATGACCCCGATGAAGAACATCAGCACGTTGCCGGTGACGAAATTGGGGTCGCGCAACAGGTCGCGGTTGAGGAACGGGCGCTCGCTCGTCGTTATCGTGTGGACCACGAACAGATAGAGGGCGAGGCTGGCGACCGTCATCTCGACCCAGATCTCGGTCGAGTGGAACCAATCCTTGAGCTCGCCGCGGTCGAGCAGCATCTGCAAGGCGCCGATCGCAATGGCGAGCGCGCCAAAGCCGAAAAAATCGAAGCGCTCGCGCCGGGCATGACGGGTCTCATGAATGAAAAACAGGATACCGAGAAAGGCGATGATGCCGACCGGGAGGTTGATATAAAACACCCAGCGCCAGTTGTAATTATCGGTCAGCCAGCCGCCGAGCGCGGGGCCGGCAATCGGCCCGACCATGGCTCCGGTACCCCATACCGCCATCGCTTGGCCATGCCGCTCGGGCGGGTTGATGCGCAGCAGCACGGCTTGCGACAATGGCATCAATGCCGCGCCGCATACCCCTTGTAGCAATCGAAAAAGGACCATCTGGGCAAGGCTGTCGGCCAAGCCGCACAGCGCGGAGGCGACGGTAAAGCCGGCAACCGAGATCAGAAAGACGCGCTTGATGCCGAAGGCGCCAGCCAGCCAGCCGGTCAGCGGGGTCATGATCGCGGCGGCGACGATATAGGAGGTCAGGACCCAGGTGATCTGGTCCTGCGCCGCGGAGAGGCTGCCCTGAATATGCGGCAGCGCGACATTGGCGATCGTCGTGTCGATCGCCTGCATGATCGTCGCCAGCATGATCGAAATCGTGATGGCAGCGTGATTGACTGTAGGAGCAACACGATCGGGCGCTCCACTAACATCGTGCTCAGTACGCGGCGGATGTCGGGCAAGACTCTGGGTCTCGCCCGCCGTTGAGGCTTCGCCGACAACTCGGACCGGATCGCTCACTCTAAACTCGCGCTCGGCGCCATGCACAGAACCTCTGCCGCCCGATCCCGGCGTCCGCCTGCGCGCCGGGATCGGCCGTCTGCCTCAGGCGGCGGCGGGAGGATAGTTGGAGGGGAACAGCGCGCGCCGCGTCTCCTCGTCGACCTCTTTTTTGAAGGTGTGGCCGCTCCCCACGGCCCGCGCCTTGGTGACTGCCGGGCGTTCGTTGATCGAGTGGAACCAGCGCCTAATATTCGGGTAAGGGGCGAGCGGATCGTCGCTTCCGGGAAGCACAAAGCTAGCACGGTCGATCCAGCCCCAGGCCGAGATGTCGGCTATGGTATAGCCGGCGCCGACGATGAAGCTGCGGCCTTCGAGATGCTTGTCGAGCACGGCGTAGTGGCGCTCGGCCTCGCGCCGATAACGGTTGATCGCGTAGGGCAGCTTCTCCGGGGCCGCGCGCTGGAAATGCACGGCCTGACCGGAAAACGGGCCGAGCCCGGTGCCGATGTAGAACAACCACGAGAGCAGCTCGCCGCGATCAGCCGGCGTTCCCAGCAGCTTTCCCGTCTTTTCGGCCAGATAGAGCAGGATGGCGCTCGAATCGAACACCCGGACTTCCGCGCCGCCGGGACCGTTGGTATCGACGATGGCCGGGACCTTGCCGTTTGGGTTGATTTCGCGAAACTCCGCCGTGTGCTGCCGGCCCCTGCTCGTATCGATCGGTATGATTTCATAGAGAAGACCCGTTTCCTCGAGGAACAGCGCAACCTTCGCGGGGTTCGGTGTCGGATGATAATAGAAGCGGATCATTGCTTATTCCTCTGGTGTTCCGTTTTAGAGCGAACGATCTAGAATGCTCCGGGTTTACGGCCTCGGCAATGGCCTTGTGCACCATCAAGTTCGAGCGCGGAAATCGAGCGCTAGTCGGGGCGACGTCACATTATGTTGCCGTTGCCGTTCTGTTGCCGTCGCTCTAAAACGCAAGATATTGATAGAGGCACAATCGCAGCCCGGATAGCGGGTTCTGTGTGTGAGGCGTTTAATGGCGCGACCGAGAGAGTTCGACGAGGAGACCGCGCTGGAAGCGGCAATGAATTGCTTTTGGGCGCAGGGTTTCGAAGCGACCTCGGTTCGGGACCTCGCCGAGCAGATGGGGATTACCGGGGCCAGCCTCTACAACGCATTCGGTGACAAGCGATCGCTGTATCGCCAAGCGTTGGCTCATTACCTCATAACGAGTGTCCGCGATCGGGTTTCCCGACTGGAGCGATTGTCACCGGTATCGGCGATCCGCGCGTTTTTTGATGAGGTCATCGAGCGATCAGTGAAGGATAAACAGCGCCGCGGGTGCATGCTCGTGAACGCAGCACTCGAACTGGCACCCTATGACACAGAATTTCAGAAGATCGTCTCCGAGGAAATGGTTTTCATCGAGACATTCTTCCGCCGATGCGTCGCGGCCGGGCAGAGGGACGGCACGATCTCAGCTAATCGTCCGGCGGCCGAACTGGCCAAGCTCCTGTTGAGTGTTTTACTCGGAATTCGCGTCCTGGCGCGGACCCGTCCGCAGCGCACAGTGCTAGAGGGTGCCGCAAGTGGTCTATTTGCACTGTTGAAGACTACCCCCTAGGGGCCTTAGAGAACACAACGGACGGAATTCATGACTTAGCGTGGCGCGCAGCTCGCCAAGTTGTCATTTTGAAGATTGAATGGCGTAGAATTTTGAGGATTATCTGGCGCGGGCAGCCAATTCGAACTTGGCCGGCAACGAAAACGGCTTGGTGGCGTCCACGACAAACATCACAAGGACGTTCAAATCTTCAAATCGCTCGCGCCGCTGCTGGAAACCTCCATTGGCGAGCCCGGAGCGCGTCCCGGCATCGACTGCCCGGCCTCGATATGCATCACGCCGCGCGGCATCTCGGCGTCTTCAGGCTCAGTTCGCCGCTGAGCACATAGAACGTTTCGGAGCCTGGATGCGTATGTACCGACGTTTTTGTAAAGGCTTACCTCGTCGCCTCAGCGCCAATAGCGGACCCGCAGGCTACCAGCGATGCCGCGGCCGAGTTGTCACTCAAGCCGCGTTACGGCGAGCGCAAAAGCAAGACACCGGTATGGGCTGATCAGCGCGCGCGGCGGCGAAGTCCACGCGCTGTCTGATCAGCGCGGCCTCCGCAACCTCGCCGCGCCGCTGGAGGCAGTCTAGCAGCCCGCGCAGGGCCCACAAATTGTCGGGATGTATCTGGGCGCGTGGCAATGTTCCGCCGAGGCCGAGATCCTCCCGATAGATGGCCTCGGCCTCTGCCGTTTGCCCCTGCTCTAGGAGAAGCGCACCGAGCGCATGGCGGATTGGCTGCATCCAGCCCCAAGGCTCGTCGTAGGGTAAAGCGTCCTCCAGCGCGATCGCGGCGCGCAGATGGGTGAAGGCTGCGTCGTGCTCGCCGCGGCGGTAGGCGATCTCGCCTTCCAACATCTCCTCGGCCACCGCCAGCAATTGGACGCAAGTCGCATTGTGCAGGTACCGCAACGAGGGCACCCGTTTCGCGGCCTCGCGAAATAGTACCTGTTCCGCTTCTGCCGCCGGGACCTCGCCCAGCGCGGCGTGGGCAACACCCTTGGCGTAATGGATCATCGCCGTGGTGTTGGAATAAAGGTCACGGTCGGCCGGCAGATCCTGCGCGACGATCTCGTGCCATTTGCCGAAGCGGATCAGCACATGTTGTCGGATCGAAGCATAGCTCTCGAAGAAATCGGCCATCGGCGGTGAAGGGATGCGCAGCATCTCCTCGGGCATCGTTTCGATCAGCTCATTGGCGGCAGCGATGGCGGGGGCGTATTGGCCCAGGAACATCGCCCCGTAAGCGGCGAAGTGGTAATTGTGGACCCGGTAGCCCGAATAGAAATTCATCGGACCGGTGCGGTCGTAGAACTTACGGTCGGCGACGATCGCCTTCTGATTCCAGAGCATCGCGTCTCGGTAATGGCCACATTGTATGTCGATATGGGTGGGCATGTGCGTCAGGTGTCCCATGTCGGGCGCCAATTCGCGCAATTGGTCGCCAGTTGCCAGCGCCACCTCCGGATGCGACGACATTTCCATCAAGTGGACGTGTAGATGCAAAAGACCGGGATGATTCATGGCCCCGGGCAGATCGCGAAGCGCGGACTCGAGCACCTCGCGCGCCTCGAGCGTGCCGGCGTCAGGCGCCGGCTCGCCGGTACGCAGGTCCCACATGCGCCAAGGTGTGCGGTTGAGGATCGCTTCCGCGAAGATTGCGCGAACATCCAGGTCGTCGGGGTGCGCCTGATGCGCGAGGCGCATGGCGTCGGCAAAGGCATCATTCCATGGGCGCTGATCGTCGATCGGATCGCGTTGTGGATAGCGAGCCGGCAAGGCCTCAATTAGTGCGCGTTCTGGCGCCGTAACACGGTCGCAGACGGCGAGCGCGGCGCGGGCGGAATCATGTGCGCGCGCGAGCGCCGCGGCCTTACTGGCGGGGTCTTGCAGTTCCCAGGGGTAGTTGTAGTTGGGTCCAGCGGCGTAGCCGATACCCCAATGCGCCATCGCGCAGCTCGGATCGATCTCCAGCGCTTTCTCGAAGCAGCGGACAGCCTCTTCATGATGGTAGCCAAAACACCAGTTGAGGCCACGGTCGAACCAGCGCTGCGCATCCGCCGAAGCGGTCGTCACTTTCCGGGAGTACGAGCCGACATCATAAGGATAGTCCATGTTGCCCCTGTCCGTCTCTACGAGTCGATCCGCGAACTCCGCAGCATCGGGCGTTGTCGTTGTCTACTCAAGCGCGAAGCCGCAACTTGCCATGAAACCACGAATCAGCTAGCGACCGATCTGGGTGGTCGGTTGCCATCGCGGAGCAGACGCTCGGCTGATAACGGCGGCCGAGCGCCCAAGGCCGAGCCTGAGGTCACGAAGAAGGTCTCTTAATGGGATGGACTGGCTGCTTTCCCAGCCGGGCTAGCCTTTGAGGGCTAGCAGCGTCGAGCAGGAGAAGCAGCCATAAAGGCCCGGATGGACTCCCAAATGTCGTCACCGGTGATCATCTGCTGGGATCATGCGTTTTTCGCTGTCGCCATTCCAGGCCGGTAGCAGGTGACCGAGAGTAACTGTTGGCGCCGCCCCTTGTTGATGCGGGTGACGCCGCTGTAGGGTACCAAGGTCCAAAGGGAGGTCGGGCATGGCGGGAGAGAGCGCTCATTTCGGGTTGCGGCAGCGGCCGCCAACGCCAGCGATCCGACCGTTCGAATTGCCGCCGCGCATGCAGCCGATGCTCGACCGCGCTAGAACGGGGCTCGCGGAGCCGTTTCATGGCATCGGCACTGGCCCGGACGGCACGATCGCGCCGGGGATCTTCACGACCGGCAAGACCGGTGTTTCGCTGGCGCCGCTCGTCGCGGCGGCGTGCGCCTTTCTCGCCAGCCTTCCGGCGCCGCAGCGTCAGGCGGCGACGAGGTTCGCGATTGGCGATGACGCCTGGCGGCAATGGTCCAACATTCACCCTTGGCTGATGCGCCACGGTGTCTGCCTGGCCGATCTCGGCCACGACCAGCGCGAAGCCGCGCTCGGCCTAATGCGTGAAAGCCTCAGCGCCGCCGGCTACCAGCTCGCCCGCGATGTCATGCGGCTTAATGAACACGCGCTCGAAATCACCGGCAAGCCCGAGGAATACAGCGAGTGGTTCTATTGGGTCAGTATCTTCGGCACGCCGTCGGCGGATGACCCGTGGGGCTTCCAGATCGACGGCCACCACCTCAACCTCAACGTCTTTGTGCTAGGCGACCAGCGTGTCATGACGCCGACCTTCGTGGGGTCGGAGCCGGTCTTGGCGCGCTTTGGCAAATACAAGGGAACGCGGGTCTTCGCCGCGGAGGAGGAAGCCGGCTACGCGCTGATGGATGCCTTGTCGGATGTCGAGCGGCAGCAGGCGACGATAGGCCACGACCTGCCAGGCGAGCTGTCAGCCGCCGCATTTCAGGACAATCGCCGCATCGAGCCGGCCGGCATCCGCTATGCCGACCTGCCGCGAGAAGGCCGCGAGCGCCTCGAAGCATTGCTCGGCGTCTATACCGGCCGCATTCGGCCGGGCCATGCCGAGGTTCGCTGGGCCGAGGTGAAGCGCCATCTCGACGCGACTCATTTCGCCTGGATCGGCCCGGTCGAAGACCATAGCCCGTTCTATTACCGGATCCTCTCGCCGATAATCCTCGTCGAGTTCGACCACCAGTCGGGCATCGTCTACGACAACGACAAGCCGTCGCGCGACCACATCCATACCGTCGTGCGCACGCCGAATGGCAACGATTACGGCCGCGATCTCCTGCGCCAGCATTATGCCCAGCACGACCACGCCGCGTTAGCGCACGCACATGTACACGCGACCGGCATGCCGCGTCATCACTGAATACCCTTTAGATGATCGCTGGCGCTTCGGTTTATCCGCTGCCTACTGTCGTCGCGCCGCTGGCCTTCGGCCGCCCCTAAAGCTCGATCTGGCTAGCCTCAGCAAGGGGGCAACAGCGGCTAGTCCTCCTGCCTCGGCGCTGAGATTCTTGCTAGTGATAACGTCCTTCATAGCAAGATCTGTGGTAGGGAAGGGCCCATGCCACCCCCGGACGACCAGCTCCCCGCCATCATCGAACAACCCGCGACCCCGGCGCCGGCGGCCGACACCTATATAGTGCCGGCGCTGATCACGGACGCCGGCGGCGAGCAGGCCGCCTGGCGCTATGTCGAATTCTTCACCGCCAACATCAACAACGACCACACGCGCCGGGCCTATGCGCGCGCCTGCAGCGGGTTTTTCGCCTGGTGCGAAAACCGCGGACTGCCGCTCGCCAGCATTCGACCGTTCGACGTCGCTGCATGGGTGAAAGAACTTCAGGAGAAACATGGGGCGGCGGGTGTGAAGCAGTAGCTCGCTGCGGTGCGCATGCTGTTCGATTGGCTGGTAACCGGCCAGGTGGTGCCGATGAACCCGGCGGCCGCCGTGCGCGGCCCGAAGCACGTGGTCAAGACTGGCAAGACACCGGTGCTCGAGGGTGAAGAGTGGCGCCGGCTTCTTGATGCAATTCCCACCGAGACGTTGCGCGATCTGCGCGACCGTGCCCTCATCGCGACGCTCACCTATTCTTTCGCGCGGATTACCGCGGCGCTGAAAATGAAGGTCGAGGATCTGCGGCCGCGCGGCGCCGGATGGACGGTGCGGCTGCATGAAAAAGGCGGCAAGGAGCATGCGATGCCGTGCCATCACGCGCTCGCCGAGGCGCTGCGCGCCTACATCGATGCCGCCGAGATCGCAGAGGACCGCAAGGGCTGGTTGTTCCGCACAGCTCCCCGGCACAAGGCCGATGCACTGTCCGACCGTCCGATGAATCAATACGCCGCCTGGCTTATGGTCCGCCGCCGCGCAAAGGCGGCCGGCATCACCGCGCCGATCGGCAATCACACATTCCGCGCGACCGGCATCACCGCCTATCTTGCCAACGGCGGCGCGCTCGAGCACGCCCAGGAAATGGCGGCGCACGAAAGCCCGCGGACGACCAAGCTTTACGACCGGACCAAGGAGCGGCTCACCCAGGACGAGGTGGAGCGGATCAGGTTATGACCGGCTCAACCGCCCAAGGTAGCGCAAGTTAACTCCGTCACCTCCAACACCCTCCGGAAATCCCCCGGGAAGTGT
>Ga0335075_10010645_pt1 | contig 13950 bp, 11 predicted proteins | sample Lox_Sample_24_FD_206723 | JGI IMG/M metagenome (GOLD analysis project Ga0335075, IMG submission 206723) | Soil microbial communities from Loxahatchee National Wildlife Refuge, Florida, United States - Lox_Sample_2.4 | ecosystem: Environmental > Terrestrial > Soil > Wetlands | place: USA...
CTCAGCCGCGTCAGGCGGCGATCACGATCGGGCCGATCGTTTTTCATTGCCGCCATCATGCTTTCGCTGGGGCCTGATACAGAGAACCCCGTGTTTCGTAAAACACGGGGTTCGTCAGCAGTCTGACGCCGCGCAGGTGCGCGGCGTTTTTTCTGGCGGATGTGCCGATGTTCTAAGGATGCGCCGCCGTCCGCGGACGATGATGCATCGGCGGCGGGGCGGCCGGCGCGCAGAACGGCACCACGCCCGCATCGATCGGCAGCTGGGCATCGCTGAGCATGGTCAGCAGCGTTTCGCCGTAGATCAGCTCGAACGGTTTGCCGGCGACGAACTTCCACGCATCCTCGGTGTAATCGCCGCAAGCGACGATTTTCACCGCCGAGGCGTGGTGGTATTTCATCAAGCTGTGCATCTGGCGCACGTCTTTCACCTCGACGTGGCGGTTGTGCCAATGGCGGCATTGCACCAGGGTGGTCAGGCCGTGCTTGCGCACGATCAAGTCCAGGCCATCGTCGATATCGGCGTGGCCGGCGTGTTCCACCGCATAGCCGCGGTAACGAAACGCCTGCGCCACCCGGCTTTCGAAATCGCGCCAATGCATGCCGCGCAATTGATTCACCTCCTCGCGCACCACCAGCTTGCGCATGCGCTGGCGATAACCCAGGCACGCCATGCAGGCGCCAAACCAGCAGGCCGCCATGAGCATCCACACGATCACCAACTGGACGCCGTTTTGCGTGCCCAGGCCGTAGCGAGCGCCGACATAGACACTCAAGCCGAGCAGGATGCCGGCTGGCCAATGCACCGAAATGAACCGCTCGATGCCACGTGTTCCGTACTTCGCCATCAACAACTCCCCCGAGCTGTGAACGCTGCCTACTGAACGTGGCTTGACCTTAGCGCGGACGCCGGGGGAGATCAGCGTGCAGTGCGGCATTCGGCCGCAGCGCGTTCCAGGCTGGAAAATGGCGGGTTTTTCAAACCGTTTTGTGCGTTGCGGCGAGAGTTTGCCCAGGCACACGAGATGCATCGCTCGTTTTCGCCGCCCGCCCTCGCGTTTGCCCACGCAACCGGCGCGACGATCCAGGCCCAAGCCCGCGACCGCCTACACGTATTTTTCATGTCATCTGCACGAAAACTTACTACCGCCGCAAGCTGGCGCGGTCATACCATGGCAGCGTCCCTAGCCATGCGAAGCTCGACCATGGATCGCCGCCCGCCTACCCGAGTATCCAACCTGCGCGTGGACTGGAGCGATCCGGAACTGGAGTCGCTGCTGCGCCGGAGCGAAAGCTGGCGGCTGGACAATCGCGGCGGTTTCGCGCCCCAGGGCGTGCAGCTGTACATGGGCTGGAGCGGTAGCGTCGGCAGGTCTGCGACGCTGGTGTGGGAGCGCGACAAATCGGTGGTGGTGGAAACCAATTTCCCGATCGGCACGGGCGAGCACGTGCGCATCGACAAGCACCTGGGCGAAAGCATCCGCTCTCTGTGGGGCGTGGTTGCCGAAGGGCGCGAGGGGTCCCGTGACGAAGACCGCGCCAACGGCCTGCATTTCTATTGGCTGCACGTCAAATAGCGGTCGCCGCGCCAACGGCCCAGGCGTTTCGCCCCCCTTGCCGTACCGGCGCAAGCCGGCCCTAAAGTTATTGGCCGGTCAGGCCGATAAGCCGCTCAAGCGCGCTAACCATCCAGTTGTACCCGGCTTTCGCGATCGGATCCCTTAGGTCCGCTCGCGGCCAGCCGGCAAGCAGGGATCTTGAGCACGAGTAAGGCGCCGATGGCGTCGACCTGAACGGATGATGCTGCCATGAGCCATTTCAAGCCCAATTCGAAGCTGTCGAACAACCAGGTGAACTGGGACGACCCGCACCTGCAGTCGCTGCTGAGCAAAACGGACGGCTGGAAACTGGACAACCGCGGCGCGTTTTCGGCGCAGCCGGTTCAGCTTCACATCGGCTGGGGTGCAAACAGTGCGCGCAACGCCGTACTGGTTTGGGAAACCGATCGCGTCATGGTGGTAGAAACGCAGTTTGCCATCCCCCAAGGCGAGCACGTTCGCCTCGATCGCGTGGTCGGCCAAGCGCTGCGCACGGTGTGGGGCGTGGTGGCGGAGGGGCGTCCGGGTTATCGGGAAGAAGACCGCCAGAGCGGCGTGCTGGTGCACTGGCTGCACGTGTGCTGAGAGCGTTTCAGGCAGGCGTGGTTGTCCGATCCGATGGTGCAGGCCACGACGTGTCGCCCGATAGCAGATAGAACCCGACCTGTGCGCGCTTGGCATGCCGCTTGGCGCGTGCCGCCAGCGTAGCGAGCGTTTCCGGCCGGCCGGGAAACGGCGGCGCGACGCGCACCGCGCCGATGGCGACGGTGGTGAGCGGAAAGAACTGCGTGTTGCCGTGCCGGTCCTCGCCGACGATGCCTTGCCGGGCAATGTCGTCGTCGGCAAACAGACTGCGCGAGCGCTGATTGAACGAGGTGACCATCTGCATGCAGCGCGCCTCCCAATCCTCGCTCTGGAAGACCACCAGAAAGTCGTCACCGCCGATATGGCCCACGAAATCGCAGCGCGGATTGACCTGCGCGGTGAGGATGCCCGCCAGCAGGCGGATCATTTCGTCGCCGCGGAAGTAGCCGTACTGATCGTTGAACGGCTTGAAGTGATTGAGGTCCACATAGGCCACGGTGAACGGAAGTTCGGCGCGCAGTAGTCGTGCCAGATGTTCCGTCACCGGAATGTTGCCCGGCAGGAAGGTCAACGGATTGGCGTAGCGTGCCGCTTCGATGCGCAGTTCCGTCACCCGGCGCACCAGCGATTCGCCCGTACCCAGGCCCAGGTAGAGTTCTTCGCGGGTGACCACGAAACCATCGCTCAGATAGCGCTGGTCTTGCCCGCGCAGAATGTCGGCCATGCTTTCCAGCGACTGATTGACGTCGCACAGCAGCGGCGCCTCGTGCATGAAGGCGGTGCAGCTTTTGCGTCCGTACAGTTCGCGCGTGTACGGTTGCGCCATGCGCTCGCTGAAGATGCGTCGGTTGACGATGCCGATCGGGCGCTCATTCTCCACCACCGCCAGCGCATGCAGCTCGGGCATCTTGGTGAAGAGGGCGATCACGTCATGGTTGGTGTGCTGCGCCGTCAGCGCAGGGGCCTCGATCACCAGGTGTCCAAGATGCATGGGCCGCTGCGTGACCGGTCCGCGCAGTCGCGGCGGTACCGAGATGGAGGGGTGGCTCAATGCTTCGCGCGCGGACTTGCTGATCGCACTGCTCACCTGCGGCGCGGGGTGGCCGAGCAGGAATCCTTGCGCATAGCAGACGCCCAGCTCGCGCAGCATGCGCAGGTCATCCGCTTCCTCCACGCCTTCGCCGACCAGGTCCGCGCCCAGTGTTTCGGCCACCTGGCAGAGCGCGCGTACGATGGCCAGGCGCTCGGCGCTCTTGGCCATGCCGTGGATCAGATAGCGGTCGATCTTCACCACTTCGGGGTGGATTTCGTTCCACATTTCGAAATTGGAATGACCGTTGCCGAAATCGTCCAGCGCCAGGCGCACGCCGTGCGCGCGCAGATAGCCCAAGGCATGGGCAAGGCGTGCGGGCTCTTCGACGATGTCGCGCTCGGTGAGTTCGATCGTGATGCGGCTCAGGTCCATGCCGCCGCCGCTCAGGGCGGCGAGCAGATCGTCGGGTTTGATCGATTCTTGCATGAGCGCCTGGGCGCTGAGATTCACCAGCAGCCGCCCGCGCGCGTTTTGCGCGGCAAACGTGGCGCATGCGGTGCGGGCGGCAGCCAGTTCGAATTCGCCCAGGCGGCCTTCCAGGCGTGCGAGATTGAGGAGATCTGGAGTGGAGATGTCGCCCAGTTGGGCGGTGGTGCGGGCGAGTCCTTCATGCGCGACGATCTCCATCGTGTCCAGCCGGACCAGCGGCTGGAACACGGCGTACAGTCCGCTGGTCGCCCGGTCCAGCAGGCTGGTCAGTCGAGCTGTCTCGCGCAGGAAGGTCATGGCGGCGTCACGCGGCCTGGTCGAAAGCCTGTGTGGGGCGCTGATGGTCCGGCGTGGCAGGCTCGGTACCTGTTTGGGCGTCGTTATCTGCGGTGGCGTCATCCGTCCCGGTGGCTTCGATGCGGAAGAAATCCATCTGATGCAGTAGCGCTTGCGCGTTGCTGCGCATGGCGTGGCTCATGCTGGCGGTGTGTTCGACCAGCGCGGCGTTTTGCTGGGTCATGCTGTCCATGTTGGCGACGGCGCGGTTCATTTGGTCGATGCCGGCTTTCTGCTCGCGACCGGACAGCGCCATGGCGGCCACTTTTTCCGATACCTGCGTGGCGCTGGCGACGATGCCCACCAGCGCTTCGCCCGAACGGCGGGCAAAGGTGCGGCCATCCAGCACCGCGGCGCCGCTTTCGTCGATCGACTGCTTCACTTCGCGTGCGGCGGCCGAGCAACGCTGTGCCAGTTGGCGAACTTCCGCGGCCACCACGGCAAAGCCGCGCCCGTGTTCGCCGGCGCGCGCCGCTTCCACCGCGGCATTGAGCGCCAGCAGATTGGTCTGGAACGCTACTTCGTGGATGAGGCCGACGAACTCGCCGATGCGTTGGCCGGAGCGGTCGATGGCATCCATCGCGGCGACCGTGTCGTCCACGACCCGCTGGCCTTGCTCGGCCAGTTCGCGCGAGGTGATGGCGATGCGGTGCGCCTGCTCGGCGACACCGGCCGCTTCGGCAACGCTTGCGGCAAGCTGCTCCATCGAGGCGGAGCTTTCTTCAAGACTCGCCGCTTGTGATTGTGTGCGCTGGCTCAAGGCGAGCGTGCTGTTTTCAAGCCGCTGCGCGCCTTCGCGCACGTTGGCGGCGCCGTTGCGCACTTGCCGAACGACGCCGGCCAATTGCGCGTCCATGGCGGCCAGCGCGCGCAGCAGATCGCCGATTTCGTCGCTGCGGCCGATCGCGATCGCTTGCCCCAGTTCGCCGCGCGCGATGCGTTGCGCTACGCCCGAGGCCTGGCGCAGGCGTGCGCCGAGTGCGTGGATCAGCATGCCCTCGCTCACGCTCGCCAGCAGCATGGTGCCGGCGAACACCGCCAGCAGCAGAAAGAGGCCTTTATGGTTTGCCGCATGCTGGATCTGCGCCTGCGTTCTGCCGGCGGCCAGCGCGTCTTCGAACAGGTTGGTGAAATCGCTTTGCAGCGGCACCAGGTCCGGCTGCACGTCGGTGGCCAGTTTGAGTTGGGCGATGTCGAACTGCCCGGCCTGCAACAGGCTGAGCGTATCGTCCATCGCCTGCTCGGCATCCTTGCGGTGTTGGGCGGCAAGGCCAAGCAGTGATTTCTGCTGCATGCCCAGGCCGCTGCCGAGCAGGGGCTTCCAATAGCGATCGATGTCCACGCGATTGCTCTTGATCGCCGTGGCGGCCTCGTCGGCGGCCGAAGGCAGGCGCATCAGCACGGCGTGAGACAGCGCCTGGAAGTCGTTGTTGAAATCGCTCTGAATGCGGCCAACGTCGGAAATCGGCGCAAGCGTATCGCCGACGACCGAATCGATACGTTGGTCGGCGCGCATCAACGCAACACTGGCCAGGCCGCCGATGGCGATCAGCAGTACCAGCAAGCCGGCGAGACGAAGCAGAAGGATGTTGCGCAGGGTGATTCGGAACAGGCCGGAGGGGAGACGAGGCATGGCACAACCTGGAGCGGGGGATGCGTGCTCATCGGCCAGGGTCGCGTCAACTTGAGCGAAAACTTACAAAAATCGCCCATGTTTCAATCATTTGACGAAGTTGTTGCGGGGTGCTTTCCAGACGCCGCACAAGGCTCGCGCAGGTTACGAATCGGTCGGCGCCATCGCCAGCGCAGGCTCACCGCGCAGCGCCTGCGCGTGCAACAGCCAGGCAAGCATCACCGCAGCGATCGCGGCGATCGCGGCAAAGCCGTAGACGGCGTTGTAGCTCATGCCGCCGGCGATCCAGCCGCCGACGGGACCGGTAACCGCCATCGCCACGTCCATAAAAACCGAATACACGCCCAGCGCGGAACCGCGGCTGTGCTGGGGCACGCGATGCACGGCTTCCACGCCCAACGCAGGAAAGACCAACGAAAAGCCCAGCCCTGCGATCGCCGCGCCCACCGCCGCCATATGCGCGCTGCCGGCCATGCACAACCCGGCGAGCCCGGCCGCTTCGATCGACAGCGACACCATCGCCACGCGATAACCGCCGAATCGATGGATGGTGCGGGCGAACACAAAGCGCACACCTACGAATACCGCGCCGAAGATGGTCAGCGTCAGCGCCGCGTTGTCCCATCCATGCGCGGCGTAGAACAGGGTGACGAACGTCGCGATGCAACCGAAACCGATCGAGCCCAGCGCCAGCCCGATACCGTATGGCACCACGCGCGCCGCGACGGTGCGGAAGGGCGAGCGTTCGTCCGCTTCGACGCGGGTGGCGCGTTTGAGGCGGGCCAGCGGCAGCGCGGCCAGCGGCAACAGCAGCGAGACGATGCCGATCGCGGCGAAACCAAAGTGATGGGCGACCAGCACGCCCAGCGGCGCCCCCGCGGCCAGCGCGCCGTAGGTGGCCACGCCATTCCATGAGATGACGCGCGCGGTGTGCTCGTGTCCCACCTGGCCCATGCCCCAGGCAATGGCGCCGGTGCCCACGCAACTTTCCGCGCAGCCCAGCGCAAGGCGGGCGAGAAAAATCAGCCCGAGACTGAGCCACGGCAGGCTGGCTGCCCACGCACCAAACAGCAGCAGCACGCCGCTGGCCGCGCACAGCGTCAGGCCGGTCATTACCGTGCGTTTAGGCCCTTTGGCGTCGGCCATGCGCCCCACCTGCGGACGGCTGAGCAAGGTCGCCAGGTACTGCACACTGATCGCCAGGCCCGCCAGCATCGCGCCCAAAGCGAGGCGGTCATGCACAAACGCCGGCAGCACCGCCAGCGACAGGCCGATGGTCAGGTAGGTGATGAACGTGAACGCGACGGTGCTGAGGATCGACAGCAGTACACCATACGGGCGGCCGGAAGCGGCCGCGGTGGAGCAAGGGGCAACAGCCATGGGAGAAGTGCGACATCACCCGGATGGGGAGCCGGGTTTTAGCCCATTATAGTGCAACGATGCTGCGGTGCGTCATCACGATCGCGCCTCGCCCTTGCCCGATCCTGCAAAGTTGCCGGAGCAGGTCTTCGGTCTGACGTTGCCTCGCCAAGGCGTTAACGATATCCCCGTCAGGCCATGGCCTTTTCGAGTGCGGCGATATCGATCTTCTTCATTGCCAGCACCCCTTGCATGACGCGTTGCGCCTTGCCCGCGTCGCCGCCGCTGAGCAGTTCCAACAGCCGGACCGGCACAATCTGCCATGACAGTCCGTAACGATCCCGCAGCCATCCGCATTGCTGCGCGCGCGGATCGCCACCCTCGGACAACTTGTTCCAGTAGTGATCCACTTCCTGCTGGTCGCGGCAATGGACCACCAGCGACAGCGCTGGATTGAAGGTGAACGCCGGGCCGCCGTTGAGCGCGATGAACGCCTGGCCGTCGAGCTCGAAGGCGATCGTCATCACCGAACCCTCCGGCTGACCGGAGGCATTGGCCGCTGCGCTGGAGTAATGCGTGATGGTGAGGATGCGCGAGTGATCGAAGATCGAGACATAGAAAGCCACCGCTTCTTCGGCCTGGTCGTTGAACCAGAGAAATGGGGAGATGCGCTGGAAGCGAGTGTTCATGGACGACTCCTGATGCAGACGCGTGCTGAGAAGCTCATCTATACGACGAATGCGGCCGCGTGGATTCGACATGCCCGCAAGGCGCTTTGTCGGCGCGTCTTGCCCTAGGTGGCTATCGTTGTCATGCATGTCTGGAAAAGGTGATTGACGCAACACCCGATGGCGAACTGCCGTCTGCGTTTTCGAATGCAGTGGGTGGCGGCGTGAAGCGTGTGTGCACATGGCTTTTCACGTGTACGGCTCAGGCAAATTATGTTGCGACGCAATGAAAAAGCGGCCTTTTCAAGTCGTTTTCGCCGCTGTCGATGTGTACGCGATGTGAATTTCCACGGCGTGCTTATGGCATGTTCTCCTTTGCGATACATATCACGTTCCAGCGTGGGCATCGCGGCCAAATCCACTGGACAACGTTGTCATGACAAGTCGATACTCGCCGCACTTAAAACGTTGCCAATCCATTACACGCAGTTCGGGGCAGGGATGCGTGATGGCGACTGTCCCCACACGGCCGCTCGGAACGCGGCCGTGAAATCGCCGAGGTATCTCACTTGTTGCGGTTCTATCCAACCTGGAGACAGTTCATGCAGATGAAGAGATCGACGAGGTGGTCCACCCTTACGTTGAGTTCGCTCAGCACCGCCGTATGCGCGGCGTTGTCCACGACCGTACTGACGGTAGTGCCTGTGCAGGTGGTGCATGCGCAAGCGAGTTGCGCTGCGGCGTGGAATGCCTCGACGGCTTATACGCAAGGCAATGTCGTCAGCGAAGGCGGCATCAACTATGTGGCGAACTGGTGGACGCAGGGTAACGACCCGGCCACCAACAACGGCGGGTCGGGCAGCGGCGAGCCGTGGACGTCGGAAGGCTCCTGTTCCGGCGGTTCGCCGACGCCCACGCCCACACCGACGCCAACTCCCACGCCGACGCCTACGCCTACGCCAACCCCGACACCCACGCCTTCGGGTTCTTGCGATCCCGCGTGGAATGCGTCGACCGCCTACAACGGCGGCGCGCTGGTCAGCGAGAACGGCATCAATTACGAAGCCAACTGGTGGACGCAGGGTAACAACCCGGCCACCAACAGCGGCCCGTCAGGCAGCGGTGAGCCCTGGACCGAAATCGGCACCTGCAGCGGTTCGCCGACCCCGACGCCAACACCCACTCCGACGCCAACCCCGACGCCAACTCCGACGCCGACGCCGACCCCCACTCCGGCACCGACCGGGTTCGTGTTCAGTCCCTACAAGGACATGAGCATCAACATGAACTGGAACACTTATGCCATGTCGACGGAAGTCACCGGCACGCTGATTCCAGTCGTCGGCAGCGGCAGCCTCTATTCGACGCAGGTGCCCAATCTGCCGGCGATCTCGCTCGCCTTCGCCACCGGCGAGTGCGGCAGCGAAAGCTGGGCCGGGGTCACGCCGTCGGAATTCATTTCCGCCAACATCACCCCGGGCGCGGCCAACTCGCTGTCCAGTGCGGGCCTTAACTACATCGTGTCCACGGGCGGCCAGGCCGGTGTGTTCACCTGTTCGTCGCCGTCGGCGTTCGAGAGCTTCATCGCCAAGTACTACACGGCGCAGATGATCGGCGTGGACTTCGATATCGAAGGCGGCCAGACGCAGGCCGACGTGCAGCAACTGGTTGCCGATGTCGCGGCGGCGCAGTCGCAGTATCCCAACCTGCGCTTCTCCTTCACGCTGGCCACGCTCGGTGCGTCCGATGGCAGCTACGGCAGCGTCAACCAGCTGGGTCAGTGGGTGCTGCAGGCGATCCAGTCCTCCAGTCCCGCGCTCAAGAACTACACCGTCAACCTGATGGTGATGGACTATGGCAGCGCCAGCGCGGCCAACTGCGTGGTGGTGAGCGGCGTTTGCGAGATGGGCCAATCGGCCATCCAGGCGGTGACCAACGTCGAGCACACCTATGGCATTGCAGCCAGCCACATCGAGCTGACGCCGATGATCGGGCAGAACGATACCTCCGGCGAAATCACCACGCTGGCCGATATCGACACGATCACCAACTATGCCACCGCCAACGGCCTAGCCGGCGTGCACTTCTGGTCGCTGGATCGCGACACGCCCTGTGCGGCCGGATCAGCATCGGCGACGTGCAACTCGTATCCGAGCGTAGGCGTGCTCGGCTACACCAACGAAGTACTCAAGGACATCGGCAAGTAAACGGAGCAGGGGGAGCTGACGCGGGCCGGGAGGCATGCCCGGCCCGCGTCGGGATCCGGATGTAACGGGCGGCCACCGGCGCGAACGCGCCGGTGGCCTTTTGCTTCAGGCCCGGGCGCCAGGCGCTTTCAGGCGCCCAGCAGCGTGTCCGGCACGCGCGTCGCGGCCGAGCTTCTTGGCCTGGTACATGGCGGCGTCGGCGTAGCGCATCAGCTGCTTGCGATCCTCGCCATGTTCGGGGTAGACCGCGATGCCGATGCTGGAGGAGATCTCCAGCCGATGCCCGCCGACCTCGAACGGTTGCCTGAGCACGTTGCAGATCTTTTTTGCCACGACGGCGGCATCTTCGGGTTGCTGGATGCCGTGCAACAGCACGGCGAATTCGTCGCCGCCGAGGCGTCCGACCGTGTCGGCCTCGCGCAGGCATCCGCGCACGCGCCGCGCGGTCTCGCACAGCAGCGCGTCGCCGGCGTCATGGCCATAGGTATCGTTGGCCTGCTTGAAGCGATCCAGGTCGATATAGAGCACGGCCAGACGCTGATGGTCGCGCCTGGCCGCGGCGATCGCGGCGTCCAGCCGATCGTGGAAGCGTTCGCGATTGGGCAGGTCGGTCAGCACGTCATGTGCGGCGGCATATTGCAGCCATGTAGCGTTCTGCTTGCGCTCGATCGCCACCGCCACCTGATGGGAGACAAATTGCAGCAGCGCCTGCTGTTCGGCGGTGTAGCGCACTTCGCCCGAATAGCTTTGCACCACGATGGCCCCGATCACGCCGTTGGGCGTGGTCAGTGGCACGCCCAGCCAATCCAGCGAGTCGCGTCCGGCATAGGGCAGTTCGCATCCGGACACGGGCGGCGGCTGGTCGGAGGTCAGCAGCAAGGCCCGGCCGCTGCGGATGATCTCGGCGCTCAGCGTGCCCGAGTCGAGCTCGCGTGGCGTGGGCGGCGCATCGAATTCGTCCACAAAGTAAGGGAAGCTCAGTTCGTCGCCGCGCGCGTCGTACAAGGCGACGAAGAAATTCTTGGCCGGCAGCAGTGCGCTGATGATCTGATGGATGCGCTTAAACAGCGCCAGCAGGTCTTCGGCGGCATGGGCCGCTTCGGAAATCGCCAGCAAGGCCGACTGCACCGACTCGGCGCGCTTGAGTTCGGTGATGTCGTGCGCCACGGCGATGCGTACCCGTTCGTCGGCCGACCAGCGCGCCGACCACATGATGTGCACGATCTGGCCATCCTTGCGGATGTAGCGGTTCTGGAAGCTCGGCTTGGCCTGGCCGGCCATGATTTCGCTGGCGGCCCGCAGCGTGCGCTCACGATCGTCAGGGTGCACGAGCCGGATCATGGGGGTGCCGAGCACCTCCTCGGGCGCGTAGCCGAAGATGCGCTCGTAGGCGGCGCTGACGTAAAGGTAGTTGCCGTCGGCATCGAGCACGCAGATGGCATCGAGCAGCAGCTCGATGACGGTGGGCAGGGGCGGACAGCCGTTGTTTTGCATCGCTCCGCGGATCGGTGGTGGAGATACGCCAGCCCAGGCACAGGTCATGCCGTCCGGTGTTGCCGGCGCACGAGGCCGCGCGAACTGGGCGCCTTCACTTTAAATCCACACGCGGACCGCGAAAAAGGGTGGATGCAAGCCACGCGCAAGTCCAGTCCGGTGGCCTGGGGGGGTTGAGGGGAAGACAATCTGAACGAAATTTATTGCGACGCAATGTCCCTGGCACGCGCTTTGCGTATCCAAGTGATGGTGGCGCAAGAACTTTTCGTGGACATCTGTTGCATCTATGTGTAAGTTGCGTCAACTTACAGCTGACTGACGCGTTAAGTGATTCAGCTGCCAGACAGAACGCGACGCACTTACACGAAGTCAATAAAACAGGGGGCGCCAGCTAATGCAACGAACCTTCGTCGTCGGATGCCCGAGGTCGGGCACCACCATCGTGCAAGCCATGCTGGCCAGGCACCCGCAGGTTTTTACGCTCCCTGAAACCGGTTTTTTCCCGCGACTGCTGGGCGGCCTGCATCACCGCCTGGGTGACGAAGGCGCCAGGCCGCGCCGGCGCACGCTGGCGCGCCGCCTGGGGTTGACCCGGCGCTATGGCCGGCGCGAATTCCTTGAGCTGCAGCGCGCCTTGCTCGACCCGGATTTGGTGCCCAAGCGCGCGCCCTGGTTGCAGAGCACCTGCGTCACGCAATTCATCGCCTCGCTGGACCGCTTGGCCGGGCAGGCGACGCGGTCGATGTGGATCGAAAAAACGCCGAACCACCTGCTGTATTTGAATGAAATCGAGCATTACCTTCCCGACGCGCGTTTCATCCATGTCATTCGCCCCGGCATGGACGTACTCGCCTCGATCACCGATGCCGAACTGCGCTATGGCAACAAGGCTTTCAGCGGCGGCCTGATGCTGTGGGCGCAACGCTGGAACCGCGCGGTGGAAATCCATCGTTCGCGTATCGGTGTGCGCAACCACCATTTCGTCTTCCTGGAAGACCTCGTGGGCAATCCCCTGGAAGAGTGGAAGCGCGTGTGCGCATTCCTTGAGCTGCCCGGGGATGTCCAGTTGGACCAGACCTGCCATCAGCGCATTGCCGATCCCAAATCCGAACCGTGGAAGCAGGATGCGCTGAGCGGCCTGCCGCATCAGGCAGATAGCAAGGTGGAGAGCCTGTTCGGCCCGCAGATGCGGGAGTGGCTGCGCGAACGCCTGAGTTCGTACGAAGAGCTTTATGCGGCCAGTAGCCTTGCCTACAACCGCGAAGACAGTTTCCAGATGCCTCTGCGGCACACCGGGAAGAACCCGGCCGAAGTCGACATGGGCGTTTCCGATCCCGTTGCGGACGGGCGCTTTCGCGTTGCCTGAAACGTTCGTCGTTGCACGGCGGCGCGTCTAGCCGGCCAGCATTCGCGATACATGGGGCCATCCATGCGCCTGAAGCCGTGCCCGCCCATTTTGCGGGTCCGTCTGGGCTGTTGGATCGAACAAATCCTACTTGGGCCTGTCACAATGGACGAGCCATCGTGAAACAGGTCTTATCGTGAACCGTACCCCCAAGAGAAAGCAGACGGCCTACGGCAGTTGGGTCATTGCGATCATCGTGTTGGCAGCCATTGTATTGGCGGGCGTTTATCTCGTCCGGATGGCTTTGCATCCGGCCACGCCGGCCGCCAATTCGGCGCTACCGGCGCCAGCGGCGGCATCCACTGCCGCGCCGGCGAGTGCGGCACCGACGATCCAGCATCCCATCGCACAGGCCAATGCCGGCCCCGCGCCCGCATCCACCGCGCCATTGCCGACGCTGGCCGATAGCGACAGCAGCGTGCTCGACGCGCTTGCTTCGCTGGCGGATGGCGGCAATGTACGCGCGCTGCTCGTATCGGACCAGATCATTGCGCGCGTGGTGGCGACCGTCGATGCCTTGCCAAGGCAGAGCATCGGCAGCACCCACATCCTTCCGCTGCACACGCCGCAGGGCACCATGGTCACCCGCCAGGCCAATGGCGTGACGTTGATCGATGCGCGCAATGCCGATCGTTACAAGCCCTACATCGCCGTGTTGCAAAGTGTGGATCCGCATGCGCTGGTCGCCTGGTACAAACACAACTATCCGTTGTTCCAGCAGGCGTATCGGGAGCTGGGCTATCCGCACGGGTATTTCAACGATCGCGCGCTTGTTGCGATCGACGACATGCTGGCCGCGCCGGATCTGCACGATCCGGTCGCGGTGAAGCGCGATGGCCCGCATTACGTGTTGGTCGATCCACAGCTGCAGTCGTTGTCGAACGGACAGAAGCTGATGGTTCGCCTGGGCCCGGAAAACGAAGCCCAGTTCAAGGCCAAGCTACGCATGATTCGCACACTGCTGGTGGGCGAACAGGTCGGGCACTGAGTACCGGCGCGCGCGAGCGGTTTTCACCGACATGAAAAGGCCCGCCATGCGGCGGGCCTCAGACTGCTGACGAACCCCGTGTTTTACGAAACACGGGGTTCTCTGTATCAGGCCCCAGTGAAAGCATGATGGCGGCAATGAAAAGCGATCGCCCCG
>Ga0335075_10010646_pt1 | contig 13950 bp, 9 predicted proteins | sample Lox_Sample_24_FD_206723 | JGI IMG/M metagenome (GOLD analysis project Ga0335075, IMG submission 206723) | Soil microbial communities from Loxahatchee National Wildlife Refuge, Florida, United States - Lox_Sample_2.4 | ecosystem: Environmental > Terrestrial > Soil > Wetlands | place: USA: Florida...
GTCCTGATCGGCGTCGGACTTATCCTGGCGCTCGCGGTCGGCTCGCAGATCCTGGCCAGCCGCTTGCACATTCCGGCGCTGATTGTCCTGCTGCCGGTCGGATTTGCCGCCGGGGCGCTGACCACCGACGTCAATCCAGACCGGCTCCTCGGCGTCGCGTTCCAGCCCCTCGTCTCGCTGTCGGTGGCGGTGATCCTTTATGACGCGGGCCTGGGTCTCGACCTGCGTAAGCTCAAGGGTCACGCGCGCACCGTCGTCATCCGGCTGATCGTCATCGGGGTGCCACTGACGTGGGTGCTCGGCGCGCTCGTCGCGGCGCCGCTGCTCGGCATGTCGAAGCGGGCGGCGGTGATGACCGGGGTCATCCTGGTCGTCTCTGGCCCGACCGTCGTGGGCCCGCTCCTGAACTTCGTCCGGCCTACCGAACGCCTGCAGCGGGTTCTGGTGTGGGAAGGATCGCTGATCGATCCCGTCGGCGGCATCCTGGGCGCCGTCGTCTTCCACGCCGTGATCGCTAGTACGCACCGCGGCGCCGGCCACCAGATCGCGCAGTTCGCTGTCAGCCTGGCGGTCGGCGCTGCGGGCGGCGCCGTCGGGGCGACGGCGCTCTGGCTGCTGCTGCACCGGCTGCGGCTCGGTGAGCGGCTCGGCACGACGGCCCAGCTCGCCTCCGTGGTCGCCGTCGCCGCCGGGTGTGACGTGCTTCGGGAGGACACCGGGCTTATCGCGGCGATCGTCATGGGCCTCGCCGTGGCCAACCGGCCGGGCCTCGACATCCCGGCGCGGCGGCCGTTCTTTGAGGCGCTGGTCGACCTGATCATCGGCGTGCTGTTCATCTCGATCTCGGCGACCGTCACCCCGCATTCGCTGCGGCACGTCGTGCTGCCCACGCTCGGCCTGATCGCGGTGCTCGTCCTGGTGGCCAGGCCGATCACGGCGTTCCTGGCGACGCTGCGGACCAGCCTGGGCGCGGGCGAGCGCGCGTTCGTCGGCTGGATGGCGCCCCGCGGCATCGTCGCCGCGGCGACCGCGTCCACGTTCGCGGCCAGCCTGGTCGCCAAGGGCATCGGCGGCGCGTCGCGGATCCTCCCGGCCACGTTCCTGGTGATCGTGGTAACGGTCACGCTGTACGGCCTGTCCGCGGCACCGGTGGCCAGGTGGCTGCGCGTCACCCGCCCGGCGCGCAGCGTGCCGCTGCTGGTCGGCGGCGATCCGTGGGTGGTCGACCTCGGCCGCGCCCTGCACGGAGCCGGGCTTCAGGTGCTGATGTGGGCCGGCCTGGACGGCCAGCGCGAGCAGATCAGGCAGGCCGGCCTCGAGCTGGCGCCCGAGGAACTCCTCGCGGCCGCCACCGGACGCGGCGCGCGGCTCGAGGGGATCACGGTGGTACTCCTGCTGACCGGCGAGGACGATTTCAACGCGCTCGCCTCGACCGTGCTTTACGGCCTCGTGGACGACCGCGTCTACCGGCTCGCGGCGCCCATGCGCAGCAGCGGCGTGGTGGCGCCCTACACCGGCGCCGACGTCCTGTTCGCCACCGGGCTGACCCGCGGCGAGCTAGAACGCCGGTACGCCGGAGGTGCGCGGATCGTGACCTGCAAGGCCCCCGGGGGCGGGGTCCCGGACGGGCACGATCTGCTGTTCCGGATCCGTGCCGACGGCCGGCTCGAGGCGGTCACCGAGACCAGCGCTCCCGCGCCGCAGCCAGGCGACACCGCGGTGCTGCTAGCCGGGATATAGCAAGATCACTGACCGTTTCCGTTGAGGACCATCCACCGGTACATGCCGCTGGTCTTCAGCAATGCCTGATGGGTGCCGCGCTGGACGACCCGGCCCGCATCGAGCACGATGATCTCGTCCACCTGGTCGAGAACGTCGAGCTCGTGGGTGATGAGCAGGGTGCTGCGCCCGGCTGTGACACGGAGCAGGTCGGCGGTCAGCGCCCGGCGCTGCGCGGGTTCCAGGCTGGCGGTCGGCTCGTCCAGTATCAGCACCGCCGGGTCCGCAAGCACCGCTCTGGCCAGGGCGATGCGCTGCCGCTCGCCGCCGGAGATGCCCGTTCCGTAGGCACCGACCGGCGTCTGGAAGCCGAGCGGCAGTGACCGGATCCACGGCATCAGGCGAACGCGGGCGGCTACCTCCTCCAGTTCGCCGTCCGTGGCCTGCGGCCGGGCCAGCCGGATGTTGTCGGCGATCGTGGCGTCGAAAATATGCGGGTCCTGCAGGCAGCCGCCGATCAGGCGGCGGACATCGTCGGTGGCGAAGCTGCCAAGATCGTGGCCGCACAACGTGGCGGTGCCAGCGGCCAGGCCGCAGAACCGCAGCAGCACCGCGGCGACGGTCGACTTGCCCGCGCCGCTCGGCCCGACGAGAGCGACCCGGCGGCCAGGTGCCAGGTCTAGGTCAACCCCGTCCAGCGCGAGCGGGCCTTCGGGCTCGTAGCGCACGGACGCCTTGCGAAGCACCACGCTGACAGGAGCTGCCGGCGGCTGCCGCGGCGATCGCGGCTCCGGCACCGGTTCGGGAGCGTCGATGACCGCGCAGATCCGCCGGGCCGAAGTGCGCGCCTGCCCCAGCTGCAGCGCGGCCGCGGTCAGCGGGTTTGCCGCTTCGAAGGCGGCCAGCGCCGTCAGCGTCAGCACGGCGAGCGGCACCCGGCTGAGCGCACCCGATCCGACGGCTGCGACGCCGAGAACCAGGACGCCCCACAGGGTAAGGCCGGAAGTCAGCGAGGCGAGCCCGGTGCCCAGGCTGGCCGCGGTGGCTGACTTTCGGGTCAGCCGGCTGAGGTCTGCGTCCGCCGCGGCGATCCGGGCCAGACCGGCCTGCTCCGCTCCGAACGCATGCAGGTCCGCGGAGCCGGCCAGCAGGTTCGACATGGTGGCGGCCAGCTCCCCGCGGGCGGGACTGATCCGCCGTCGTGCGCTCCGGTCGGCGATGGCCGCTATGCACGGAACCGCAACCCCGCCGAGTATCAGGCCGGCCGCGAGTACCCCGCCGGCAGGGGCGAGGATCAGCAGGCCGACGGCGACCGCGCCGGCGCCGACGAGCACCGCGGTGAGCGGCGGTGCGATACCGCGAATGAACAGGTCCTGGGTTGAATCGACATCGGAGATCAGCCGGGCCAGCAGATCGCCGGAGCCGAACGCGCGCAGCCCGGCCGGCGCCAGCCGCTCCAGCCGCCGGTAGATCGTGACCCGCATGTCGGCAAGGACCCGGAACGCCGCGTCGTGCGCGGCGATGCGCTCTGCGTACCGGAACACTCCGCGCCCGACGCTGAACGCCCGCACCGCGACCACCGCGGCGGTGATCGCCACGATGTTGGGGTGCTGGGACGCGCGGGCGAGCAGGAAGCCGGAGACGGCCAGCAGCGCAACGCCGCAACCGGTGGCGGCGGCACCGGCCAGCACAGCGAACAGCAGCTGCCGGCGCATGGGCCGGGCCAGCCGCAGCACCCGGCCCAGCGGTTCCTGGCCGCCGACGCGGCGTGATCGCGAGGTCACGGCGCAACCGCCGCCCGTGCGCCCGGCTCACCGGCCAGGGCGAAACGGGCCTCCTCCGGAACCAGCCTGCCCTGGCTGAGCCGCAGCACCCGGGTGGGACGGATCGGGCCGTATCCACGGTGGCTGACCAGCAGAACGGTCCGCCCGGCCGTCAGGGCCTCGATGACGGCCAGGATCTGACGGGCGGTGGCCTGGTCGAGGTGCGCCGTCGGCTCGTCGAGCAGAACCAGCGGCGCATCGCGCAGGAAGGCGCGCGCCAGGGCGATGCGCTGCCGCTGGCCCGCTGACAGGCTGAGCGCCCTTTCGGCCAGGGTGGTATCGAAACTGTCAGCCAGCGCGGTGATGAACTCCTCGGCGCCGGCCAGCCTCGCGGCCCGGCGGATCTCGGCACGGGTGGCGTCCGGATCGCCAAGGGCGATGTTGTCCGCAACGGTTCCGGCAAACAGGTAAGGGCTCTGCGGCACCCACGCGATCTGGCGGCGCCACGAACTCAGCGGGATCGAGCTGAGGTCACGGCCGCCAGCTTGGATCCGGCCGGACGTCGGCTCGGTGAACCTCAGCAGCAGGGCGAGCAGGGAACTCTTGCCGGCGCCGCTGGGGCCGGTCACCACGATCCGCTCGCCCGGCGTGATCGAGACCGACACGCCGTCGAGCGCGGGCCGGGGACGGCCGGGATAGGCCAGCGTGACCTGGGCCAGCTCGATCGCCTGACTGTGCAGGTCGGGCTCGCTGGCGTGCCGCGGATCCGGCGATGACCCTGCGCGCAGCGCGGGCACCGGGAGCGGGGTGTCGAGGATGGCCAGGACGTCGTCGGCCGCGGCCACGCCCTCCGCGCTGGCATGGAACTGGGCACCCAGGTTCCGGATCGGGAGGTAGGCCTCGGGCGTCAGCAGCAGAATCAGCAACGCGGTTTCATATCCGATATGGCCGGCCAGCAGCCGCAGCCCCACTTCCACCGCAACCAGGGCGGTGGCGAGCGCGGCGGCCAGCTCGAGGACCAGCGCGGAGAGGAAGGCCACCCGCAGGCCTGCCATGGTCGCGGCCCGGTGCTCGCCGGTGACCTTCTTGATCAGCTCGGCCTGGGCTCTGGCGCGGCCGAACACCTTGAGCGTCGGCAGGCCCTCGACGACGTCGAGGAAGTGCCCGCCCAGCCTGGCCAGCAACCGCCATTGCCGCCGGGTGCGTTCGCTGGTGTACAGCCCGATCAGCACGCCGAAAACCGGGATCAATGGCAGCGTGACGAGAATGACCAGGCCCGATATCCAGTCGGCGGACATTACCCGGGCCAGCACCGCCAGCGGGACGAGGCAGGCCAGTACCAGTTGCGGCAGGTACCGGCCAAAATATGCGTCGAGGGCATCAAGCCCTTTCGTGGCCAGCGTCGTGATCTCGCCCATTCGCTGGCCCCCCAGCCAGGACGGGCCGAGCCGCATCGACCGGTCGGCCAGCTGGCGGCGAAGCTCGGACTTCACCCGCGCTGCGGCGCGCAGTGCGGTGGCTTCGCTGCCATACGCCACGGCGGCCCGGGCGGTCAGCACCAGCAGCAGTGCCACGATCGTGCCTGACAGCGACGCCAAGCCGGCGCCGCGCGTGGCGCCCGCGAGGGCACGGGCGAGCAGCCCGGCCTGGGCCAGCACCAGCGCCGTCGTGGCCAGGCCGATACAGACGGTCACCACCAGATAGCCGCGCGCCGCGCCGGCGTGGCGCAGCAGCCGTGGGTCAACCGCTCGCGAGGTTCCGCGTGTCATCGCGCAGCGGCCCAGGTGGCGGGGACGTCGCCGCCGCCTTCCTCGCTGACGCGCGCATCGAACCGGAGCAGTGCGGGCTGCGGCGAAATCTTGCCGGCGATCAGGCCCTCGCCCTGCCTGAAGGTGACCGAGCGCTCGATGAGGCTTGGCGGGACGAATGAGAACGCAGCCTCAGCGAAGGCCAGATCCGCGAGCGAGTTAAGCCGCATGAGGACGAGGTTGTCTGCCTGGGAGAGGACGTTCTCCGGGATCTTCTGGGGCCGTTGCGTCGACACGAAAAGATAGAGCCCGAACTTCCGGCCCTCGGCCGCGATCCGTATGGCATGGTCGGCCGCCACCGCGAGGAGACGGCTGGAGGGCTCGGCGGGGCTCACGTTATGGGCCTCATCGATCACGATGAGCACCGGGCTGCGCTCGAGCCGTCGTTCCCACAGGTTGCCAAGGACCGAACAGGCGACGAGTGACTGCTCTTCGCGCGTTGGCAGCGAGCCCAGGTCGATGACCACGCACCGGATGTCCTCATCGTGGACCGCGTCCAGCACGGAGCCCGCCTCGCCTGGCGCCCAGATCGAAAAGCGGTCAACGCCCAGATTGGCGATACGCCGCCCGAGCCGGCGCGCCTCAGGGTTGTCACTCCCGGTCAGGGCCTCGAGCGCTGGAGGGTTTTCGCTGCCGAGCAGGGCAACCAGTGAGGCGTATTCTTCGCTGTCGGCTATCGGGTCCAGGCGCAGCAGGGCCGCCTGCGTGGCCGAATCGATCTCGGCGGCGTGCAGCCGCAGCCTTCGCGCACCCGGGGTGTCGGCTGAGTACACAGCGACGCCGCCCGCCGCTTCTTGATAACGAGCGCCCAACGAGGGATCGGCGTCACCGCGTACCTCTCCCAGGTGCACGAAATCTGAGTTTGGATCGAGGATCACCATCCGCAGGTTCGTCTCGATGAGCAGCCGTTCGAGGATGACGCCCAGCGAATACGTCTTTCCCGAACCTGACTGGCCGCAGAGGAACGTGTGGCGATCGAAGCCAGCCGCGTCGGCCAGGCACGGGACCCCCGGGGCCAGGGCGAGCTGGCCCAGCCGCAGTTTCGCGCGAGGCCGCTCTCGGCGCTGCCAGGCCCGGACTTCCTCGGCGGTGGCCACGCGGACCAGCGCGTCATGGAATGGCTCCGTGCGGCTGTCGAGTATTGTGCCGTCGCCGCGCGCGTACCGGATCTGGACCTCCGTCCGTACCTGCTGCCCGCCCTCCGCTCGCGAGGGCATCGTCAGCTCCCCGGCCAGCTCCCGATCAAGTGCCAGGCTGAGCACCTGCCCGAGGCGCGGAATGCCGCCATCCTCCAGGATGACGTAGCCGCCGATCTGCAACTGCAGGCCGTGCAGCGAGGCCTGGAAGGAAAAACGGCGGCCATCAACCGATGTGGCGAGCGGCAAGACCGACGCCTCGAGCGTTCGGCGTGCCTCCCGGAAACTGGCCAGCTGGGTGCCAAACTCTTCATTGTCGGCCATTGGCCCATCTAAGCCCGCGAAAGGCGCGGGTAACTCACCCTGAATGGGTGGTCCTGCCCCGGTGCGGGGTCAGCCGGTTCGCTCGACCTTGGCCAGCGGCCAGCCGCCCGCGGCAAGCCTGGACCGGACCCTGTTCACGTCGGCGTCGTTGGCCTGATGGTTGGTCACGTCCTTGATGGCCGCGCGGATGGCCTCGGCTGAATCCGGGTCGGATTCCTTGGCGAGTTCCTCCCCGATCTCGTGGACCTCCTTGTCGGTCAGCTGGCTGCCCAGCAGCGCGAACAGCGGGATGTAGTCGACACTGGGCACGCCTTCGGGATATCCGGCGCGCAGCCAGCCGACGATCGAACTCAGGAAAGGTGGCAGCGCCATGTCTCAAACCCTCTCGATGAGGTGTGTGTCGCGGGTCTACTTGGCCGGAGCCGGAGCGGGGTGACCGATCTTGTACACCTCGTAGATCCCCCAGGCTATGGCAGCCAGAATCACCAGGAAACATATGGCGGCTAGGGCCATGCCCAGCGGGTTGCCGCCGACCACCACGTCGGAGTCGCCGCCCTCGGTCGCGGCCTGGCGGGGTCCCCTGGACAGGGAGAACAGGCCGACGGCGAAGAGCGAGGGCAGTCCGGCACCCAAGACCAGGCCGAAGATTACGATCTTCCAGAGTGCTTGCAGGTTGATCCAGGACATTGTCTGCTTCCCTGTCGGTCAGGCCGCTGCGGGCTGAGGCTCTTCGGCCGGGGCCACCGTCCCGGTCCATTCGGCGTTCACGTTGTTGTGGTCCACCTTGCTGGACCGCGACCTGATGTAGATCAGCGCCGCGAGTGCCGCCAGGATGATCAGAATGACGATCACGCCGGCGGTGCCGCCGATAACGTGCGCCAGCGCGTAGGCGCCGGCCCCCACAAGAGCGGAGCACGGCAGGGTGAAGACCCAGGCCGTGGCCATCCGCCCGGCCACGTTCCAGCGGACCTCGGCGCCCTTCTTGCCAAGCCCGGTGCCGATGATCGATCCCGTGGCGACGTGCGTGGTGGACAGCGAGTAGCCGAAGCCGCTGGACAGCAGGATGACGGCCGCGGAGGCGGACTCGGCCGCCATGCCCTGCGGCGACTCGATTTCCACCAGGCCCTTGCCGAGCGTCCGGATGACCCGCCAGCCACCGAGGTAGGTGCCGAGGCTGATCGCGAGCGCGCAGGACAGTATCACCCAGAACGGCGCGTTCGAGCCGGCAGCCAGTGTGCCGTTGGCGATCAGGGCCAACGTGATGACGCCCATGGTCTTCTGCGCGTCGTTCGTGCCATGCGCCAGGGACACCATGCACGCCGAGCCGACCTGGCCGATCCGGAACCCATGGCTGCGCGTCTTGTCGGTGAGGCTGCGGCTGATCCGGTACAGCATGTACGTGCCCACCGCCGCCACGAGTGCGGCAATGATCGGCGAGAGGCAGGCCGGGATGATGACCTTCGAGACCAGGCCGTGCCATAGGACCGCGTGCCCGCCCGCGGCCGCCAGCGTCGAGCCGATCACCCCGCCGATCAGCGCGTGCGACGAACTGGACGGGATGCCGAGGAGCCAGGTCACCAGGTTCCAGATGATCCCGCCCGCCAGCCCGGCGGCCACCACGGTCAGAGTCACGAGCTGAGTGTCCACCAGCCCGCTGGCTATCGTGGCCGCGACGGCGAGCGAGAGGAAGGCCCCAACGAGGTTCAGCACCCCCGACAGGGCGACGGCGATCCGGGGACTCAGGGCCCCGGTCGCGATCGACGTTGCCATTGCATTACCTGTGTCATGGAACCCGTTGGTGAAGTCGAAGCCGAGGGCAACCACGACCACCAGGGCCAGAACTACGTCATTGCTCACGCCGAAAGGGTCTCTAGACGGGATGTCGGTGTCGAGAGTTAAAAGGAACTATCAAGGGATAGTCATCCGCAAGTAAAGTCTTGTTTGCTTATTTACTACTTTGAAGACCGGCGATTGTAGCTAAGGCCGACAATCCGGGCTTCAGTCCCGGCCGGGGCGGGGTGGCAGCGGCGGCCGCCGCTTGGATGGGCGGCCCGAGGTCCCCGGAGGAGTGATCGCTGGCCGTGCCGTGAGCGCCTCGATCGCGATCCGGATCCCGGTCTCCAGCTGCGGATCACGGCCCGCCGCGTGGTCGTCGGGCGATACCACCACCTCGACGTCAGGGTCGACGCCGTGGTTCTCCACGGTCCAGCCGTAGCCTTCCAGCCAGAACGGGTAGCGCGGGACGGTGATCCGGGTGCCGTCGACCAGCTCGTGCCAGCCGTCGATTCCGATGACCCCACCCCAGGTGCGCGTTCCCACGACCGGGCCGAGGCCGAGCGTCTTGATGGCCGCGGTCACGATGTCACCGTCCGAGCCGGCGAACTCGTCAGCGAGCGCGACCACGGGCCCCCGGGGGGCGTCAAACGGGTAGGTCAGCGGCCGCCGTCCGCGTGGCACGTTCCAGCCGATCACCCGCCGGGCGAGCTTCTCGATCACGAGCTGGGACGTGTGCCCGCCGCCGTTGCTGCGCAGGTCGACGATGAGCGCGTCGCGTTCCATCTCCGTGTGCAGGTCGCGATGGAAGTCCGCCCACCCGACGCTCATCATGTCCGGGATGTGCAGGTAGCCGATGCGCGCTGCGCCCAGCTCGCGTACCCGCTGCCGGCGCCCGGCGACCCAGTCCTGGTAGCGCAGGCGCCGTTCCTCGCCGAGCGTAACGACCACCGCCTGGCGGGCCTCGCCTCCCGCCGCCGGGCCGATCGTCAGTTCCACGGGCTTGCCGGCCGCGCCGACGAGCAGCGGGCCAGGCCCGGCACCGTCCAGCGGCCGCCCGTCGATCGCCAGCAGCGTGTCGCCCTCGCGGACCTGCGTACCCGGTGCGGCCAGCGGGGACCGGGCCCGCGGGTCGGAGGTCTCGCCCGGCAGCACCCTGGTCACCGTCCAGTGCCCGTCGGCGTCGCGGTCAAGGTCCGCGCCGAGCAGCCCGAGCCTGGGCTCGTCCTCGCCGTCGTCTGCGGGAAGCACGTACGCGTGCGAAGTGCCGAGCTCGCCGAGGACCTCCCACATCAGGTCGGCGAAGTCGTTCGCCCCGGCGATCCGGTCCAGCAGCGGCCGGTAGCACTCGAGCACATCGTCCCAGTCCACCTCGGAAAGGTCGGCCGTCCAGAATTCGTGCCTGATGACGCGGCCCGCTTCGGCGTAGGCGTTCTGCCACAGCGCGGCCGGGTCGGCGAGGTACCTGGCCCGGGACTTGTCCACGACCACCCGGTCCGCCGGGTTGTCTGGGTCCGGCTTGCGGGTCGCGGGCACGACACACAGCTTCCCGTGGTCGCTGGTCAGCAGCGCGGTGCCGTCGCCGCTGACCTCGAACCAGTCCAGTTCGTCGGTGAGCCCGCCGCACCGCTGTGCGTCCAGGTCGAAGTGCTCGAGGCTCGGCCGTGGGGCGTCGTCACCGGGCCGGGGGCCGCCTTCGCCGAGGTTCCCGGCCACCGGCTCCCTGAGCCAGGCGAGCCCGCCCTTGACCGCGCGCAGCGAGGAGTACCGCGACTCCTCCACCGGGATCGCCGTGACCCGGCCCGGCAGGCCCTCGGCGTCCACGGTCACCTGCGGGGGCGCGGCATCTGGCTCGCCGTCCCGGCCGGCGCGCTCGTCGTGGCGGCCGCCGACCGGCCGCCCGCCGGGCAGCGGCGCGAACGGCGATGGCGTCTGCGCGGCCAGCGACACCAGGTAGGGCCGGCAGCCGTACGGGAACGACAGGTCGAAGACCTGCGCGTCGTAGACCGGGTCGAAGCTGCGCACCGACAGGAACGCGAGGTACTTGCCGTCCGCTGTGAACGCTGGATCGCTGTCGGTGAACCGCCCGTCGGTGACGTCGACGACGGTGCCGGGATCGGCGACCCTGACCATGCGCAGCCGCCGCAGCGGTTCGGGACCGGGATGCGACCACGCCAGCCAGGCCGAGTCTGGCGCCCAGGCGAGCCCGGTGACCACGCCGTTATCCGACGACGCGAGCTCGGTGACCCGGCCCGACGCGACGTCGACGGACAGCAGCCTGCCGTCGTGCGCCGCGACCGCGAGTGCGCTGCCGTCGGGGGCCGCGGCCATGCCGGCCACCCAGCCGATGGCGCCGGCGGCCAGGCGCCGCGGCGAGGTTCCCGCGGCTGCCCCGCCGGCCGCGGTGATCTCGATCGCGTCCGCACCTTCGGCGTCGGTCACCCACGCCACCTCGCCGGTCCTGCCGAGCACCCGCGGCAGCCGTGCCCGCACGCCGGGGACGACCGAGAGCGCCCGCGCCGGGCCCTCGCGGTGCGTCAGCCAGTGCACGGTCCCGCGTACCTCGATCGCGCTGGCCTGGCCGGAGTGATCGCAGGACAGGTCGCCCAGGTGATCTTCTGCGGAGATCAGCCGCGGTGCCCGGGCGGTCGGCGAGGACAGGCCGAACTCGAGCCGCCGGGGTTCCTCGGCACCGAGGGAGTCGAGCAGCCAGACGTCGCCGGCGCAGTGGTAGACGATCCGCTCGCCGTCGGTGCTGGCGTTGCGGGCGTAAGCGCCGTCGTGGTCGGTGTGCCGCCGCAGGTCGCTGCCGTCAGGCGCGCAGGAGTACAGGTTGCCGGTGCCCTCGTAGTCGGGCAGGAACGCGAGCCTGCCGCCAACCAGCATGGGGCTGGTGAACTGGCCGGCCACGGCGTCAAGCAGCCGGGTGAACCCACCGCCGGCCGGGCGCACCCAGAGCCTTCCCGCCGTGCCGCCCCGATACCGCTTCCACTGCGCCGGCTCGCGGTATGCCCCGGTCAGCAGCGCGACCCCGGCGGTCTCCACGGCCACGTCCGAGACCGGGCCGAACGGCAGCGGCCTCGGCGGGCCGCCGCCGGCGTCCGCGCCGGCGACGGGCAGCGCGTGCGCCGTGTAGTGCCGGCGGAATGGCTGGCCGGCGCCGGTGATCGCGAGCACCTCGCCGTCCGGCGTCCACCCGCACACCCGGGTTCCCTCATCGCCCCAGTAGCTGAGCCTCCGGCCGATCCCTGCGTCGATCCCGGCCAGGTACACCTCGGGTGAGCCGTCCCGGCCGCTGGTCCAGGAGATCATCGTGCCGTCCCTGGAGATCCGCGGGTGGCTGGCCGGGGCGTGATCGGCCGTCAGCCGCCAGGCCCGCCCGCCGGCCGCGGGGGCGAGCCACACGTCGTCGTCCGCGACGAACGCGACCAGATCGCCATGAATGTGGGGGAAGCGGAGGTATCCGGCTGAGGTCACCGGTTCATCGTAGGACGAGGTCAGGGCTCCACGAAGGGCCGTAGCTCGAACGTGCCGATCTTGGCGGTCGGGTGCCGCGACGCCACCGCGACCGCCTCGTCACGGCCGGCGCACTCGAGCACGTTGAAGCCCGCGATCTGCTCCTTGGTCTCGGCGAACGGCCCGTCGCTGACCAGCACCTCGCCGTCGCGAACCCGCACGGTGACGGCATCGGCGACCGGCCGCAGATGGCCGCCGTACAGGTTCATCCCGCGCTGGTTCACGTCCGCAGCCCAGGCCTCGATCTCCTGGTCCTCGACGACCGGATCATCCAGATCCGGCTCCGTGCTCTCGTCCAGACAGTGGATCATCAGGTATCTCATAGCTCCACCCTGTCGGCTGCTGTCCTGGTCACCTTGACGACGAACGGGACGGGCTCCGATGGACACCGGCTCGCTAGAAGTCGATCCAGGCTCCCGCGCCCCGCTCGGTGGCGTTGCCGTAGGCGAGCCTGGCGGCCACCAGGTCCTCGATGGCCAGGCCGAGCGACTCAAAAACGGTGATCTCGGTGTCCCCGGTGCGGCCCGCCGCCGCGCCGGTGAGCAGCTCACCGAGCTCGGCCCGGACATGGTCGGGCCCGATCGCCCCCTCCGCCTGCGCCAGCACGTAGTCGCCTGCCTCGTTGGCAACCGACTCCCGGCTGTCCGCGAACACGGCGGCGGCCGCCATCGTCTCGGCGTCGAGCTCGCGTGCCTGCGGCACGCACGCCCCGACGGCGTTGACGTGCGCGCCCGGCGCCAGCCAGTCCCTGCGCAGCACGGGCTCGGCCGAGCTGGTGGCGGTCACGATGATCTGCGCCCCGGCGACCGCGTCGGCCGCCGAGTCGCACGCGGTCACCGGCACGGTGGTGTGCTCGCGCATGTCCTCGGCGAACCGGCGTGCCCTGTCCGGGTGCCGCCCCGCGACCCGGACCCGGTCCAGCGGCCGCGCCGCGGCGATCGCCAGCAGGTGCGAGCGCGCCTGCACGCCGGTGCCGATGATCGCGAGTTCCGCCGCGTCGGGCCGGGCCAGCAGCTCGGTGGCGACGGCCGACACGGCAGCGGTGCGTATCTCCGTGACCGCCGAGGCGTTGAGCAGCGCGAGCGGCTCGCCGGTCTGCGCGCTGGACAGCAGCACCACGCCCTGGTGCGAGTCAAGCCCGCTGGCCGGGTTGCCGCCGAAGATGCAGATGGCCTTCAGGCCGTAGGCCGCCGTCGCCTCCTGCCCGGCGGCGAGGTACGCGGGCATCAGCGCCATCATCCCGGCCGCCGCCGGCGGCCTGATGATCGTCCGGAGCGGCTGGTGCGCCTGCCCGCTTTCGTACGCGACCAGCGCTTCCCGCATCGCGGCGGTGCACTCCGCGTACGGCAGCAGGGCATGCACGTCGCGGGCGCCGAGGACCAGCAGCTTCATCCGGCCGTCCGCGCTGTCACTGGTGCTCGGACGGAGGAGGCCCGGACGACGCCCGCGACGGCCGGGCACCGTCGTGCGTGGTGGCGGCGTGCGGGGCGATCGCCATTTCCTCGGGCCGGTGCTCGGGCGCCGGCCTGCCGACGATCCGGTATACGTCGGAACCGTCCACGGTCTCCTTCTCCAGCAGCAGGTCAACGAGCTGCTCGAGCTCGCCGCGGTGGGAGCGGATCAGGTCCACCGCGTGCTGCTCTGCCTCGCGCAGCAGCCGCGACACCTCGTTGTCGATGGTGGCCTGGGTCGCCTCGGCGAACGGCCGGCTGGAAAAGGCCTGGCCGCCACCCAGAAACGCCGACCCGCCCTCGGGATAGCCGATCGGCCCCAGCGCGGGAGACAGCCCGAATTCGCGGACCATCTTGGTCGCTAGGTCGGTCGCGCTGGCCAGGTCGTTCGCGGCCCCGGTCGAGCCCTGCCCGAACTCGACCAGCTCGGCGGCCCGCCCGCCCATCCGCACCGCCAGCG
>Ga0335075_10010648_pt1 | contig 13950 bp, 12 predicted proteins | sample Lox_Sample_24_FD_206723 | JGI IMG/M metagenome (GOLD analysis project Ga0335075, IMG submission 206723) | Soil microbial communities from Loxahatchee National Wildlife Refuge, Florida, United States - Lox_Sample_2.4 | ecosystem: Environmental > Terrestrial > Soil > Wetlands | place: USA...
GTCCATCACCAGTCGTTTGCGTTGAGTCGAGAGCCGGTGCGCGAGCCGATCGAGCGCACCGAGGCCGCCCTCGCGAAGGAGGCGGGACGACTCGCCTGGCGCGACATCGGCCAGACCATCGTCGTCCCCGGCTGACCGCAGGCTGCGAATCTCTCTCGATGGTAGGGGCGCCTCTCTGAGGCGCCCATGTCATGGGCCGCTCAGAGAGCGGCCCCTACCCTCGGGAATACCAGCACACGCAGAGCTGACGGCGGTCGAAAGCCACACGCAACTCGGTAGGGACGCGCCGCCGGCGCGTCCGCGCTCGGCCGGCTCGGCGAGCCGGCCCTACCGATCGACTCCTCGGATGCGTGACCCGATCAGACGCGTGCGTAGCGCGCGTGCAGCATCTGATAGGCGCCGAAGCAGACGAGCCCGGCGGCCGTGAGCGCCAGCAGCGCGGTGCCGTACGGTTGCAACAACAGGGTCTGCAGCGCTTCGCCGGTGTCACTGGCCGCCGACGGGCGACGATCGAAACCGGCGCGTGCCAGCGCGAGGCCGGTGACGATGAAGACGACACCGCGGGCGGCGACTCCAGCGCGCCCGACCGTGAGGACCCAGCCGAGACCTTCGCCGCGCAGCCGCGATCGATCCATGTCGTCGTCAATGCGGTCCTTCCAGGCGATCCAGAGCTGGTGGCCGCCGTAGATGGCGACGCCGATCCCGGCGAGCACCAGCAGCCAATCGCCGAGCGGCAGTTGCATCGCATCGCGAGCGTAGCCCTCCGGGCCGCGTGAGCGCGTGCCGCCGTTGCCGACGACGAGTTGCAGCGCCTTGAGGCCCAGCGCGCCGTACACCACGCCCTTGAATGACATGAACGCGCGCCAGACCGGCGCCCGTGCGTCCTGGAATGGGGGGCGCGCGACGAAGGCATGCATCACTTCCCAGCCGGCGTAGGCGAGCAGTCCGATGCCGATCATGGTCAGCAGCGGCGTGCCGAACGGCAGACCGGTGATGTAGTCGAGAACGCCGGTGGCGTCGGTGAGGCGGCCGCCGTCGCCAATCGCGAGCTGCAGTGCCAGCGCGCCGATCAGCACGTAGATGATGCCCTTGGCGGCGTAGCCCAGCCGGACGAGCCGGAGGGCCCATGGACGCACATGCCGGGTGGAATCGGGAATCGCCAGCGTGGCCATGGCCGCCAGCGGTGCAGCAATCATGCCCGGCCGAAGCAGCCGGACCACGGCAGGACGGACGCGGAGAGCCGTCGCGAAACGCGTCAGTTGTCCGCGGCGATGGTCGCAGCGGTCACGAGCGCGCGGCTCGCGACACGATCAACGCCGTCGGCAATCCTACACAGACGATGTGAATGAGGATATTCACCGCCATCAGCCAGGCCGGCGACGCGCTGCCGCCGGCCCGCGAGAGCGGCAGCACGACGAAGTTCATCACTCCGTAGACGAGAACGCCGTACAGCGGTCCCGCGACCCAGGGTTGCCGTCGCAGGACCGGCAGCGCGCGACTCGCCAGCCAGTACACCAGCACCACCATCGTCGCGATGACGAAATGCAGGAAGAGGCCCAGCGCCGCCGTGCGCCATCCGCCACGGAAGGCGGCCGGTCCAAGGAGGCCAGCCGCCACCGCCTGCAGGATGCGATCGGCGCGAACGCCACGGGTCCCGTGCAGCAGGATCGCCGCGGCGATGTCGAGGACGCCGACGACGGCGCCCCCACGCAACACCGTACTCAGTGGAGTCAAGGGCACATCTTACGCAAGTCAGAAGTCCGAAGGCGAAAGTCAAAAGGACAGGACACGGTCGGCCTTCGTCAATCGGCCTTCGGCCTTCGGAAGGCACTCGCGTCTGGCACCCGATAGCGCACTTCGACCTTCGGACTTCCCTTCCGACTTCCGACTTTCGACCTTTGACTTCCACCTTTGGCTTAGCGACGCCGAATGGGTTCGAAGTAATTGCGATTGATGTGGGCGGCGACGCGACGGCCGACCTGTGAACCGTGCTGGATGGAGTGCCGCCAGTGCAGGCCGCCCCAGATGCGGGCGTTGCCGATCTCGCGATTCAGGGCGTTCAGCTGATCGTAGGTGCGTTCGGCCTGGACCAGGGCGGGCACGGCGGTGCGCGAGGTGGTCAGCGTCCACGTGACCTTGTTGGTGCCGAAGAACGCCGCGACCGTGTCGAGCAGGGCGGTCGACCAGAAGCCATGGCCCGACGGGTACTCGGGGTGGTTGACCATCAGCAGCGGCTTCCACGTCGGGTCGGCGTCGGTGTCGGGGTTGCCGTCGGTGTCGGCGCGCGGGATGGCCGTCCGTGGCCGCCAGAAGGCGTAGTAGTACTTCGCGGCGAAGCCGACGATCACCGCGTCGGATACGGCCACGTGCACCATCGCGAAGAGACGTGCGGTCTCGCGCACGTCGAGACCGTGCTGGGTCGCCAGCGCCATCAGGTTGCGGTTCCAATGCACGTAAGGATTCTCTGACCAGAAATACGCGATGTCGGTCTGCTCGGGTGTCCGGAACGTGCTGTCGTTGCGCCCCAGGTCGCGCGTCTCGGCGAAGTCTTCGGCGTAGGCACTCGAGGTGAGCGGATCGGGACCGTCGGGCAGGTAGCGACCGACGTCGACGAACGAGAACGGCACGATGCGGCCGACCTTCGCGTCGACCGGTTGCGACGTCGGACCGGTCGGGCAACCCGCATCCGGCTCGTACTCGCCGGCCGGCGGTTCCGTGCTGCTGCACTCGTAGGCGACGACGGTGTTGAAGCGGTCGTCGGCGCGCGCCGCCAGGACGGCAGACGCGGCGGCCTCGCCGATGCGCACGCCCTCCGACTTGCCGATGCCACCGGGGATGTTGGCCAGGTACAGCGTGTACTGCTGGTCGAGGTACGAGACCTGCGAGGGCGCCACACGGGCCCGCGCGGTCCGGTAGGCCGCGGTCGCCACCGCTGCCCTGACGTCGGCGTACGGCACCGGCGCGAGCGTCGCGATGAAGGGGCGGTAGCCACCCTGGATGGCAATCACTGCGTCATACACGGCCACCATGACAGTGGCGTGGAGGATCTGCGAGCTGCCTGCCGAACGCGGCGCGCCGGCGTTGTGGATGGCCTGCTGGACGATGGCCGACCAGTCGGTGACGACATTGGGCGCCGGGGTGGCGGCCGCGCGCAGGGGGCTCGCCAGCATGGCGAGGCCGATCAACATGGAACGAGTACGCATGAGGGGCTCCTTCAGACCGCTGGGCCGGCCGCGGAATGAGGGCGGTCCGACCGGATGAATGGCGGTACCGGCCGTGCGTCCCTGGCCCGGACGTCACGGTCGGCCCATCTGCGGAATCGAGAAGCCGGGCAGGAAAACGACAGGCGAAGAGCAGGAATCTCGCCCCATCCCGATCGCCCCGGACCTGTTCGCTGGCCCACCCGTCGTCGTTGCGTCTATACGTGTCCGCCGATGTCGCGGCGGCCATCCAGACGAGGAGCCGCGGATGATGACAGCGACGGCAGAGATGCCCGAAACGACGGTGGACCAGCAGCAGGACGCCGACGCGCTCTTCGTCACCCTGTATACCGAGCTCCACCGCCTCGCCCGTCGCGAGCTCGCCCGTCGCGGCCCGCTCGGCGGCCTCGGTGTGACGACGCTGCTGCACGAGGCCTACCTGTCGATCGCCGGCAAGGACGGCGCGATGTTCGTCGACCACGCACGCTTCATGGGCTACGCTGCGCGCGTCATGCGCGGCCTGATCATCGACGACGTGCGCCGGCGGCGCTCCGAGAAGCGTGGCGGCCAGTTCCACATCACCTCGCTCGACGCCGAACGGGCCGAACGGATCGCGAGCCCGGAGGAACTGCTGTCGATCGGTGATGCGCTCGACGAGCTCGCCGTCATCGATCCATCGCTGGCAGAGATCATCGAGCTGAAGTTCTTCTGCGGCTTCTCGTTCGTCGAGATCGCGGCGATGCGCGGCGTGTCCGAACGCACCGTCCAGCGCGGCTGGGAGAAGGGCCGCATCTACCTGCACCAGGCGATCGCCGCCGCGTCGGCCACGACCGCACAGTGATGGGCAGTCTCGCCGCGGACCGCTGGCGTGCGCTGAGCCCGTACCTGGACGAGGCACTCGACCTGCCGGTCGAGGCACGCGGCCCGTGGCTGGCGGCACTGCGCGAACGCGCGCCGGAGCTCGTCGACGACCTGCGCGGGTGCCTCGCCGGCGCGCTCGACGCCGAGGACGCCGGCTTCCTCGATGGCGTGGCGCTGCCACCGCCGTCGCCGTCACTCGCAGGTCAACGCATCGGCGCCTACCGGCTCGTGTCGATCATCGGTGAGGGCGGCAGTGGCAGCGTGTGGCTCGCCGACCGGTGCGACGGACACTTCCGCGGTCGCGCCGCCGTCAAGCTCCTGAACCTCGCCTTGGCCGGTCCGGCGGGCGAAGAACGCTTCCGCCGTGAGGGCACCATCCTGGCGCGCTTGCGTCACCCGCGCATCGCACACCTGATCGATGCCGGCGTGTCACTCACCGGCCAGCCATATCTGGTCCTCGAGCACGTCGACGGCGAGACCATCGAGCGCTACTGCGACATTCACGCGCTCGACGTCGAGGCGCGTCTCCGCCTGTTCCTCGACGTGCTGGATGCGGTGTCGTTCGCGCACGCCAACCTGACCGTCCATCGCGACATCAAGCCAGCCAACGTGCTCGTGAGTGCCGAAGGGCACGTCACGCTGCTCGACTTCGGGATCGCGAAACTGATCGACACCGAGCCCGGCTGGCACGAGGGTCGCTCGGCGGAAGCGGTCGCGCTCACGCGTGAAATCGGTCGCGCCTTGACGCCCGAGTACGCCTCGCCCGAGCAACTGGCCGGCGGCGCCGTGACCACGGCCACCGACGTGTACGCGCTCGGCGTGTTGCTCTACGTGCTCCTCAGCGGGCGACATCCCGCCGGCAGCGCCGTCCGCTCGCCGGCGACGTTGATCCGATCGATCGTCGAGGAGGTGCCGCTGCGGCCGTCCGACGCGGCCGACGACACGAGCCATGCCTGGGACCTGCGCGTGCAGCACGCGGCGCGCTTCGGCACGACGCCCGCCCGGTTGCGACGCGCGCTCACCGGCGACCTCGACACGATCGTCGCGCGGGCGCTCAAGAAGGATCCCGCCGAACGCTACGGGTCGGTCGAGGCGCTGGCGGAAGACGTCCGGCGTGCCCTGCGGCAGGAGCCGATCAGCGCGCGTCCCGACACGCTCGGCTACCGGACGCTGCGGTTCGCCCAGCGCCACGTCACGGCGGTCGTCACCGCGATGACGATGGTGGCCCTGGTGTCGGTCATGACGGCGGTCTACACGACGCGGCTCGCCGCCGAGCGCGACCGGGCCCGGCGCGAGGCCGCCAAGGCCGTCAAGGTCAGCGAGATGTTGATGTCGATGCTGACCAGCGCCGATCCGTACACCGTCCGCACCGGTGGAGAGCCGACCGTGCGCGCGCTGCTGGATGGCGGCGCCGCGCGGGTTCAGCAGGAACTGGTCGCCGAGCCGGAACTGCAGGCCGAGCTGCTGACGACGATGGGACGCACCTATCGGCGACTCGGGCAGTTCGACAAGGCAGCCGCGCTCCTCGATCAGGCGCTGACGAGTGGAACGGCCGCCTTCGGTCCCGAGCACGTACGCGTGGCCCAGACGCTGCACGACCTCGGCGTGGTGCAGGCCGACCGCGGTCAATGGGCCGCGGCCACGCGTTCGCTCGAGGAGGCGCTCGCCATGCGTCGGCGGCTGCTCGGCGCCAGCCATGCCGACGTGGCCGTCACGCTCGCCGAACTCGGACGCGTCTATCAGGACCTCGGCGATGCCGATCTCGCCATCGAGGCGCATCGCGAAGCGCTGGCGATCCGCCGCACGACGCTCGGTGAGCGGCACCGCGAGACGGCCGTCAGCCTCAGTGATCTCGCGTCGGTCCATCGCCTGGCCGGTCATCTGGATGATGCCGAGCGGCTGCTGCGCCTGTCGTTGTCGATCAATCGCGAGACGCGCGGCGAGCGGCATCCCAACACGGCCGTCACGCTGCACGATCTCGCGTTGATCACGGCCGCGCGGGGCGACCTGCGTGGGGCGCACGCCCAGTTGCGCGACGTCATCACGCGCACGGAGGCTGCCCTCGGCCCACGCCATCCGGTGGTCGCCGCGGCCTGGCACAATCTCGCCCGCGTCGCGAGCCTGCAGGGATCACGGCAGGAGGCAACGGTCGCGCTGCAGCGCGCGCTCGACATCGCCGGCGGCGCACTCGGTCACCAGCATCAGCTGTACGCCATCTACGCCATCGATCTCGCGACGCTGCACGCTGCGGCTGGGCGCGAGGATCTCGCCGCCCCGCTGCTCACCGAAGGCCGGCACGTGCGGGCACAGGCGCCTGGCGTCGTCCCCAGTCGGCGTCGCAGTCTCGGCCGGGTCGATATGCCGCCGGCGCCCGGTGTGTACGTCACGCGCGCGAGCCATCGCGTGCCGGTCCATCCCTAGACTGTCGCGTTCTCGTTTCGGATTGCGATTCACGGATCAGGAGGCGCGGACTCCTCATGGGTCCGCGATGCATTCATGATCCGATCGCTCGCCGTTCGTTCCCTGCTCGTCGTTCTCTCCCAGACCGCTCCCGCACTCGCCCAGACGCCGGTTCCGGCCGCACTCCAGGTGCCCGCGGGGCATCAGGCCTTCCTCACGACGCGCGCGGAGGGAGCGCAGCAGTACGTGTGTACCGCCGGCCGTGGTGGATTCACCTGGCTGTTCTACGGTCCGCAGGCGACGCTGACCGACGACGGCGGCGCGCAGGTCGCGACGCACTTCCTCAGCGCCAACCCGGACGAGGCCGGCGCCGCGCGCGCCACCTGGCAGGACTCGACCGACACGAGTCGCGTGTGGGCCGCCGCGATGGCCTCGTCGACGGATTCGGCGTTCGCTCCTGGCGCAATTCCGTGGCTGCTGCTACGCGTGGTCGGCAGCGAACCCGGTCCCAACGGCGGCAACACACTGGGCGGCACGCTCTATATCCAGCGCGTCAACACCGCGGGCGGCGTCGCCCCGACGACCGGCTGCCGCAACGCCCACGACGTGGGTCGCAAGGCACTCGTCGCGTACGAGACGGATTACGTGTTTTACAAGTAAGAGCCCCGTCGGCCCTCGTCGGGCGGCCGTCGGCCTTCGGAAGTCCTCGGTCGACTGCCGACTCGCCCACTGCCGACTGCCGTTCAGAGCGTCCGATACATCACGTACACGTCGACGAAGCCGAGCGTCGCGTGATCGAAGGCGCCTGGCAGGCGAGCGGCGATCTCGAAGCCAGCCGCCTGCCAGGTCTTCACTGCCCGCTCGTTCGAGCTGACCACGAAGTTGAACTGCATCGCGCGAAAACCTTGCACTCGGGCGCGTACCAGCGAGTCGGCGACCATCGCGCGGGCGACGCCACGTCCTTGCGCCTCGGCCGCCGTCATGTAGCCGCCATTGGCGACGTGACTGCCACCGCCCATCTGGTTCGGCCGGATGAAGTAGGTGCCGACGACACGGCCTTCGATCTCGGCGACCACCACCTGCTTGCCGTCGTGCCAGTACGCCAGTGCCTCGTCGCGACGCATGTCGCGCGGCAACGCCCACGTCTCACCGGCGCGGATGACGGGTTCGAGGATGGCCCAGAGGGCGTCGTGATCAGAGGGGACGGCGGCGCGCATCAGCACGGCCTCATTCTCGCGCACCAGCTCGACGCGTTCACCAGGGCGCGCGGACGGCCCATCGCAGCTTGGCGGCCGCGGCACGGCGATCGGCAAAGGTCTCGGCCTTGCCCGACCGGATGACGTCGCGCGCGTACGACGCGTACCAGCCGCGCCGGTGCCCGTCGCGGAACGCCTGCTTCACTCGCCGGTCCTCGCCGGAATGGAATGTGAGGACGGCGACGCGGCCGCCAGGCGCGAGGCAGGCCGGCAGCACGTCGAGCAGCCGATCGAGTGCCGTCATTTCGTCGTTGACGGCGATTCTCAGGGCCTGGAACGTGCGTCGCACCGTCATCCGCACCTCGGGCCGGGTCAGCGTTGGCTCCGCGGCATGCAGGCCCACACGGACCAGGCGTTCGAGCGCGTGCGTGGTCGTGATCGGCTGACGCTTGATGATCGACGCGACCACCATGGCGTGAGGCTCGTCGGCGTTGCGCGTCAGCACGTCGGCGAGGTCCTGCTCGCCGAGGCGAGCAATCAGGGCGGCACCTGTCTCGCCGCGCGTGGGATCCATGCGCAGGTCCAGCGGCCCCGGGTGCTTGTGCGAGAAGCCGCGGGCCGCGCTGTCCTGTTGCATCGCGGAGGTCCCGAGGTCCACGAGAATCACATCAGCGCTGGTGACGCGCGCGGCGGCGAGCACGGCAGGCAGGTCGGCGAAGCTGGCGTGGTGCACTTCGACGACATCTGGGCCGTAGCCCGCAAGGTGCAACCGCTCCCTGGCTCGCGGCAGCTCGATCGGGTCGACGTCGAGACCGATCAGGCGCCCGCCGGGACCGATCGCCTCGACGATGGCCTGAGCATGGCCGGCGCCACCGAGGGTGCAGTCCACCGCAACGTCACCCGACACTGGTCGAAGCGAACTCAGGACCTCCGGCAGCATGATCGGCCGATGCACGAGCGGAGGCTCGCGAGAGGAGTCCTGCGATTCGCCGCCCGCCCTCTCCCGGGGCGGGCGGGTCTTGGCCGTCACACCCGCTCGGGCACGACGTACGGCGCGCGGTACACACGCGTCAGGTGAGCATTGGCGTCGGCGTCGTCACCGAAGCGCTCCGAGGCGCCGGTGAACGTCAGCGACCGCCCGACGCGGTACGACACGTTGGCAAGGTGGCACAGTGTCGTCGACAGGTGACCCTCGACGATGTCGCTGTGCAGGGTGGTGTCCTGCCCGCTTCGCACCGCGTCGAGGAAATTGCCCCAGTGGTTGCCGTCGGCCGGCTTCTCCTTCGAGCTTGCGAAGGGGGTCTTCTCGCGACGACGGAAGGCCTTCCATTCGTCGCCACCCAGTTCGAGCCATCCTTCGGTGCCGTAGAACAGGTTACCCAGCTCCTGGCCCCGGCTGCCTTCCTGGTTCGTGTAGCGGCCGCGGGTCTCCATCTCCAGCAGCGTGCCGTCGGCGTACTTGTACGTCGCGGCGAGTGTGTTGGGCGTCTCCTGCGTCGTCTTGTCGTGCCCGAATGCCTCGACGTCGCCATACACACGACGACCCGGCGTCGGCGTGCCCTCGACCTCATCGAAGCCGTAGATGCCGCCGGCGGCATACACCGAGACAGGATGTTCGGCCTTGCCGAGCCCCCAGCGAGCGATGTCGAGCTGGTGCGGTCCGGTATTGCCGGTGTCGCCGTTGCCCGTGTCCCAGTACCAGTGCCAGTTGTAGTGGCCACGTTTCTCGCTGTAGGGACGCTGCGGCGCGGGGCCGAGCCAGCGATCGTAGTGGAAGGTGGCGGGCGCCTCGCCCGGCACCGCCATGCCGTAGGAGTCGCGGGCCTTGAAGCAGAGCGCGCGCGCCATGTAGATCTTGCCGATGCCACCGCCGCGTATGAATTCGATGGCCTCGCGCACGCTCGGTGCCGAGCGGTTGTTGAGGCCGACCTGCATGCGGACCTTGTAGCGATCGCGCGCCTCGATCATCTTCCGGCCTTCCCAGATGTTGTGGGAGGCAGGCTTCTCCACGTACACCTGCTTGCCGGCCTGGCAGGCGAGCACGGTCGCGAGGGCATGCCAGTGGTTCGGCGTGACGATCGAGACGGCGTCGATCGACTTGTCCTCGAGGACGCGGTGCAGGTCCCACTGGGTCGCAGGCGCGGTGCCGGTCTTGCTCTCGATCAACTTCACGGCAGGGCCGAACAGCCGCTCGTCGGTGTCGCACACGGTGCGCACCTGGACGTTGTGACTGTCCTTCAGGTCACCGTAGTTCCTGAGATGGACGGTGCCCTGGTTGCGGATGCCGATGACGGCGACGCCGATACGGTCGTTGGCGCCACGAATCTGGGCGTACGACTTCGCGCTGAAACCGAAGCCGCCGATGGTCAGGCCGGCCGTGCCGGCCAGGCCCTGAGCGATGAAATCACGACGAGTGCGCATGGAAGGGAGTCTCCTCGAACTGCGGAAGCCTACATCGCGGCTCGCCTTCTGGTATACCTCCGGACATCTCATGACGACGGACATGCGGGCGACGTCCCGGCTCGTCGCGATCGACGCCCTGCGCGGCCTGGTGATGGTCGTGATGGCGCTCGATCACGTCCGCGACTTCGTGCATGTCGGCGCGATGACCTTCTCGCCGGAGGATCTGGCTCGAACGACACCGCCGTTGTTCTTCACGCGGTGGGTGACTCACGTGTGCGCGCCAGCCTTCGTGCTGCTCGCGGGCATCGCCGTCTACCTGAAGCTGCGACGCGACGGTTCGCGCAGCCGGCTGTCCGCGTTCCTGGTGAGCCGCGGCCTGTGGCTGATCGTCGCCGAGGTCGTCCTGCTGCGGTTCGCGCTCAACTTCCGGCTGTTCGGGCCCGACGCCATCTTCCTGCTCGTCCTCTGGGCGGTCGGGGTCTCGATGATCGTGCTCGCGGCACTGATTCACCTGCCGCCGCGGGTGGTCGGCCTGCTCGGCGTGGTCATCGTCGTCCTGCACAACCGGCTCGACCCGATCAGGGCCGTCGATCTGGGCGCGCTGGCGCCGCTCTGGACGGTGCTCCACCAGCAGGGCGCGATTCCCATCGCCGGAACCGTCGCGGTGGTCGGCTATCCCGTGTTGCCGTGGATCGGCCTGCTGGCGGTCGGCTTCGGGGCCGGACAGCTGTTCGACCTCGACGCCCGACGACGACAGCGTTGGCTGACCGGGACCGGGCTCGCGCTGATTGTCGCGTTCGTGGCGCTGCGCTGGATCAACCAGTACGGCGACCCGCAGCCCTGGGCATCGCAGGCCACGCCGCTGATGACGCTGGTGTCGTTCCTGCGCACCACCAAGTACCCGCCGTCGCTGCTCTTCCTGCTGATGACGGTCGGACCGGTGTTGCTGGGGCTGGCCTGGTTCGACCGCCGCAAGCTCGCTCCCGGGCATCCCCTCGCGGTCATCGGTCGCGTGCCGCTCTTCTACTATCTCGGGCACTTCCTGCTGGCCCATGTGGTGGCGTCGTGCCTGGCCTGGTGGACGTACGGTGGCTTCGGACGCTTTTTCCTCTCGGGACCGTTCCCGTCGATGGGCGGCCCCGCGCAGGCCTTCCCTGCCGACTTCGGCTGGTCGCTCGGCACCGTCTATGTGGTGTGGCTCCTCGTCGTCGCGTTGATGTATCCGCTGTGTCGCTGGTTCGACGGCGTGAAGCGGCGACGACGCGACTGGTGGCTCAGCTATCTGTGAGTGAGCGCGCACGCGTTCGGCTTTTCGCGGCCTCGCCGTTCAATCAGGTACAGAGAGACGATGCCAGCCCTCGCTGTATGAGGTTCGACGATGCGACGTGCACTGTTCGCACTTGCCATCCTCGCCATTCCGGCGGTCGGCGAGTGCGGTCCCATCACGTACTACCTGCGTGACGCCCGGTTCTTCGGCGGCTCCCCCGGGCCTTCGCGCGAGCTGAACGCGAGCGGCGCCTACGGCTCGACCACCGTCGAGACGCTACCGACGACCTACTCGACGGGCGGCGTGAACCCAACCGTGTTCACCGGCACCGCGAGCACCCAGGGCTCCCCGCTCGAACTACGGGCGACCAACACGGTCGCGGCTGGTTCGTCGGTCGCGCTGAACTTCAATCTGGCGCCGAACGACCCGACCAATTTCGTGAGTCTCGTGCAGTCGCGCCTGCAGGAGAACGGCGTCTTCGTCACGGGTGCCACAGGTGATGGATACCTGCTGCCCCACTTCGAGATCGACGGCACCTTCGACGATTCGCACGCCACGGCGTACGCTCAGGTCTCGGCGTGTGCCGGCATTGCCACCTGCACCCCAACCGGGCTCGGAACCTCGACTGGCGGCGCCGAGGCGCTGAGCACGACGTTCACGCCCGGTGTCGGTTCGGGCACGAAGTTCACCTTCAACACGCCGTTCGCGTTCTTTTTCTTCGTCAGCAGCGGCATCTCGTCCACGAGCGTGGGGACGCTCGCTCCGGGCAGCGTCAGCGCCGACTTCCGCTTGCGTCTCCTCGGCTTTTCCGTCGTCGACGAGAACGGCACCCCGATCGACGGCGCCGTGGTGCACTCGGATCTCGACAACGTGCCGGAGCCGGTCGGGACAGGTCTGCTGCTGCTCGGGCTCGGTGCGGTGGCGCGACGTCGCATGCGTCGCTAGCCGCAGTGACAGGGCGCCTCGGAGAGAGGCGCCCCTACCCCCCTGAGTCAGAAGCTGCTGGCGGTCGGACGAACGATCAGCTCGCTGACGTCCACGTCGTCGGGCTGTTCGATCGCAAAGGCAATGGCGCGGGCGATCGCCTCGGGCGGAATCGAGATGCGACGGAAGTCGTCCATGAACTTCTGCGTCGAGGGATCGGTGATCGTGGCGGCGAGGTCCGACTCGACGACGCCGGGCGCGACGATGGTGACGCGGATGTCACCACCGACCTCCTGGCGCAGCGCTTCGGAGATGGCGTGCACCGCGAACTTGGTGCCGCAGTACACGGCGCCGGTGGCCACGGCGATGCGACCGCCGAGTGACGAGACGTTGATGAACTGACCCGCCTTGCGCGCCTTGAAGTGTGGCAGGGCCGCGGCGATGCCGTGCAGCACGCCGCGGATGTTGACGTCGATCATCGTGTTCCACTCGTCCACCTTCAGCTGGTCGAGCGGCGAAAGCGGCATGACGCCGGCGTTGTTGATGAAGACGTCGATCTGGCCGAACGCGTCGAGCGCCCGCTGCGCCAGCTGCCGGACGGCGTCGATGTCGGTGACATCGGTTGCCTGGACGAGAGCGGTGCCCCCTTCGGCCTGGATCGACGCTGCGAGGGTCTCCAGCCGGTCGGTCCGGCGTGCCCCCAGCACCACCCTGGCGCCCCGCCGCGCCAGTTCTTTCGCCGTTGCCTCACCGATACCGCTGCTTGCCCCGGTGATGACGACGACCTTGCCTGAAATGCCAGCCATGTGAAGACTCCGTGAAATGGGCCGAGCCCGATGACGAAAGGCAGTCTGAGGCTGTAGTCCGGACGTGCGATAGACCGATCACCCGGAGTGCTTGCCCAATCCTCCATGACGGCGCATTTCCGTGTTGCCGCTCGCGTCGGTGCGCCGTACTGTGGAGACGTGCTGAACGACGTCGCCTCACGTATCGACGCACTGGCCGGCCTCCTTCGGCGGCTCGCGGTGCGTGAAGGGATGCACCCGACGCGTGTGCCACGCCTGTCGGTCATCCGGTACGACCGCGCGGGCGAACCGATGCCCACGGTCTATGCGCCGTCGATCTGCGTCGTCGCGCAAGGCAGCAAGGTCGTGCGCCTCGGCACCGACCGGTTCTCCTACGACCCGTCGCGCTTCATCGTCGCGTCGGTCGACCTGCCGGTGATGTCGCACGTCGAGGAGGCCTCGCCGGACGCGCCCTACCTGTGCATGTCGCTGGAGTTCGCGCCGAAGGAGATTGCGGCGGTGGTCCTCGACGCCGAACTCGAGGCGGCCGACGACGGACCACCGGCCCGCGGCATGTTCGTCGGCGACGCTACGCCGGCGTTGCTCGATGCGGTGGTGAGGTTGACGCAGCTGGCCGAGACGCCCGACGACATCGCCGCGCTCGCCCCACTGGTCGAGCGCGAAATTCTCTACCGGCTGCTGCGCGGGCCCGACGGCTGGCGACTGCGGCAGATGGCGCGCGGCCAGGGACAGGCCCGCCGAATCGCCCGCGCGATCGCCTGGATCAAGGCGCACTTCGCGGAGCCGCTGCGCGTCGAGGCGCTGGCGCGCGACGTGAACATGAGCGTCTCGTCGTTTCACGCGCACTTCAAGCACGTCACCGCGATGAGTCCGCTGCAATATCAGAAGCAGAT
>Ga0335075_10010649_pt1 | contig 13949 bp, 11 predicted proteins | sample Lox_Sample_24_FD_206723 | JGI IMG/M metagenome (GOLD analysis project Ga0335075, IMG submission 206723) | Soil microbial communities from Loxahatchee National Wildlife Refuge, Florida, United States - Lox_Sample_2.4 | ecosystem: Environmental > Terrestrial > Soil > Wetlands | place: USA...
TGTGCAGCTGGTTGGGCTCTTCGTCGCCCTGCGGCAGCACCCGGCACGAGTCGTAGAACCGGTGGTAGTCGCCGGCGAGGTCTTCCAGGTAGCGGCATACTCGGTGCGGTTCGCGCAGGGACGCCGCACTTTTCAGCACCCGCGGGAATTCGCCGAGATTACGGACCAGCGTTCCCTCCTTGTCGTGGGTGAGCAGCTCAAGGTGGCTGGTGTCGGGGACCAGGCCGAGTTCGGCGGCGTTGCGGGCCAGTGCGGAGAGTCGGGCATGCGCGTACTGCACGTAGTAGACCGGATTTTCGTTGGACGCCGACGACCACAGCGCCAAATCGATGTCGATCGGGGTGTCCACCGACGAACGGATCAGGCTGTAGCGGGCGGCGTCGACGCCGATCGCCTCGACCAGGTCGTCGAGGGTGATCACGGTGCCCGCCCGCTTGCTCATCTTCACCGGCTGGCCGTCGCGGACCAGGTTGACCATCTGTCCGATGAGCACCTCAACGGTGGCCGGGTCGTCGCCGAACGCTGCGGCCGCGGCCTTCAGCCGGGAGATGTAGCCGTGATGGTCGGCGCCGAGCATGTAGATGCACAGGTCGAAGCCGCGTTGCCGCTTGTCCAGGTAATAGGCGAGATCACCGGCGATGTAGGCAGGTTTGCCGTCGCTCTTGATCACGACGCGATCCTTGTCGTCACCAAAAGCGCTGGTGCGCAGCCAGGTTGCGCCGTCCTTCTCGTATATGTTGCCATTCTCGCGAAGCCGGGCGATCGCCTGCTCGACCCGACCGCTGGTGTGCATCGACTCTTCATGGGTGTAGACGTCGAAGTCGGTGCCGAATTCGTGCAGCGATTCTTTGATGTGCGCGAACATCAAGTCGACACCGATGCGCCGAAAGGTCTCGTGCTGCTCAGCGTCGGGCTGACTCACCACGTCGGGCGCCCGCTGCAGGATTTGCGCGGCGATGTCGGCGATGTAGCTGCCGGCGTAGCCGTCTTCCGGAGCGGGCTCGCCTTTGGCCGCAGCGATCAGCGAGTCGGCGAACCGGTCGATTTGGGCGCCGTGGTCATTAAAGTAGTACTCGCGAACCACATCGGCGCCCTGCGTCGTCAGCAACCGGCCCAACGCGTCGCCGACGGCGGCCCAGCGGGTGCCGCCGATGTGGATGGGCCCGGTCGGATTGGCCGAGACGAACTCCAGGTTGACCTTGTGGGCGGCCTGGTCATCGGAGTTGCCGTAGGCGGGGCCGGCGTCGATGACGTTGTTGACGATGACGCCTTGCGCCGACACGTCCAGGCGCAGGTTGATGAAGCCGGGTCCGGCGACCTCGGCCGAGGCGATGCCGTCGGCCCGGGCCAGCGCCTCAGCCAGCCAACCGGCCAACTCGCGCGGGTTGACGCCGACCTTCTTGGCGAGCTGCAACGCCAGGTTGCTGGCGTAGTCGCCGTGCTCAGGGTTGCGTGGCCGCTCGACGGTGACCGCCGGCGGCAGCGCGGCGGTGTCGAGCGCATGCTCGGCCAGCACCGCGGTCGCGGTGGCCTTGAGCAGCTCGGCCAGATCGGCGGGGTTCACGCAGGCCATCCTATTGGCTGAGGTGCTTCGACCCCGAATCCGTTCCGATGCTCAGCCGGCCGGCGTGATGCGTTAATCTAACGTGGCCCGTCGGCGCAGCATCTCTCGCATGCGCCCCCGTAGCTCAGGGGATAGAGCGTCTGCCTCCGGAGCAGAAGGCCGCAGGTTCGAATCCTGCCGGGGGCACTTGTTCCACAGCAGGTCAGAGGTGGTTTTTGTTGATTGTCAGCCAGCCCGTGCCTTCCATGTGCCTTGCCGTGTCACGCTGGCCGATTCGGGTTCCTGCCGGTGGCGAGTTGCTACATCCCTAGTTGAACCGACTTGACACGGCGTGTCGGCAAATGCCGACATACAGCCGCCTAGTCATAGGCGCGGGGATGCGCTGTAGCACGATGCCTAGTCTGCCGACCAAACCCGCGCGGCTTCTTCGGTATGTCGACGTCGGCTGGTAAACCCGAGACTATGGGACGCGCGCTTAGGTGGTTAAGCGGGTTAGCTGTGACGGCGCTCGTCGTTCATGCGCTACGTCAGAAGCAGACAAGCCCGCCGCGAGCGCAGCGCCAATTGACTTCACCCCCCACGGCGGGTTCGAAGACCAATTGGCTGCGACACTTGCGAGGACGCCTATGGCGTTGGCTACGACGTTACGCAGAGCCCGTCGTCATGTTGCTGATCAGCACTTCATAGCAGTAGCCGGATGGTGCCTATTTCCCCATACGACCGCGATCCGCCGCTGCCCCGAGTGCTAGGAGTGACGCTCCCCGGCTATGTCAACGACGGGGAAGGCTACTGGCCCTTCGCTGACCTGAAGTGGAACGAGATTCACGCCGACGCGACGCATGGCAAAAATGCTCTTCCCCCACACATTATCCGAGTCGAGATTTCAGCCGCTTACAACAAACCGATGGATTATTGGCACTCGTCTACTCGAAAGACCAAGCGGTAGAAGTGGATGTCGACCTACCTCATCACGCCGAAGTGATCAACTGCCAGGGCGAGACGGACAAATACGGTTCGACTAACGATTACCCTGCTAGACACACCAAGTGCGCCACAAGAACTCGGCCTTCCAACGGCTTTGTGTCATCGCTACAGACCACGCACTACCTTGAAGTCAAGGGCTCGGTGAACGGCGGTATGCAACAGTTGGCCTTCTACTTCGACGTCAAAGGTGTTGATGGACTAACTATTTCGATCAACCGGACGCGCACGACAGTCCGCATCCCAAGGGCTGGTCCATGGAGTCGAACGCCTATGCCGGTGAGGTGGCCGCCCGAGACATATAGCGAGTCAGTCATTGAAAACGTTGCCGCTGTGGGCAAAGTGACATGGACGCCGCGACCATCTGATGAGGCGGACGATGGAGTCGGCTGGACTCAGATGTCAGATCACAATGCCGGAAACACACCGATTACGGGTGTGAAAGAAGACGTCCTTCGGGTCGACCACCTTCACGAGGTTTGGGCAGGCATCCTGTTCGGTCTTGCTGTCGCAGCGATCATCGGATTCGTTCAGAGCGTCTTCTCGGCGCGGCGGCAACGACGTCCCTCCGATTGAAAGACCACTGGCCTGACCGATGGCTATTGGGAGGCAACCTTTGTCTACCGGCCAGACCAACGGCCCGGCACTCACACACAAGGCCGTGATCGGTCGGCGTGGATGGCGCTGCCAACTTCTCCCAGATCGACGGCCACGGGAAACGGATCATCGACAGCAGCACGGCGCAAAAGCAATTTGTCTTGCAATACCCCAAGTGGTCGGGCCTATTGTGCTACACCGGCATCGCCAAATACCGCGTGCCTACCGCGCGGCTGCGAAATCTCGGCCTGGCTGTCCCGTGCAGCGGTGCACCCACCGAGCCCGGCAACTACCAGCGGGCCACCCTGGCGGATAGCCCTGCGAACCGCGGACTGTCGGTGCGCAGCTTTATGGTGGCAGCCGCCAGCGTGCCCGACGGGATGACTTCAACGATGTCATTGCGATCACCAACCGCGAGGCGTCCGCCAACACACAGGACACCGTTAGCAAAGAATGCGTGGTGGCCAGCCTTTCACCGGATGGGTCAGGGCAGATGCTGGTGTAGGGTAACCTTCCCAAAGAATTCGTACCAGGCGTGATCCTATGCGGGGTAGGCCTTTCCATCGCTGCCACCCTGAAGCAACAGGACCAACAGAACAAGATGCTCGACGCGATGTCGTGGCCGGATAGACGACAAGTTCTGGCGCACGGCATGAATCCGGTGTGTATGTATGTCATTCCGCGACATCACAGGCTTCAAATGGCCCGACGATCCCAACGCGACTCCCCCATGAGAAAGTCCCTGTCACGATCACTACCAAGCAACAAATCCCGGCAGCCAAGGTGGCTGGCAGCCCTGCTGGCCACCGCCGCTAGCGGTCGCCACGGGGCACGAGCGGGAGACCATCGACAGCGAACTGGGGGCTGGTTGCCGTTCGCCGAGTGTGCCGTGAGGAGGGGGACCCTCCACCTGTCTGATCGACGAGCTGCTGGACGAAGGCGCGAGCCCATCCACCGATTGACCGGAAGCGGAGTCGCAGGGACACCACTGACAGACACCACTGTGGTGCGAACAGGTACCACTTCTGTGCTGACTGGAGGACCAGCTGCCGTCGCAACACTCGGCGGTTGCGCCGGGCGGGGGTGGCGGGTTCGGTGTCGTTGATTGGGCATCGGCAGGCGACGCCGGGCCAAAGGCAGCTGCGGCGATAACTGCTGCAGCAAAGATTGTCCGAATCATTACTCTGCTGGAGTGGACCAGACCGGAAGCTTGACCGCGCTAGCTTCCCGTAAGGTCTTCGACCTTGACACCCGGCGCGTGCGACTGTGGCTGAACAATGATCGCCTCACCCTAAGACTCCACCGGGGAGCACCAACAACAGAACTGTCACCAGCGCCAGGAACAGCACGGCGACGACGAGCCGCCACTTCACACGTCTAGTCCACATGATCTTCGCAGATCTCGAACTTGGCTCCCACCGCAGTTCTCCTTGTTTGTTCCCCGAACAGCGCAAAACGCTAGCACCACTCGCAGGTTGACCGAGGTTGACGCGTGAGCCGCGCGAATGAACGCCAGAGGTGCATTACGCCGTATTCAAGAAAGAACGAGCCGTGCGCTCGAGCAAATTTGCCCGAACGCGCGACCTATCAGCGTGAACCTCCTATCGTCAGGAGATGGGGAGAAGGGCTTGGCTGGGGGCCGCATTAGCTGCGACTTCTGTTGCGCTAGCGCCAACGCTTAGTGCCTGCAGTGGCCTTAGAGACGCTTTCCCGACCAAGACGGTCATGGCAACATCAGCTCCCACTACCACGCCCACCACGTCACAGCAGGACGCGATCCGCGCGTGGCACAACGCGACGCTAGTACCAGCGCAAGAGGTACGCGATGCAGCGGACGAGATCTCAACAGCCGCAGAGGCTTTCGACCTGACCGCCATGGGCATTCACTGCCAGGAAGAACGCGACGCCGTCGATCAGTTCCAGCAGCACATGCCAAGCCCGGACCCTGACTTAACCGCCCAACTCCGGAAAGCTCTCAGTGATTACGGCGCCGCCGCAGCCATCTGCACCACGGCCGTCGAGAACCGCAACATCGATGACTTCGCACAGGGCGCGACCCTTCTCGACCAGGCGAACACCTACATGGACAACGCCGTAAAGATCCTGGAGGCTGACCTCGGGGAATCGTCGAACTCGAACTCGCCGCAGAGCCCTCCGTCTCCGAGCGAACCCGCGGCAACAGTAGATCCCGAGCAAGACAGCCTCCAACAGCTGCAGCAGCTCGCGAGCTCAGATCGCCCTTTCGTCCAAGCAAACCTTGCCGATTCGTGGATCCCCCAACTCAGCTCCAAGAGTTCCACGCAACCCTGGACTGTCGACCCAGATGACGGTGTGACGTATGACCCAGTACGGATCTTGCGGGAACATCAGCAGCTCCGCCAGAAATATCCCGGAATAATCAGACTGCTGTGGGCGGGCGACTGGTCGACATTCTCCGCCCCAAACTTCTGGGTCACCGTTGTCGCCAGCACCTTCCCCGAGTCAGCTGGCGCCCTGGCATGGTGCAGAAGCCAGGGTCTCGACCAGGACCATTGCACCGCCACTCACCTACATAACTGACCAGTCGGGGCGCCTTCGGGCGCTCGGCGGGTGAGCTGACCCGGTGCTACCAGAGTGGTCCTCCACCGCGGCCAGCAAACGGGTCGAATGCGCCTCCGGAGCAGAAAGCCGCAGGTTCGAGTCTGCCCGAGCGACAGAACGTCATTACCGACCGCAGCCGCCCGGCGGTGCCGGTAACGGCCCGGGCGGTAGCGCCGGCATAAGACCGGAGAACGGACCGGGCGGCGGATGGGGCACGACGCACTGCACCACGAAGACGGTCGCTCCTGAGACGCTGCGCTTCACCGAATGCCAGTACGAGCCATCCTCGTAGGGCACGCCATCGCAATAGGGCTCGGCGGGTTGGCCGGGTTGGCCGCTTACTCCCGCACCACCCGGACAGTAGTTGGCGCCCGCGTCGGGCTGATGCGGATCAGGGTCGGCGTGGCCTACTGGCGCGGCCAACAGGGCGGTGGCGATCAGCGCCATAGTCATCCCGTACTTCATGGTCGGCATCTTGCTGCCTAACCGGAGGACTTCGGCGTGCTTTGGACGATGAAAACGCACAGTGTGTCGAAAGTCTCGTCCGAACCCGATCAGTTCACGGCGCCGCGGGTCACTTGGGGCCCGGGCGCAGCGCGATGTCGTGACAGCAGGCGCGCTGCTTGACCCGGGGCACCGAGTTGGAGCATTGCGGCCAACGCCGTCTCGAGAACCACTTCTTGTTGGACACGACTACCGCCGATCGACGGCAGCCCGGGAAGCGATTCGAGCAGGTAGTCGAGTGCCGCGCGCGGCTCCCCCGCCATCAGCGCAATCAGGCCTTCGCCGATGAGACGCAAGGTCGTCGCTTGCGCGTCGGTGACATCCGGAACATTGATCGTGCGGATCGCGGCCGGATCATTCGCCGCAGCCAGTACCAGCAGCGCATGAAAGGCGATAAACGGCGTTTGCGGCGTATAGGCAAGCGAGCCGACCTCGGCGAGCACCGCCATCGGATCCGGTGGTGTGACCCAGTCCGGATGCAGGCGCGCCCGCCATGCCAGTGAACCGGCATCGACGAGGCAACGCACGTCCTTCGAGTGCGGCGGCGCGAGGAACGCGTTGTACCGGCGCGCCGCGGCCGCCGCGTCGCCCATCGCCAGCTCGTGCAGGGCGGCGTGCCATTGAAAGTGCGGGAGGTAGCGCTGCGTGCTGCCGTCGCCCGGGATCCAGTCCTCAAGCCATTTCAGCCCGGCGCCGTGCGCGTCGGTCTCGTAGTGCACATGTGAGAGTGCGTGCGCGGCGTTGCCGTTGCCCGGATCGAGTTCGAGTGCGGCGTCAGCCAAGTCGGCAGCGTCGTACCAGAGGCCCTGCTCGGTTCGGCCGTAGGCGCGCAAGCCGAGATACCACGGCGCCTCGCCGTGCACGCCAGTGAACCGCTCGACGTACTGCCACGCGTCCGGCAACGCGTCGCCGGCCCCTGCGAAAGCAATGGACGGCGCGAGCACGAGCAATGCGACCGCGTCCTCGGGGATCCGGTCGAGATGGTCGATGAGTGCGTCGGTGCCCGCCGCGTTTCCCTTCTCACACCACGTCGCGATGGCCTCGACGTGGCTGCGGTCTTCGTCACTGCGATGCGCCAGCGCCGCGCGCGCCCGAGCGAGATGGCCGGCAACGGCCTCCGGGCCACCAGCACGGTCGGGCCGTTCGGTGGCAATCATCGCGAGTGCGACATGCGCGCGGGCGTGCTGCGGATCTTCGGCGACCGCGGCAGCGAAGGCGGTGGACGCGCCGTCTTGGACGGCGAGCAGGCGACGCACACCCTCGGCGTATGACGCAGGCGCACCAGTCAATTCCGGAGCTGTCATGATGAGGCTGGGCGCGCGCATCGGTTGGTGAGGAATGCCGTCGGCAAGCAGCTGCGCGAGAGCAGCTGCTTGGGCACGGATTTCGGGAATCGCAGTCGTCTCCCACTCCGCACCCTGCCGGATCGAGCCGAGACAGACGATGTTCGGGATCGTGGCGCCGGACCCATCAATGAGATAGCCGTCCGTATCGAGTCGCACGCCGACGCCGCACGGGTGCAGCGACGCGACATCGGTGGCCAACAGGTTCGCCCAGAGCGGCGAACGTTGCAGCGACCGCCGATCCCACGACGCGCCGGTAGCGACGACAACTGCGTCACCACGCCGACGCACTGATCCGTCGCTCGTTGTCACAACCAGCTCAACGCCATTGCCGTGCAACGACACATCGGCGACTTCGCCCGCCTCGATGGCCAGTTGGCCACTGGCGACCGCGGCATAGATTGCGTCGGCGTTCGACGGCGGCATCCGGTGCCGAAGCACCTCCCACTGCCGTAGGTCCTCGCGCAGGAAGCGGCGCTGATCCTCCCACCCCAACGACCGCCACAACCCGGCGGTGCGCGGTCGCACGGCGTCGATCACTTGCCGCCAGTCTGAACCGGTTTCGCGAGCATGCGCGAGATCCGCGTCGAGCGCGGCGCGCAATTGCTCGAGCGAAACCTCAGCGGGCAGTGCATCGAGGTTGGGCAACTCCGCCGGCGCGCCGGTGGCGCGGAATCGGCGCGGCAGTGCGCCGTGACGCGACAGCAGCGTGACCGTGGCACCGCGGGCAATGAGATGCAGTGCGACGTCGACCCCGGTCAGTCCCGAGCCGACCACCAAGACGTCGGCGGGCCGGCGCGCGCCCAGCGCCGCGAGGGCGCCGGGCGCCCAGGGATCCAGCACCACCCTGCCGTCGGCGCCTGCGGCGAGCACCGGAGCGAACGCGCGTTCCAACGAGTCGGGCATGCCGCCTTCGGGGCGCCCCGATGCGAGCACCACGGCGTCCGCCGACAACGAACGTCCATCGGCCAGTGCCATGCGCGCCGGTGTGCCCGGTGTCAAGCCGACGACCTCAGCAGTCTCGATCCGCACGTCGGCGACCGCGAGTTGATCTCGCAGGTAACGGCCGTAGGCAAGACGCGGAGCGAAACTCTCCACCGGCGTGACAGCCCGTTCGTCGAGCCAACGGCAGAAGTGATCGGGATCGTCTGGCCACGCAGACATGCGCTGGGCGGGAACGTTCAGCAAGTGGGTTGGGTCATTGGTGCCGTACGCCGCACCGGTGCCGGGGCGACCCGACGCGTCGATCAACGTGATCTGTGCGTCTGGCGTGCTCCGGCGCAGGTGCACCGCGGCGAGCACACCCGCAGCTCCACCGCCCACGATCGCGACGCGCATCATGGCGGAAGGTTATATCTCGAGGGTGGGTTCAACTGCTTAATCGTGGTCTCGAAATTTATCTGGCCAACCAGGCAGCCAGCTCGCCTCGACGAAATGGCGTGCTCTAGCGTGGCTTTATGCCGTTGATGTCGGGAATGTCGTTGTCGCAGTGGCGGCGGGAAATGCTGCGGACCAACTTCTGGCTGGTGCCGTCTGTGGAGGTGGTCGCGTCGATCTTTCTGTTTTGGGCCACCCTCGAGATAGATCGAGCCGTTTACCATGGCACTCTCAGACTGCCCGCGTGGGTGGAAGCTGGCAGCGCCGACACGGCGCGGGAGATTCTCCTCGCGATCGCCGCAGCCATCATGACGGTGATCGGGATCAATTTCTCGGTCACAATCGTCACTTTGACGCTGGCATCGACCCAGTTCGGACCCCGGATGCTACGCAACTTCATCCGCGATCGCGGTACTCAGCTGACGCTGGGCACGTTTGTGGCGACGGCGGTGTATTGCGTGCTGGTGCTGATCGCAATCGGGCCTGCAGAGCATGGCGTGTTCGTCCCGCACTTCTCGGTCTCGGTCGTATTCTTGCTGGTCCTCGTCGATCTGGCGGTGCTGATCTACTTCCTGCATCACATCGCCATCCAGATCCAACTGCCCTTCGTGATTGCCAGCATCGCCAAAGATTTGGCGCACTTCGTCGAAGTGCAAAAGCCCAGGGATCAGCAGCATGACCTCGAGGAGCTTGCCGCACTGATCGACATCATCGAGTCTTCGGGTGCGGCGATCCGCAACCAGAAAGATGGCTACTTGCAGGCCATCCGGTACGAGATGTTGGTCCGCACCGCCTCGAAGGCCGATGCGGTGGTGCACGTACCCTACCGCCCCGGCAATTTCCTGGTGCAGGGCCGGGAACTGGCCGCCGTGTGGCCGCCCGAGGCTGCCGACCGTGTCGCTCGAAGTCTGAAACGCGCACAGGTGACCGGGCCGGTGCGCACTCTCGCCCAGGACCCTGCCTTCGCCATCGACCAACTCGTCGAGATCGCGATCCGGGCACTTTCCCCTGCCGTCAACGACACTTTCACGGCGCTGTCGTGCGTGGACTGGCTGGGCAACGCCCTGTGCAAACTCGGGCGGGTATGGACCCCGGAACTGGTGTACCGCGACCACTCCGGCGCCATCCGCGTCATCTGTGACCAAGTCAGCTTCGCGAGGTTGGTGCAGCGGTCGTTCAACAAGATCCGCCAGGCCAGCCGCGGCATGCCCGCATTGCTGATGCGCCAACTCGAAGCGCTCACAGCGATCATGGAGCAGACCACCGACGCCGACCAGGCCCGGGTATTGATGGACCAAGCGGCGATGATCCAGCGCGCCAACCTCGAGTCGGTGCCCGAAGAATCCGACCGCGCCGACGTGGAACGCCGCTACAGCGACGTGGCCAAAGTTTATGCGCGACTGCACGACACGGCTGAAAGCTACCCGCAACCCGAGCCCGGCCTTCACCTGACTCCGGAATCCGAATCCGGTCTCAGCCGAGGTGGCGACCGGTAGCGGTCAGTCAGCTCTTACAAGCTGCCAAGGTCGTCGGGGACGTCAACGGCGTGCGCCCGCAGCGCCTCAAGGGGCACCACGTCGAGGGTGCGCTCGTGTGTGCACGCCAGCACCACCGGGGCGGCGCAGCCGTCGCGATAGGCCACCAGCCAGTTCCCGGCGGTGACGCACCAGCGGTCCCCGGGCACCAGGCCGGGAAACCGGAGCTGCGGCCTCGGCGTGGAAAGGTCGTTCCCGATCGCACGTTGGTGCTCGAGGAATTCGGCGGTCACCACCGCGCAAATCGTGTGCAAGCCCAGATCTTCCGGCCCGGTCGAACAGCAGCCGTCACGGTAGAAGCCTGTGACCGGGTCGTTGCCGCACGGTTCCAGCGGACCGCCCAACACGTTGAGTTCAGACATCGGCCACCTCTCTAGATTTCGCCGACCGCGTCGGCCACGCGTCGAAGTTGACTGAGGTCGGAACTGGTTGGGATGAGCTGGATTTCGTCGGTGCCGACCGCTTCAAACTTGCGCAGCACCGCGACCAGCTCTTCCGCACTACCGGCGAACCCGGTGGTCGGCGCCATCGCGTCGATGTACTCGGCCGGTATCCAATTCATGTAGCGCCGCAAATGCCGATGCACTTGTCGTCGGGCGTCGTCGACGGGACCCAGCGCGAACCAGAACGATGTGGCCAGGTGGGGCTCGGGCTTGCCGGCCTCGGACCAGGCCATGCGCGCCACGTCGAACAGTTCGTCCTGCTTGGCGACATCGAGGTCCATCGTGTGTCCGGCCAGACCGTCGGCCCAGGCCGCGGCGCTGCGGACGGTCTTGGGCCCGATCGTTCCGATCAGCAGCGGCGGCCCGCCCGGCTGGACCGGCGCCGGCCCAATCGGCAGCACCGACTCGGTGATCTTCTCGCCCGCCCACACCCGTTTCATGACCGCTACCCGCTCGGCCATGCCACGCATGGTCTGCGTCGCAGGATCCGCGCCGACCGCCTGATAGTCCTCAACCCGCCCGCCCACGCCGATGCCCACGGTCAGCCGCCCGCCGCACAGCATGTCCCCCGTCGCCAGCGCCTTGGCCAGCATCACCGGGTCGTGAAGCTGGGGCACGATCACCGTCGTCGCCAGCCGCACCCGATAGGTCCACGCCGCCAGCGCGCCCATCAGCGTCAAGGTTTCCGGGTTGTCGAAGGCCATGCGCTCGCCCCAACACAACGACGCGAACGGGCCGTCGTCGATCGCGCGGGCCCAGTCCTGCAGCGCAGCCGCATCCAGGTCCGGCTCCATGACCGGCATGGTCATCGATATCTGCACGCTCGCGATTCTGGCACGCAAACCGGTAGGTGCCTCCACCAAGCCAACGTGGCACCATGTCTGAGATGGGCATCGTCGCCAATTCCATCGCGCATGTGCGGCTCACCGTCAGCGACATCGAGCGTTCCCGGCAGTTCTACGAGAGCGTCTTCGGTTGGCCGGTTCTCATCGAGCTCCCCTCGAACGCCGACGAGGCGACCCGCAAGCAGCTGGCTTTCCTGTTCGGTGGTGTCATCTACGACATGGGCGGCGCGCTGATCGGGCTGCGGCCGGTCGCCAACGACCGCTTCCACGAAGACCGCGCCGGGCTGGACCACATCGCGTTCAGAGCTGGCAGCAAAGCCGAGTTAGACGCTGCGGCAGTGCATCTCGACGATCTGGGTATCGACCACGAGCCGGTCAAAGATATCGGCCCGTCGTACATCCTCGAGTTTCGCGACCCGGACAACATCGCCTTGGAGCTGACCGCGCCAAAGTAGACGGGAAGCGAAATGCCTATCGAGTTCAACCACACCATCGTCGCCGCCCGCGATAAGCGGGAGTCCGCGGAGTTTCTCACCGAACTGTTCGGGTTGCCGAGTCCGGTGCCATTCGGCCACTTCCTGACCGTCACGCTCGAGCACGGCGCGAACCTCGACTATGCCGATGTGCCCGAGGGCGAGGAGATCCGGCCGCAGCATTATGCGTTCCTGGTTTCCGAGGACGACTTCGACGCGATCTACGGCAAGATCAACTCCCGCGGGCTGCAGCACTGGGCCGACCCGGGCGCTCACCGACCCGGTGAGATCAACACTCGGGACGGCGGCCGCGGCGTCTACTTCTGCGACCCGGCCGGACACTTTTTGGAGATCCTGACCCGCCCCTACGGCTCAGGCAGCTGAGGGTTCACCCCGCGAGCAGACGCAAAAGCCCCTCACGCCTCGGCGTGTCGGGGGCTTTTGCGTCTGCTCGCGCAGCTGGCGCTAGCCGGCGTTGCGGGGGCCGTGCCGCTTGCTCTCCTGGTCGCGATAGTCGTCGGCCAGCCGACCAACGTGGCGCGGCAGGGCGCCGGCCGCGACGTCAGCGAGAGTCGTTTGCTCGAGTACCGAGCGCATGCTGGCGCGCAGCGCCCGCCAAACATCGGTCAACGCCGCGGTCGGACCGGAATAGGGCAAGTCGCCCAGGCCGACATCACGCACGCTGGCCAGCGGTCCGTCAATGGAGCGCAGCACATCAGCGATGCTGATTTCGGAACCGGGTCGAGCCAACTCGTACCCGCCGTCGCGACCGCGGTGGCTGCGCACCAGACGGTCGGTGCGCAGGTCCGACAAGATGTCGACGAGAAACTGCGGCGGGATGCCCTGCGTGTTCGCCAGGTGTTCAGTCTTGACCCGCGTGCCGCCATCGACGGTGGCGAGCTGGACCATCGCCCGCACCGCATACTCCGCCTTGGCCGACATGCGCATGGGCTCGATCCTCTCACCGTCTGGTTAAGAGCCGGGGCAGCTACCCGGTCACCGCCAGCACCGCGTCGGCGTACTCGGGTCGGCACACCACCAGGTCCGGCAGCAGCGGATCGGGCCGGTTGTACTCCAGCGGCGAACCGTCGATACGCGAGGTGTGCAGACCGGCCGCGCGGGCGACCGCGACGGGCGCCGCCGAGTCCCACTCGTACTGCCCGCCGGCGTGCACATACACCTCGGCCAGACCCTGAACCACCGCCGCGACCTTCGCCCCGGCCGAGCCCATCTCGACCAGCCTGCCGTTCAGGTGTTCGCGGACCTGCAGCGCGATCGCCGGCGGCCGGGTGCGCGAAACGATGATTCGCGGCGCACCCGTGGGTTCCGGCGGCGGCGCGGGATCGGGCGTGGCCAACGTGACGCCCTGGGCAGGCAGCGCGACCGCGCCGGCGACCAGATCACCGGACTGCCACAGCGCGACGTGGACTGCCCAGTCCCGACGGCCGAGTTCGGCGAACTCCCGGGTCCCGTCCAGCGGGTCGACGATCCATACCCGCTCGGAGCGCAACCGCACCGGGTTGTCGGCCCCTTCTTCGGATAGCACCGCATCACCCGGGCGCTCGCGCGCCAGCGCATCTATCAGATAGTCGTGAGACCGCTTGTCCCCCTCTGCTTTTCGCTCTGACTCCGTCGCGTCGGCCAGCTCGTCGCGCACCGCGAGCAGCAACCGGCCGCCTTCAGTGGCCAGCCGCGCCGCCACCTCGT
>Ga0335075_10010650_pt1 | contig 13949 bp, 12 predicted proteins | sample Lox_Sample_24_FD_206723 | JGI IMG/M metagenome (GOLD analysis project Ga0335075, IMG submission 206723) | Soil microbial communities from Loxahatchee National Wildlife Refuge, Florida, United States - Lox_Sample_2.4 | ecosystem: Environmental > Terrestrial > Soil > Wetlands | place: USA...
ATTGGGCGCCGGAGCGTTGTGTGGGGCAAATGCGTCTGTCTGAAGATGCGGTTTCATTGGGGCTGCCGGAGCTCTCTCTCGCCGAAGCACACCGCCGTGGTGCCCGGGCTCTCGTCATTGGAGCCGCTCCGGTAGGCGGCGCGATCTCGCCGAATTGGATACCGCACCTCGTAGAAGCTTTGGAGGAAGGGCTCGACCTGATCAGCGGCATGCATACCAGGCTCATGGCCATTCCGGCGATCGCCTCAGCGGCCGCGCGGACGGGTCGGCGACTTCATGATGTGAGGACGCCTCCGGACGGGCTTCCGACCGGCAATGGCCGAAAGCGTGCGGGAATGCGCCTGCTGACGGTGGGCACTGACTGTGCACTCGGCAAGAAATATACGGCGCTGTCGCTCGCCAGAGCATTCCGCGAACGCGGTGTCGATGCGGACTTTCGTGCTACGGGGCAGACGGGGATCATGATCGCAGGCGCCGGCATTCCCCTGGACTCGGTCGTGTCCGACTTCGTGGCGGGAGCCGCCGAAACCCTGAGCCCGGCGAACCGACCCGACCACTGGGATGTCATCGAGGGGCAGGGCTCGCTGTTTCATCCCGCTTACGCGGGTGTTTCGCTGGGCCTGCTGCATGGCAGCCAGCCCGATGTTCTGGTGCTCTGTCACGAGTCCGGACGCACTCACGTACTGGGGCTTCCGGAATATCACATCGTATCGCTCGAGGAAGCCATCGAAGTCAACCTTCTGCTCGCCCGCCGCGTGAATCCCGCCGTGCGTTGTGCGGCCGTCAGTCTGAATACGTCCATGCTCTCCGAAACAGCGGCGCGAACGGAGGTCAGAAGGATGCGCGACGAGCTCGGTATTCCGTGCGCCGACCCGTTGCGGATGCCCGAGGAGTTTGCCCAGGTGGTAGACGCCTGTCTGGCTGCGCCAAGCGCGCGGTGGCACGCAGGCTGATTTGGCCCGGCGGGCGGGGGGGGGGGAATTCCGTCGAGCGAATCACGCCGGCGCGTCAAGGAAATCGGGGCTCCGAAAGCGAGGATTCGGATATTCATAGAGCCCGCTTCCTGCACGCTCGCCGGTGCGTCCTGCTTTCACGAGCTCGAGCAAAAAGTCGGGAGGGGCATCCGCTACGTCACCTGATGCCTCGGCGTAGCGCTGTTCGATCGCGGCAACCGTCGCCAGACCCACGCGGTCCATCATTCCGCACGGTCCGATGGCCGTTCCGAAGGCGAGCATCCATGCTCTATCGATGTTCTCGGGCGTGGAAATACCTGTCGAGATTTGCCGCAGAACTTCCTTCTTTATCGTTCGCCAGAGGCGGTTGAAGGAATAGCCCATCTGGTCTCGGCCCACGGCGATGGGGATCAGGCCCTGCGCCCGCGCCCAGCCCTGCGCGAAGGCGATCGTTGCCGCAGCCGCCGCAGGCGCCATCAGCTCGACGAGCCTGCAATCTCTCGGATCGCTGAAGTTCATCGCGAAGAAGCGCTGGGGACGCCCCGAGGCTTCCGCCAGTGGAACTGAGAGGAGAGACGAGGTGTTGGTTCCAATGTACGTCTCGGCATGGGCCTTGCGGCCGATCTCCTCGAGGACCTGACACTTCAGCTCGGTGATCTCGGGGACATTCTCGAAGGCCAGCTGAACCCCATCGAGCGCCTCATCGAGGCTCGCTGCCAGGTTTAGATTCTTCCCCACGACCTCTCTGTCCGATTGCGTTCCCCAGCCGGCTGCCAGCCCCAGCGCCTCCTTTGCGACCGCGGAATCGTTATCGAATCCGATCGTCTTCATCCCGGAGCGGGCGCAGCTCCAGGCGACCTTCGCCCCCATGACGCCAAGACCGATGACCGCGACCGGAGAAGCCGAATCGAACTGCCGGAAAGGGATGTCGCTCATCTTTGCCCCAAGGTTGACAACAATAATTATGATCATAATAATGACAATATTCAACCGCGCGGAGCCGGGGGGAATTGGGTCATGGGCAAACGTAAAATAATCATCACCTGTGCCGTCACGGGTAGCAGCGCATTCAATCCCCGCCACCCCGATTTCCCCGTCACTCCGCGCGCCATTGCGGACTCGGCCATCGCCGCGGGGCGGGCGGGCGCCGTGATCGCTCACATCCACGCGCGTGACCCGCGCACTGCGGGCGCTTCGCGCGATCCGGCTCTATTTCGAGAGGTGGTCGACCGCATTCGTCAAAGCGGCAGCCCCGTGCTGATCAATCTCACCGGCGGCATGGGGGCAACGCTCTTCCCGGATCCTCTGGATGAGTCCCGGGCGTTACCGAAGAGCGATGTGGTGGGCGTGCAGGAGCGTGTGGCCCACCTTGCGGACTGTCTCCCGGATATCGCCTCCCTAGACTGCACGACAGGCAATCAGGTCGATAGCGGGGAGGACTTTGTGTACCTGAACACCACCCGCACTCTGCGAGCGATGGCGAGAGAATACGCTCGGCTCGGCATCAAGCCGGAGCTGGAGGCCTTTCACGCCGGCGACCTGGAGTTCATCAAGCAGATGCTGATCGACCGAGAGGTGCCCGGCGGCGCGCCGATGATACAGTTTGTGCTCGGCGTCCTCTGGGGCGCGCCAGCGGATACGGAGACCGTCCTCTATATGCGTAACCAACTGCCGCCGGGATCGGTCTGGACGGCGCTCGGCATTGCGAGGCGCGAATTCCCCATCGCCGCGCAGTCGATCCTGCTGGGGGGGCATGTGCGAGTCGGCCTCGAAGACAATCTCTACCTCGACAAGGGCGTCTTTGCCACCAACGAGCAGCTCGTGGAGCGCGCGGTTCGGCTCGTCGAGACTCTGGGTGAGTCCGTCGCAACGCCCGCGGATGCCCGCGCGATGCTACAACTTCCCGTGCGCGGGCCGACGTGAGACACGATTCCCGAGGGGATGCTGGGCGGCGATGAGATACGAAGCCGCCGCCGTAAGCCCGTTACGGGTCGGCTATCCGCCGGTGGCGCTAGCCTGGGTGGCAATGGCCGTCCTCATGGTCACGTATCTCTTCTCGTGGCTCGATCGCTCGGTCCTACTGCTGCTCATCGATCCCGTACGGCGCGACTTCTTCCTCACTGACAGTCAGATCGGAATTCTCACCGGGCCTGCACTCGCGATCGTTTATGCGTGTGCGGCGATTCCACTGACGCGGCTCGGGGATCTCTGGTCGAGAAAGTGGGTCATCATCATCGGCATCATCATCTGGTCGACGATGACCATCGCCAGCGGTCTCACGCACAGTTTCGCGCGACTGATGATCGCGAGAACCGGCGTAGGGTTGGGAGAGGCGGCGCTTACCGCAAATGCCTACACCTTGACGGCAGAGCTCTTTGCGCCGGGTCAGCGTGGCCGCGCCATGAGCCTGTTCGTCCTCGGACAATCGTTGGGGGCGGGCGTCGCCCTGGTGGCTGGCGGCGCGCTGCTGGGCCTCGTGACCGCTTCGGATCGAGGTCCCCTTGCCGTGCTCGGTGTGCTGGCGCCATGGCGACAGGTGCTGGTCGTCGTGGGCGCGATGACACTCGTCTGGAGTGTGGTGGTCGCTTTTACGCCCGAGCCTCCCCGTACCGTCAGCTCCAGCGGTACTCGCCTGGCGGACTGTTTACGGCGGTTGGTGCAGAAGCGGGCAGCCTACTGCATTCACTTTGTGGCGCTACCGATTTGGAATCTGAGCGCCTATGCGTTCGCTACCTGGGCGCCGACTTTCTTCATTCGGGAGCACGGCTGGGTGGCTCCCATGACCGGAGCTCGGCTCGGTTGGACCTCTCTCGTGGCGGCCATTCTGGCGACTTTGGTGGACGGGTGGCTGGCAGACCGCCTGTATGCCTCCCCGGTGCTGGTGGCCAAGTTGATTGCCTACTCGACACTGGCTTCCGTGCCGTTCCTCATCTGGGGAGCGTTCACGAGTGGGCCCTATCTGGCCCTGACGGCCTTGACGATCGCGACCTTCCTTTCCGGCTCGGTCGCGGTTCTCGGGCCGCTGTCGTTGCACATGATCACCCCGCCAGGCCTGCGAGGTGGGATGACAGCCTTGTTCCTGCTGGTCGCCAATCTGATCGGCATCGGGGTGGGACCGCCCCTCGTCGCGCTCGCCTCAGCGCACTTCACGGGGCCGCATCGTCTCGGTGCGGCGATCGCGCTGGTCTGTTCCGTGACGACTCTCGGCCCCGGAATCATCACGTGGGTGGCCGCGGGCGCGTTCGCCCGAGAAGCGCGCGATATGGCGTCGGAGTGATTGCGATGGTCAACCTCATCAAGCATTTCTCAGCCAGCATCCCAGAGGCGACGGACAAGTTCTGTGCCGCTGCCGAGCAGTGCGGCGCCTCCTACGAACTCTTTGCCAACCCCCTGCCCGGGCCGTCAGGCGAGACGCTGCATGCTGCCGCAGCGCGTGTTGGCCCTGCAAGCGCCAAGCGGGTGCTGCTCGTAATCTCCGGCGAACATGGTGTCGAGGGTCACGGTGCCGCGGGTATTCAAACCGCGCTGCTCGATCAGGGGATCGTGCCGCCGGGTGATGCAGCGGTCCTCATGATTCACCACATCAATCCCTGGGGCGCCGCATGGAACGTGCGAGAGAACGAAGACAACGTCGACCTATTCCGCAACTTCACTTATGCGCTGAAGCCCTCCAAGGTCGATCCACTGTATGCCCAAATCGACCAGGCAGTGAACCTGCGTGCCCTCGACGGCCCGCTGCGGGCCAAAGCCGACCGGGCTCTCGAGGCGTTGATTCGCGAGCACGGCAAGGATCGCCTGCTGTGTGCGCTTCGTCGCGGCCAATATGACTACCCGAAGGGCATGACCTACCATGGCCGCGGCCCGACATGGTCGAAGCTCGTTCTCGACAGAATGATCCGGCAATTCATTCCCGAGTGCGTCGACCTCGTGGTTCTCGACATTCACAGCGGGGTTCCAGGTAACGGCGAGATCATGCCCGTGTCCTATGAGACGCCGGAGAGCGAAAACGGACAGAAGCTGGTCGTGCTGTTTGGTGACGTCTATTTCGCCGGGCAGGACCCCTCGATTCCCGCGCATGACGATCCGTATCCCTGGACGTTCGTGGATGCTCTCCTCCCGCGAGTCAGGCTTTTCTTCGTGCCGATCGAGCTCTGCAGCGAGAGGCAGCCGCTGAGCCTGGAGCAGCATCGTGAGCATCACTACTTCCATACTTACGGCGACCTGACCTCGGCGAGGGCGCGTGAGGATGGCCGGCTCTTTCGCAGCTCCTACTACGTGGAAGAGGACGGCTGGAAGCAGAAGGTCGCAGAAGGCGGCATGGCGGTCTTTCACAAGCTCCTCGATGACCTGATCCCGTGAAGACCTGCTGTGGGGCGCGCTTGACTCCCTATAATAATTATGCTCATAATAATTATAGACAAGCGACTGCGATGGGGGACAGGCAAAAATGTGTCGAAGTGACGCTCTTGCTCGTTTGAAGAGGCTGGCGGTAGTGCTGGTCCTCGCGGCGGGGAGCCCGCTCGTGACCTCGGCCGCCGCGGCACAGTCGCAGGGACAGGGAACGAATACGGTTCCCGATCAGCTCCAGGAAGTAGTCGTGACCGCCGAGAAACGCACGGAGAGCTTGCAGAGCGTCGCGGCTTCCATCTCTGCCGTCGGCCAGGATGAAATCCAGAATCTGGATGCCAAGACCCTCTCCGACGTTGCCAGGACGGTTCCGGGCCTCGTTCTCGTCAACAACGGGATTTCGGACGTGCCGACCATCCGGGGCATCTACTCGACAGTCGGCGCGGCGACGGTCGGCTATTACATCGACGACACACCTGTTCAGGTCGAACCCGGCTTCGTCGGCAACCCGGACCTCGAGCTCTTCGATCTCAGCCGGATCGAAGTGCTGCGAGGGCCTCAGGGGACTCTTTACGGTGGCAGTGCGATGGGAGGCACTATCCGGTTCATCACACCGCAGCCCTCGCTATCGGGCAGCTCGGGCCGCGTGGAGGCCGAGGCCGCCGACACCGAGGGTGGTAGCCCCGACTACGAGCTCGGCGCTGCATTCGGCGCGCCGCTAATCGACAACGAGCTTGGATTCCGCAGCTCTGTCTACTATCGGGAGGACGGCGGCTACGTGGATCGGATCAGCCGCACGACCGGCGACGTCATTGACAGCAATGCGAACAACGCCGGCACCGCGCAGTTCGCCACCTCGTTCCTCTGGCGAGCCGCACCCGGGCTCACGATAAAGCCGAGCATTCTCTATCAGTCCGAGCACAACGACGATCTGCCGATGTTCAGGGCGGGGCTGCCGCGGCTCGAGCAGAACAACACGGGCTCGCAGCCCGGTCACGATACATTCGATTTGCCGAGTCTCACCATAGGCTACGCGTTCGACGGCATCAAGTTGGTTTCCGTCACGTCATATTTCCACCGCAGCCAGAGACAGATCTTCGACTATTCGACGCTGGTGCCCGAGCTTCTGACCGGCGAGCCCATTGTCGCGGGTTTCACCAATTATCCTTCCCGGGCGGACACGGGCAACACGCAGGAAAACGTCTCCCAGGAAATCCGTCTGACGTCGCGGTCGGACACCCGGCTGACTTGGGTATTCGGCGTCTTTTTCGCGAACGAAAAACAGGACCTGGACTTTCCGCTCTATGAGCCGGAGTTCTCATCTCTGGTCGAGTCGGTGTACGGCGCTCCGCCGTTGGCGGTCTTCGGATTCGCCCCGCTGCCGGATTCCGTCGACTTCTTCACCAATACCCAGACGGTGGAAAAGCAGCTCGCTGCATTCGGCGAGGGATCATACCGGCTCGTCGGCAATCTCAAGCTCACCCTGGGCCTGCGAGTATCGCGCTCCGCGCTCGACTACAATCGCATCGCCAACGGACCCTTGAATGGGGGGGCCATGGCCGTGAGCGGTCAGCAGGAGGCCCATCCCGTGACGCCTAAACTCGCGTTGTCGGATGCAATCAGCCAGGAAAGTCTGCTGTATGCCTCGGCCGCCAAAGGGTTCCGCGTCGGCGGCGTGAACAACAGCATTCCGGTATCGGAATGCGCGTCCGACCTTGCGGTAACCACGGGGGGCCTTGCTCCTAAGGCGACATTTCGGCCGGATACGCTGTGGGACTACGAGGGCGGCATTAAATTCCGTACCCCGGACCGTCGCTTCCAGGTGAATGCGACTGCGTTCCTCATCGACTGGACCAATATTCAGCAATCCGTCTCGCTTCCCGATTGCGGCTTCGGATACGTCGCCAATTTCGGCAGCGCGCGCAGTAAAGGCTTCGAGCTGGAAACTGCCGTGCTGCCGCTGAACGGTCTCGAGTTGACCGCCGCTCTCGACTACACGGATGCCCGGCTCTCTTCGAGCGTCCTCGGGCCGACAAGCCCGATCACTGGGGTGCAGTCGGTACTCGCGCGCAATGGCGACCGGTTGCCGGGAGTGCCGCTTTGGACCACCGCCGGCAGCGCACAGTACGGCTTTTCCGTGGGCGCGGAAGCGACAGGCTACGTCCGCGGCGACTATCAGTATGTCGATAGCAGCACGAGGACGCCCCCGCCCGGGGAGGTCGGCTACGATCCGGCCATCTATCACGCAGCAGCCTACGGCTATGGGTCGATGCGGCTGGGCGCTCTGTGGAATGACTGGAACATCGCGCTGTTCGTAGACAACATCGCGAACAGCCGCCCCATCCTCGGCGCCTACACCGACCTCGAGCCTGTCACCGATACGCCGCGCGAAACCACGTTACGTCCCCGGACGATTGGTATCTCCCTGGAGCGGCACTTCTGAGGGGCGCCGGTGGTATCTTCCCATTATGGCGATTACAATGCTTATTTTGCCGGGTATGCCGGCATGGTCGTCACACGAGGTTGTACCGGGCGTGGAGGGGCGGAGGACGATGAAGTTCGGCAAGGTCAGGACGCGGCGCGCGCCGGCATGGTCGACCGAGGCCGAAATCGGCGGCAGCCATTCCGATGAGGATGTGCATGAGGCACGGCGGCTGAGAATTGCAGCCGCTACGGCGCAGGCCATTGCGCAACACGGTATCGGTAGCGCGAGCCTGAAGAATATTGCAAAAGAGATGGATTTTACGGCCGGCGTGATCCAGCACTATTTCGACAGCAAGGAGCAGCTGCTCGAGTTCACGAAGACCTACTACATCCGCAAGCTGATCGACGAGGCGACGAGCGCCGGTGCCGACAAGAAGGGGGCGCCACGCCTGCAGGCTCTGTGCGAGATGCTGCTGCCGCTGACGCCCGAGCGCCGCCAGATCTGGGAATTGCTGATCGCCTTCAATGGCGGCGTCATCGGCGATCGCGATATGATGCGAGCGCAAGCCAGCCAATACCGCAGATCAGTGGATATCTTCAGTCAAGCCGTGGCGGAGCTGAAGAAGTGCGACGCTGGTTCCTGCCTGCCGGAAGCCCTTGGCCTGATCTCGTTGGTAGAGGGTCTCTCGTACCATATGATCTTCTCGACGGACGGATACTCGGAGGCAGATCCGCCGCAGATCATCGCCGACTACATCGGCTCCATCAGCCGGGCTCGAAAGCGCGGCTGAATCCGGGCAAGTGATTGCTGTGCTCGCTTGGAGGCTGGGTGGTGTTTTGCGGCGCATAGTAATTATGCTGATAATAATTATAATATCCCGCTGACGTGATCACGGCCCTGACGCCGACTCGGGAGACGAATATGGGTTCCTCACTAATCCTACTCACCAACGCGCGAGTATTCGACGGCGAAAGCGCGGACTGCGCGGAGCATATGAGCGTCCTGGTCGAAGGAGACCGGATCAAGGAGATCTCGGAGACCGCGATCCATTGCGCGCACGCGCAGGTCATCGATGTGGGCGGCCGGACGCTCATGCCTGGTCTGATCGACGCGCACGTCCATGTTTACGGCTCTGAGGTCGACGACAGACTCTTCGAAACGCGAAGCATGGCCTACAACGCCCTGTACGCGCGCCAGATGCTCGAGCATGCACTGCAGTGTGGATTTACAACCGTGCGGGATGTCGGGGGCGGCGACCTCACAATCGTCAGCGCCATAGCCAAGGGCCTCATCGAAGGTCCACGCTTTCTCTACGCGGGCCGAATGTTATCCATGACGGGAGGGCACGCAGACCCCAGGCCGGCTCATCACCTGGGTGAGATGTGCTCATGCGGATTCCTGAGTGATTTTTACCATGTCGTCGACGGCGCTGATGCATGCCGGAAGGCTGCCCGAGAGGAGCTCCGGCGGGGAGCACATTGCGTGAAGCTCACGGCCTCGGGTGGGGTGATGTCGCCCACGGACCCAATATGGATGGAGCAGTTCACGCAGGAGGAGATCAGCGCGATCGTGGAGGAGTGCGCCAGGCGTCGCAAATACGCTGCCGCGCACTGTTACGGCGGCCCCGCCGCTCTGAGGTGTGCCGAGCTTGGCGTCCGCACGCTGGAGCATGGAACGCTGATCGACCGCGTCTCCGCTCAGCGGATCAGTGAAATAGGAGCCTTCGTCACCCCCACGCTATCGATCATCAACGCGCTCGTAGAGAGCGGCGCTGCGCTTGGATTGACGCCTGTGTCGCAGGCCAAGGCTCGTGAAGTCTATGCCCATGGCCTGTCAGCCCTTTCCGAGATGAAGGCTGCCGGAGTAAGGATGGCATTTGGCACCGATCTGGTCGGCCCGCTGCACAAGCAACAGACACGGGAGTTCTCGCTGCGGAGAGAGGCGCTCCAGCCCATAGACATCCTCCGCTCGGCAACGAGCGTAAGTGCGGACGCCATCATGCTGGGCGACCAGATCGGCAAAGTGGCGCCGGGAATGGTCGCGGACCTCGTCGTGGTGGATGGGGACCCCCTGGAGAATATCGAGCTGTTGGCGGATGATGGTCGGAAATTGCCTGTGATCATGACGGCCGGACGCTTGCGAAAGAACGGCCTGTAGGGAGGTGGCATGCATCCCCAGAACGCCGTATTGAGGGCCGGCGACATTTCCTTTCGCGGTGTGGTCTTTCCATGGGAATGCGACACCATGGGCCACTTGAACAGCAAGAACTATCTGGGAATGTTCGATCAAGCCGCCTGGCACGTTTTTCTCGCCCTCGGTTATCGGTCCCGATCGGCAGCCCGCGACGGGCTTGGTTTGGCGGACGTGAGCCAACAGCTGACCTTCAAGCGTGAGCTCATCGCCGGTCAACTGGTGTACATTCGCTCGTACGTCGAGCGTGTTGGCACGAAGTCGATCACGATGTGCCATGAGATGCATGATGCCGAAACCCGGGATTGCGTAGCGGTGCTAGCGGTCACGGTCGCTTTCCTTGATCTCGAGTCTCGCCGGGCGAGGGAGATTCCCCCCAGTATCCGGGCGGCCGCGGAAAGCTGGCGCAAGGCAAGGGCTGTGGCGCCGCGAAAGATCGAGGTGCAGTCCTCATGATGGTCGGACTCACGGAGTGCGCGGGTCCTGAGCGGCTCGTGGTGCGCCGTACCACTGCCCCCTGAGACGCCGCAGCGTCAAATAGCGAACTGCCGGCAGCGGAGGGGTCTCTCATCGTTCCTTCCATTGCTTGAATTCGGACGGCCGCAGCCGGAATCGTGCGATGTTTCCCTCGTGCAGCTCTGCGAGCTCCGCGAGGGCAATGGTCGTAAAGCGATCGAGGTCTTGTGGCGAAACCATGGATTTCGCCAGCTGAGCGAGCGCCGCCTCGGTTGGTCGAATCCTTTCGCGCACGGCGTGGCGCACGACTTCGGCGAGCTCGTTGCGATACTTGAGGCGGAAGGCATCGGGTTCCGGAAGTGAGTCGCGCACAGTCTTGTATCTGCGTGCCGAGCGTTCATAGGCCCACAAGTAGACATCTCTTAGAAGCTCGACCCGGTTGAGCTCGTAGATTCCGATCAGGCCATCGACGTAGAGCTTTTCAGGGACATCGACGAACGACAACGGCACCAGATTGCTTTTGATCAGTGGAATGTTTGCTGCGAGCCGCGAGGTTCGCTTGTTGACGTCGACGAAAGGTTGCAGATACGGAAGCTGAGCCATGAGGAAGAAGGACTGCTCGAAGGGGTCGCGGATCGTCGCGGCTTTGTCTAACAACAGCGTGAACAGCTCCTCGATGAGCTGAGGAATCGCTGTCGGCAGGTATGTCGTGCCGCCGATGACAACCGATGTAGTGCGGAGTCGCCCTTCGTTGTGAGAATCCTCGAGGAGGTTGTCGGCGAGGAGTGCGTGTAGGTTGGTTATGGTGTAGCGATTGACTCCGATCTCTTCGGCGGACTCCACCAGCAGTTCGATGGCCGCCTTGTGATTGAGGATCATCTGCGTTTCCTTCGCGTCCTTGCCCGGAGCGGGGGTGCCATGCTCGATGAGCTCACGGGTGTCGAGCAGCGAATAGGTATTGCCCTCGAGGCGGCTCGACGCCCAGGAGAGATCGATGAGCAGCCGATTCAGGATGTCTCGTGCATAAGTGCCCGCCGGACGGTTTCCGTCAGGCGTACGGCCTATCGCCCGCAGATGTGTCTTCAGGTTCCCGACGAGGTACTCGGTCTCGTTCGGCACGTAGCTCTCCAAGAAACCACCCTGGTAGCCGATGGGCGTGCGATCGGCGATCGGCCTATGGATGAGAGCCTGGACCTGCCGGCCCGCTGCAGAAACGGCAACGGATAATGTGACGGCGTCTGGCTCCGAAGCGCTCGCGGGTTGTCCCACTCCGGCGGCAGCTGCCGGCACGGTGTTGCTGCCAGAGGGAAAGTATCGGCGACCTCGACGGATGCCGTCGGTTTTGATCGCACCGGAGCGCGCCCACACATCCAGCCGGCGCTGCAGGGACCGGCGACTCACGACGTCTTTGAGAGCTTCTTGCAGCTCTGCCAAGCTCAAGCCTTGGGGGTCAGCGGTCAGTGCGCTGGTGACACGCTCGAGGAGGTCATCGGGAAGCAATTTTGGCATCGGGCGGTTTGGCGCAAATTCATTTTATGCGCCAATAAGGTAGGTTTTTTTGGCGCATAAATCAAATATTGCGCCGAATACGCGATAGTATTGGCGCATAGATCACCGCGTGCCCATCAGGTGATCTGACTCGGCATTGCCGGCAAGCGCTTTCCGGGTTGACGGGACCGGCTCCGCCACGCAGCCCCGCACGATATCCCCAGCTATGCGGGGTACCCGTCAAATTTCTGGTACAGCTCGCGAAGGCGCGACTCGAGATGAACATGGCGCGGATTTTCCAGCGTCGTGGAGCCTGAAGTTTGATGCCACCGTCCATGTACGGATGAATGCAGCCGAAGAGCCAGCGGCCGAGCACGGCTCGAACGGCTGGCTCCGCGTTCGAGGTGAGCGGCAAGGCGAACGTGATTTTCTGTGTACATCATGTGAGCTTTGCGGATCTCGACCCAAATGAGAGTCGCGATCGGGAACTCGACAAGGAAACCAACTCCCTTCTGCCGAAGGCAAGATCCGACGCCATGGCGGCGCAGTTCAACAAGTACCGCACATTTGTGGGTGACGAGATATATATTCCTGTGGACTGAAGGGCCGGCGCTCCAAGGATCGCCGATTAGTGCGCGTCGCCCGAGCCTCCCGTGGCCGTTAGCCACGCATCCATGGGTCAGAATGCCTGGAAAGTGCCCCGGTGCAGCCCGATTGGGAGTAGAGTGGTGCTGATCGCTGCGCAGGTCTCGGACAGACGGCGCTCGCGGACCAGCGCCCTGACCGCTCGAAACGCATCTTCCCGACCCGCCCGCCAGAGGAAACCTAGTGCCCAGACAGAACTACCGCCAAGCCAAGAAGCAGAAGGAGGCCAGCAGGAAGGCGCGCCAGCTCGAGAAGCAGCAGCGCCGGGCAGCTCGCCCGAATGACCCCGCAGGGGCCGCGACGCCATTGCAGGATCCGCCCGTCAACGGGAGCGATCCGACCTTGGGCAGCGGGACATGAGGCTGGGCAACGCCCGTGGGGCTCCCCCGCGTCACGATCGCTCCTACCAGTTGCGTCGCGACCAGGAGGCCGCGCCCAAGCTGCGCGCGATGTTTCCCGCGGTCGAGCAGCTGCGCATCGAGCTGAATTTCGAGGGTGGCGGGACGAGTACCCCGGTGCCGCAATCGCACGTCCTGCATCCGCCGGCCCGCGCGTTCTTTTCTTTCCGCTGTCCGTACTCGGACTGTGACGGGCGCTTCAACCTGGACGCCGCCGTGCACGCGGCGGTGGCGGATCCGTCACATCGGGTCGAAGGTGTGGTTGAGTGTGTTGGCTCGCGCGCGAGCGATTTCCGGTCGAAGCCGGCGTGTCAGTTGCGTCTCCACTTCACGCTCACGGCGGTGTGCTCAGCGGCGCACTGAGTGAGTTGGGAGAGGGGGCCTGGCTCTGGCACTCGTACAGCCAGATCTCGAAGCATGCGCGATGCAGGTTGACCGACTGCGGCATGATGCCCGGCGCGAAATCAACCTCGTACGAGGCCTGCGCCGAAGTGATGCGCTCGCCGCAACCATCGCACAGACACCCGCCGGCGTACTCGCCCTGACACCGCCAGGGCTCACCGTGCGGCAGCAACCGTTGTCGCAGGCGCTCGCGAATGACGAGCGTCGCCGCAATGTTGTTCATGTGCCTGGCTCTGCTTTGCCGACGTAGCCTCCGCGCCCAACGCGCCCGATCAGCATGCGCGCCCGGCAGCGCGAGCACAAGTGACGGTGGATTGGCGTTCGCTGGCCCCGCAGCGAATGTTCGGCAGCAGGGTCCCGGATCCTGTAGTCTAGGGGGCGGCTCGTATCTTTTCGGCTTGTCTGCCTTGGCGCCATGCGCCGCCTTCCGGCGCGCCTTCCGGCCATTGTCTGCCACCCTCGCAAAGCTCCGCGAACCAGGAGGCAGGAAACCTGCCGCCTCATACCTCTTCTCTCACGAGTATCTGCAGTGACGAAACTATACGTTGGAAATCTCCCCTTCACAGCCACCGACGACGCCGTGCGCGCCTTGTTTTCCCAGCATGGGACGGTCGAGACGGTCTCATTGATCACCGACCGCGAGAC
>Ga0335075_10010651_pt1 | contig 13949 bp, 17 predicted proteins | sample Lox_Sample_24_FD_206723 | JGI IMG/M metagenome (GOLD analysis project Ga0335075, IMG submission 206723) | Soil microbial communities from Loxahatchee National Wildlife Refuge, Florida, United States - Lox_Sample_2.4 | ecosystem: Environmental > Terrestrial > Soil > Wetlands | place: USA...
TGGCGGGAACCCACCGGCTGCGACGAGCGGGTGTACATAGGCGTGCGGTCGATTGCGAGAACCGAGATTTTTCGACATACTTGACTCGTCGTAGTGGATGTCTCCAGTCGGGTATGGCAGAAATTTCCGCTAGAAATGCCCCAAATTTTATTTTATTTTATTTTATTTTAAATTTTTTTTTCCACTACTCTTGCCGTTCGTCGAGGATTTGCTTTTGGCGCCAACTGATAAGCAACCTGGGTGGCTGGCTGAGAGTCAGGGCGCGTTTTTGTGGCTTCGGGCACAAGTCCCAGCTGCCTGGAGTGGATATTCGCGTCTTTACAACCTAAGACTCTTGACTAGTCAAAAATGCAAGGTCTTGAGTCGATTATTAACATTTGCAGCGCCAAAATGCCATCTGATGCCGCCTCTTTTCTGGCTTGTGTCCTTGTGTCTGCTAAACTTCTTCAGCTGCGAAGATGAACAATACAGCCTCCATTCCACTAACAACTTGTCCGAATCATGGAAACCCGAATTTATGTTGTGGACCCGCCAAATGGTCAGATATAGTTGTCTTCTATCTGGGCAACTATGCAGCTCACGCTGCAACGACAAGGCTTATACCCGGGCAGGACATGTTGAGCCTTAGCGGTGCCACGGCGATTCTCGGAGCACTGCTCTTCCCTACTTCTGGCGTAGGAAGAGGTTTTGATGCTATCATCAGTAAGGCTATATGCGCAAAGACGGCTTTACAAATGGCAGCTCGATCTGGAGCGCTTTTGATGGTCATACATGATCCAGACTACTTCAAGAGCGAGAGAGATGGTGAGCAGACGAAACATGGTGAGCAGACGAAACGTGGTGAGCAGACGAAACCATAAATGTTGGCAATTCATTTTGAAAAATTAACCTTTGAAAGAATCTCCGTACGACGAATCCAAAATTCATGGACGCTGCGTTCTTCCCCCGGGGTATAGGCTTGTACCAGTTCCTTACAATGCGGAATTTGAGAACGATGAACCCCAATTTCATACATTTTGGCAGTGGCTAACCAAACTTTTCGGTCGCAGCAGCGATCGCGATATCACTATCTCATGCAGCTATAATGCAGGCAAAGCTCTCGTAGCCCTGGGCCAAGCCTTGTTCGCAATCAGCACATTGTATGAAACTCAAGGGGACCAAATTGCAAGATACGGTTATGCCGCATTCGGCCTCACGGTCGCACCATATGCCTGGATGTCCACCATCAATCTGGTCGGAAGTCTTATCTGCCCGGAATATTCAGCAATGTATCTGGTCGAATCGCAGGCATCCAGAAGGTTACGAAGCGAGGTTGAAATATACTCCGGCCAACACGGATTCCCACTTCTTCCGAATAGGCCTGAAATTCAATTGGATGGATTCGTCGGTGTTTTGGCAAACGAAGAAGACTTTGTGATTCAAACTCGCGATGAGTGGGCCAGAATGAAAGCGAGCATAATTCCCTTGATTGGAGCCGCATTCCCGCTTTTGATATACGGCATTCTATCCAAATTTCAAAAAGGGGAGAGTACGCATGCTCAAAGATCCTGGGTCATGGTGTGGCTGGTGTTCGGAATAATTGTGGGCGGGGCTCTAGTCAGTACTCCTTTCATAACTCGATACCGGGAGTTTACGATATTATCTTTGGGAATGTGTGCTTTTTATTCAGCACCGGCAATTGGAGGATTTGTAGTCGTGGGCCAGATGATTCACGATTATGGCGTATGCACACAGATAACTTGATTCGTCCCTGATTTCTTAAGGTCTTCAACTCTGCTGATACCAGTATGCGATGGAATCCCTGGCTGAGCTTTAAATACTTTGATGAATGACTTCTTAGAGTGCGAGATCCAGGCGGAGGCGGCGTCGCAATCGCTGATGTCTCCTCCCCACCTACCACCTTATCATCCGACTTCCTTATATATTATTATAAAGTCTCGCAACATGAGGAAAACTTGAACTTTATTCCTGTGCTTATTCTATTGCTCGCCATCTTTTAACACCACCCAATATCTTGTGCCGCGATCATACTAAAATTCATGTTGGATTTTGCCAGCCGAACCAATGGGACCACAATTTGCTAGCTAATATGTTTCTTTTTTACACGTGGCCCGGTTTCTTTGCCATCTGTAAGCCTAATCTCTCTTAGGGCGAACAGAAATGCCCCTACGTGCAGGAAAGAATCATCGGCCAATCAACACTCAAGCAGCCCACCTTGCACCGTCTGATGGCTAAGCATTTCGACTCCGAAAGCTTTGACTATTCCAAAAAGGTAGTATTTAGATAAGCCTGTAGGAGAGCGGGTACAATCGATTAATTTGTTGCGGTTATGTCCAGACGATAGTTCCTACAGAGCGGCCGCAGCAGAATGGCCGCCTTGCGCGAAGGGACATACTGCCCCTTACCGCCTTTCTCTTTTCGGCCACCTTCACACATATATATAGCTGCCCCCCCACTTTGGTGGGAAATAACAAGCTTCTCTTCTTCATCTCACACGGCTTTGTTCCGTCGCGAAGGAGCACGATATTTGCAATTAGTTGAGGATCTCCCCACATGAATTCAGTGTCGACGATCTGGTGATCGATCGTTCCCAAGACTGACAGCCAAGACCAGCTGGGGCATCTCGTCCTATCGCGCGGCCCTCTTTCTTTGAACAATAACCACCCCGTTGTTTATACCATAAGAGTTCCCACATCAGACACTCAAACGCCCACATACCGGCGAGATACGGGATTTGTGTTCGTTGCTCGATCAGCGTAGCGATTCCGGTGAGAGCCATTGATCGATCAGTCTCGCGGGTGAGTAGCGCAGTGGAGTATCGGAACCTCAATCTGTGCCAAGCTTGCATAAACGTAGCCAATCTGGTGCCATCCCACTCTGAATGTGGGACTAGGCTCTCTTCGAACTCGCGCTTTGTTTCTGATGAAGGCGAAAACCACAGTCCTTCATTCCTCTGCTCAGCGTTGCCGTTTAGCCAGGTCTCCGATTTCCGTGATTCGCAGCATTCCCATACTAACTCCGGTGCTCCAAAGTAGACGATACGCCTGGACAACATGCGCTCTTGACAGACCCATGCGCGTTGAAGTAATGGAGCTTCCTCAAATACACAGCCATCTCCAGGCCTACGGAATGGCCAATTGCATATACAGATCTGCCTGCGTGCTCGAAAAGACGGCAAGGACGTAGTGATAGCGGATCTCTCCAGCTGAAGGATGACATCTGATCGTTATCCTTCAAAGCAGCTATGGTAATCTCGGCATTTCCATAGACGGACGCCATCTGTGGGGCTTGTATATTCCAATCTTGTTGTGAGTCTTGGAAGATACACAATGAGTCAATCCAGATGTACTTGAACCCGAGGCGGAACGAAATCAAAATTGCGTCTTGGAATCGTTGTGAGAGATCAGCCATCAAAAATCCTGATTTGAGGGCGTGAAATGTTTCCGCGGTTAGTTTGAGTATTTTTCCATCACCCCAACAGTGGCTTAACGCAACATATTTTGCTGACGTTGATTGATCCATGTTCTCGCATAACTTGACGCAGGTTTGGTAGTGTACGCCAACGATTTCCAGCAGCCGTATAGATGAATGGTGATTCTGTGGTCGGTGGAGACATGTTGCATGAGCTAGCATACAATCTTCCCGCCACTGGTTGATAAGCTCTAATGATGCATCGGAGCCTGTCCAATACACAAGCTGCGCATCATGTTGTGTCTTAATAGGATCACAGCGATTGTCTGCGCCTGTTAGTCCGAGTGATTCAAGTATGACGACTCCATTCCGCACCTAGTGAGACGGGCGCAATTACGTGCTTTTCCAGCAAGGTAAGGGCTTAGATTAACTATCCAAATCTACGGAAAGAAAGGAGGGGAAGGCGTAGTACCCATCATAAATGCGGGGAAAAGTGATCGACGGTGATGAAGTCATAACGCGATGAAGTTGTGACATAACGCAAATAAGTCGTGACGAATGAGATCATTAGCCTCAGGTGTCCTGAGGCATATCCTAAACAGGCTCAGCCTGTCACACCTAGATCGCTGTAAATGAAAAGCACTTCGATAGCCAGATCATGACAATCTTTAAATTTTACAAAACATACTTGTCTAGTCCTATCGGCGCTAACGGCCAGCTTTAGTCGCTCTGATGCATCATGGTCCTTGCCCCAGAAATGTTGGACGCCCGCAGAAAGATTACTCGTCAGGACCTGTTTGATAATGGCACACAGGTGGCATCGAGTTTGCTGGGACATCATGTAATTGTCCATGTGATGGTCGATTCCATCACATATAGCGAATCAAAGTCATTTGCAAACTCCGATCGTTCCATGACAAATGGGAGGTATTCCAGCTCTGTGAGAAGATTTGCCACGATCTCGTAGTTGTAAGAAGGGCTCTTTCGAACCAGCAACTTCTCCAACAAGTCCGTTGTCTCCTGTCCCGTCATCCCCCAACCCCAACCACGCCGCTGCCCGCCAGGTATTGCGCTACGACTCCATGTCGCGTCGTGAACGTGGTCAGGCCATCATCGCTTTCTGGTAGAAAGGCCAGCAAGCCTTCTGTTTGCTCGGGCCCACGAAGTGAGTCCAGGTCGTCAGCGTTTTTGACGATTAGCAACCACTTTCCTGCGGTCTTTGCGCATAGCCGTTGCCGTACTAGCGTTTTCACGTCTTCTTTGCTCTCCTGCCCCTGGTGTATTCCTAATGCTCTTGCTATCTCCATGCAACCCTGCTCAAAAGTCTCCATACTCAACGCTTGTACCCAGAAGACGGAGAATTCTGGACCGTCTTCCTTGACAGAGTATGCGAACTGTAGCGAGACTTGTGTCTTGCCGATACCACCAAGGCCGCTGACCGCTACCTTCTGGCAGTCTTTATTCACAAGCAGCTTTTGTTTCAGTGTATCGAGCTCTGCACTTCGACCGACAAACTGGCGATTTCGTAGGAAGGGGGAGGGAGAAACTACGCATCTGCTCTACGGCGTGTGAGTCTTATTTCTCTATGTAGAGCTGCGCTAGCTACACTAACCTCGTGTTGCTTTATCGACCGTCTGTGCCTTCACCACATCTGCCGCCGGTATCACCAACAGCAGCTCCTTCGCGTATGCCGCCGCGGTTCCAGCCGCGTACGGTAGCCATCTCTTGTTCTTGTGCGAGTCGGCGTAGTCGCAGATCCCATGGATTACCAAGCACGGGAAACTGTTCATCAGGCCCGCCGCCTCCATCTCGAAGCACAGCACCTCTCCAAATTCAGAGCTGATGTGGTCTCTTGTAGCCCCGTCCCTCATCAACCTGGTTTCCCGATGCAATCGTGCCGTAGTGGATTTCAGGTGTATCGACTGTCCGTGCCTCCCGCTGCAGCTTCTTTGCGTTGTCGCATGATGTACAGTTACTCTCTCCAATATGGTTGTAGACCACTTCGCATAGTATATCGTCACCGGCCTGGTCGCGGCTAAACTTAGGTAGCCTACCAAGTTTCGAAATATGACTCCAGAGATCGCTCTTGCCTAGGCGGTCGTGGTTCGCTTGCAGCTTCGAGACGGCGGTAAGGAGGATTCGCGGTGGAGTGTTCAGGAAGCCTGTTCGCTCGATCCCGCTCGGCGTTGACTTTCCAAAGTCATACTGGACGACCCCACCATGACCCTTACCTGGCTGACTGACCACAATATCTGCTTCTGCACTAGGAACGCCGCCTCCAATCCCAACCATAAGTCCAAATCGAATCACGCGGAAGGTGGACTTCATCTGCATTGCGACCGCCGCGGCGGAGTTGGTGCCGGTCTGGCCTGCGGGCAGGCATGCAAGGACGACATTATGTTCGCCGATGCGTCCGAGAGTATGTGTTGGCATCGCTGTTCTGAGGGAGGTCGTCATGTTGGTCGTCTAGCATCGCCTGTGTAGTCGTCGCGGCTGACGCGGCGCGCCATCTTGCTTAGGAGTCAAGTAAGACGTCCGGAACTTTGGCTCTGGGCTTTTTGCTCAACTCGAAGGATGATAACTGGCATAGAGTGCGAAGAAGGGTCTTTTTACTGCGAGGCTTAGCCTTGTTGCTGATATCGCAGTTGTTCTCCCTCAACCTTGTGCTTCATGTCCCAGCTGGGCGCCAATGCACTGGCTGGCTGGTCGTAAAGGAACAAGGCTGTTGCTGTCGCGTGGCGTCGAATCGCAAGTAACGACGAGTCCCTGTCGAAATCAGGTCTTGCAAATGGTTTCTCACTGCTATCGCTCATCTCTCTTGTGGTTGACTTTGCTGCCTTAGGTGAAATGGGGCCTGGTTGTGACAGCGCAGAGGCCACGCAAGCCCTGCCTGCCTATCCATGGTATCGACCCTTTTGATCAGCGCCCGATACAAGCTCCGCAAACCTCTCATACCGAATGCCCACGATACGGCTTTTGGAACGCAACCCCGATAGCGGGCTCATCCTCAGCGAATCGAGAAAGATGCCCCTGCCTGTGCAATCTACTCTCATTACTCCGTATTAGTTTTGGTGATCCAAGCGCGCTGACCTGGCGGATTGTGTGCTTCTTCTGAGGATCATATTCGATTGTAATTCCTGTACCATTGCGCCGAATATGCGACGAAAACTAACTCCCTACTGTACAGTAATAAGTTGCGAAGGCTGCGCGAGTATTCTCGCCTCATTAAACCGATCCATATCAAACCTGGAGAACAGAGCAGTAATCCCTCATCCCTCCTGCGGCAATCTCATCCTCCGCAACCTCCGCTTCGCTCCTCCGTGCCTTTTTGGCCTTCGCTCCCGCTGGCTCAGGGCTTTTACGCTTTCGACCACGTTTTCCATTGACCGCCGCGGCTTCTTTGGCAACTTCTTTCGCAGCACGTTTTGCTTGCCTCGACAATGTCCTCATAGCTCACCACTTTCGCCTTCCCTACTACCGTTGACTTCATCGATTTGCGACATTTGCTTTCGTTGTTCTGTTGGAATAAGAGTCGATTTTCATCTAGGAGGAGGGCACATTCCGTAAAGAATACTTGGGCGGCGTTAGCCAGCTTCTGTAGGCGCTGTTTGGTCGTCTAATCAAGAGTATGAGCATCCTGTTCGATCAGGTTACGCAGCGACGTGAGAGCCTCTGCTGTTACTGGCGTCCGGAGTACTTCGCCTTGCGGACAAGACCCCACATTCATCTCATCGACTTTCGGAACGGCCATAGCCGGACGGTCTTGCCGACTGAGCCCGACGCCAGTAGCTTGCCGTCTGGCGAGAACGCTACTGCGCGGACCCAATACGAATGGCCCTCCAGCGTCTCTCCCTCTCCTCTTCCAATTTCTGTCTTAATGCTCCCAGCTTGATTGAGACTATTAACAAAAGTTGGTGCTACCAACTCAAGCGTTAGTCGAATGTACCTGCCTTGACTCTGTGTCAAAGAGTGACACTACTGAATTTCGCCATTCGCAACTGCTAGGAAGGGGAGGCTGGATGTTTCCAAGCCTCCCACACCAGTACAGTCTGTGATACGCTAACAACGAGTGCAAGAAATCCCAACACTACCGCCGACGCGATCCCGCATACGGTCCATATCATGACGTGCCGAGCGCCGCTCCGTCTCTCCAGCCATCTCTCAAAGTACCCGCGCGGCCGTGGGTGCTCAATCTCATCGTACAGGTCCATGAGGCGAGACTCAAAGTACTCGTACTTGACGTCCCGCTCCGACTCCAGCCTGACGTCACTCGAGTCGTAGTTCATGCATTCCCTATCCAGTGACTCGCTTGTCACGAAGTCGCGCAGTAAGTTGCGCGACTCTATGTCGGCAGGGAACAGCACACTGTGCACGGAGTCCAGAACTTCCAGCGCGAGCTGGCGAGGAATGTTGCCTCTGCGGATACCGCGTAAGTCCCTTTTTCGGTCGCAAGAGCGGATAAATTCGTTTTTTGTGTGGGTGGAACTCACTGTTTGATCGACTCGCTCATTGTAAGGTTTGCCGCTGCCTTGGTGAGCATCAAGTCTTCTTTTAGGACTGAAAAATGGTGGTATATTTCCACGGTCCCGTTTTCGTGGTTGAGGTGAAGGTGGTTTTTAATGTCGTCGGTAGGTTCCAATTTCAGATTGGCTATCCTTTTCAGTCTCTTAGCTCGTATGAGGGCCTTGATATTTGCAAGCCTGGGCGTAGCATTGTTGTTCTGTCCTCGCTGGGGATTGTTTTGAGGATTGTTATGGGCGATGGCGGTAGACTTTGGAAAAGATGTTTCCATAAATTTTGTAAAAGTCTCATCCTCGGACCAGACCGCAGAGTCTTCTCCCGCTTCGAGCCTGTTGGTGGCCTTGAGATCGCTGGAAGAGTTGACCATGACTAGAATCCGCACCGCAAGATCAAAGGCACGATTTTTATCTTGGTCGGTGGGTGCATTCTGGGTCTGCTGATTGGGACTGGAGAAGTGATCATTAATGAGTTGTGATCTCGTCTTGTCTGGATTGTCCTTCAATAGCTTGATAATTTCCGTGATATCATTGTGAGACTGTATTGCTGGGCGTGTTCCAGGTAATAAGCTGGGGACATAGGATGCCGTCATTTTCCCATAGTATTTGAAGAAAGTGTCCAACCGTGCCATGCGTCTGGAAGGGCAGGTACGCGTTACGCAGCGCAGGCCCAGGCAGTTTTCGCATGGTGTCCACCCCCAAAGTGTTTTTGCCAGTTGTACCTTCTGATCGTCGGTCACTGTCTCGAGCGTGGCAATATTCTGTAATGGGCCTGCCAGTTGCGGCATTATCGTATTCCTAGGCGTAGCATAGGCTTTGAGTTGTTGCAGCCCACGATCACATCAGGGAGACACGTCCTACTCTTCATCTCTAGTGATATGCCGCAGTGGGCTCGGTCAGGCCTTGGGCACGGCACGGGGGCAGGGGTTAGCGAATTTGACTGAGAGCTGGCATTGAAACCTGCTTTCAGGTAGCAATGTGTGATAGACAAGCTGTATCATTGGAGGGTACTCCGTAACTAATACTATGTGGCTTTGCAAAAAGCAACTGGCTTGTGCACCTGACTACTCTCACCCTTCTATTAACACACGGCGCCATGCTCACTCACCATGATTTCAGTTTTGCGTTTGTGGATAATGCAATCGACGGCTCGCTTGATTCTTAGTCGAAAATTGATGCACTTCTAGCCTCTATTACCGGCAATGAGTGCGCATACGAGCACCTCTTACGGAGTCTCTGCTCGTTACTACAGCGAGAAATTAGCGCAAGGCGCAAAACAAGTTTTCTGGATATTCTTCAAATCACCCCAGGCTGCGAGTTGGAAGATGTACGAAAAGGATATTGATCCAGCCATTATAGACCGATACGAGCAAATTGATAGCGATCTTTTCGCCGCGCTCCTCGCACGCATAGACCGACGTCCGGACGAGAGGTTGTCGATCAGGTTGACTGTCTTGGGCGAGACGGAAGCAGGAGCTAAACCATTCATTATCGTATTCTGTGAGCGGCATAGAGTCAGAGCAGTGCATCACTTCCTCAAATCGGACGTTGCGAGAAGTTTATGCCAACCTACAGATCCCACAATACCATCGCTAGAAGTCCACGTCATCCCTCATCCACCGCTATCGCGAAATGCAACCGCGATCGTCGAAGTATACAGCCCCAGCCCACCGTCCCTAAAAAGACACGGATATAGCGAAACTCTATGTGGTACTCCCATCAGACTGGAATGTCGTGGGAAGCAGCAGTTCTCAACGTTCGGCGGAATGCTGAAAGTCACAAACCAAGACGGTGTAGTAACCTTGTATGGCATGACAGCCGGACATGTCACCAGCACGTTATCCGGAGTGCAAGCTGGAGACATGAGCATGCCCTATTCAGTCCCATCATCGTCTTATTCACGAGCTCATAACACGTCGACTAAATCGGAGGTTGGAACGCAGATGGCCTCTATAGAGTGCCCTGTCCCCGGCCGATCGAAAGAAAACTTCTCTGATCAGTATAATGAATGGGATAAAGTCGGCTACATATACTCGACGCAGGACCCAAAAATCGTACAGTTACAGAACAAGCCTTACTACGACTGGGCGCTGATTAAAATTAATGGTAATCTCGATATCAAGCCGAACCGTTTAATAGAGGCAACAAAACACGCGAAATCAGATGACCACCCTATTCTGAAAATGCCTGATGCTAATAACCCGGGAAATCGGAAACGGAGGGCTGTCACGATGATGAGCGCGTCCGGGATCAAAAGCGGGTTTCTCTCCGCTGTTAAATCGTCAATAACGGTTGGTTTCAGTCAAGCGATTGTGAAAACCTTTCTGCTGAAGCTCGGTGATGGCAATGGTATGACTGTACTCCATAGCAGTAAACAGTATTAACTGAAGATATAGCGATTGTGGACGGCGATTCGGGATCTTGGGTAGTCGATACCACGTCCCACGAAGTTTGTGGTTATATTGTGGCCTCAGACGTCTTTGGTGAAGCATACGTGATCCCGTTCATGGACGGCCTTGAGTCCATCAAGCAGGAACTCGGAGCCTCATGTGTTGAACTTATGGATCCATCAGATATAGCACCTCAAAGGATTGAACTTGCGCCACTGATAGATCCCACAGCAAGGAATCGCGAGCAGATATCTCATGCGGAACAGGAGGTAAAGTCCACGTTTCTAGATGTAAATAATATATTAATTCGTTTTGGCAGAAGGAGATTGAACACGTGCGGGACGAGTTAACTAAGGAGAGTACCGAGATTTCCCAGGCTACCATTGATCCGTTATTTTCAGAGCAGCTCAAAAACTTCACTCTCAGAGCGATTGATGGTAGAGAATTTGTTCGAGTGAAGAAAATGACTGAGTGGCTCCGTTCGATCGACCCAGAGACTGGCATGTCACACTTCAGACGACTTCTGCAAAGAGAAGTCGATTTTGAAGAATTTCTCAGTTACCGCAGGCTTTTCTCTGAAGAACCAGCCGAGCGCATGGACCTTACATTTTGCATTCTACTCTCAATTGGACAGGGACGGCTATTGAACCTCTTCCGAGAACACCGTGTTGTGGATAGGACACTTCCAGTATCCTTGTCCTCCTTGACGACCGAGTTCACAAGAGTGGATGAACTTCCAACAAAGTGGAGAGAAATTGCCGAGGCCTTTCATAAAATACAGTGGAAATTCATTCCAGTGGTATTCGACGTAGTATCAGCTCATTACACACGCGAATTCGTTCTTCCCATTCATAAGCGAGAACCCCTAACAGACCAAAAAGGAGGAACGGCGAGACTCTATCACATCGAAGTCTTGGAGGAATTCTTAAGTTCCGAACTGAGGCATTCAATCGAATCTTCGCAATTTGATGACAAAAGAGATGATCTTGGACCGGTGAGTGTCCGATATTCGGGTGTATAAAAAAACAAGTCTGATTTTATTGATTTAGAGATACCGAATTGTTCAGAAAGTTTTCGGAGACAAATTCCGAGATGTCTACCATAATGAAGTTAAAACATTCCGTACGCTCCAGCCGGTTAACAGTAGAGTACTTCGCTACTTGGGAAGCTTTCGTAACGAATACCGACGCACAGATGATGTAACGCTGGAGGAGTGCAACATCCTCCTGGAATATGGCGACTACGATCTAGACGAGTTCTTTAACACGGCAACACCACCCAGTTTTCCGGCGGACATATGGGCCTTCTGGAAGAATATGTTTGGACTGGCAGATGCAGTGGACAGTATACACAATCTGAGAGTAGAAATAGGTGGTCGCGATATAGATGCTGCAGGGTAGGTCTCTCGAATATCTCAGCGGCTGAGCACTAAATTTCGTAGCTGGCATGCCGACATAAAGCCGTCTAATATTCTTTGTGTTGGCGGGCAATTCAAGCTCGCGGATCCTGGATTTGCGATAGTGATGAGTCAGAGCAAGGAACCGAGAGCTGTGATGCAAGGCGGTACACGCACGTACGGTACGTCTGAGTGTGTTGAAATCGACAGTCTTAGGATTAAGCTCACATGCATCTCATCAGGCGCACCTGAAATCTTTGAGAGAAAATCGGCCCCAGTGTCTCAAGGGATAGATATATGGTCCCTTGGTTGCGTCTTTTCCATTGCCGCGACTTGGGTTGTTCTTGGATCACCCGGAGTTAAAACATATGAGCAATTGCGACGACGTGCAGTGAGAAGAATAGCAGAAAACGAGTTCAAGTCAGGTGTAACTGAGCGCTTCGAAGCACCAATAGTCAGTGGATTCCACGATGGCCACGACGTTCTGCGCGAAATTCTTGACTGGCATCAAATTCTCAGACAGCTAGTTCGCAAAATTGATGACATCACCAGTGGAGTCTTAGACCTCATTGACGATGCAATGCTGGTTATGCAGAATCAGCGAATGTCATCCGCCGCTCTACGCAAACAATGTCAATCGCTTCTACTTGTCTGCAAACCGAGATTGCTACCGGCCTCTCGCGATACTTTGGCCATATTGGAGAGTATTGGCACTGAGGAATCCAGAGCTCGGCCCGTGGAACTAGCAGTGGTGCAGCCGGGGCTCGGTATACCGACATTTATGTCACAGCCTCTACTACAACCTACTCCTCAGCCGACCTTACCAGTCGCAGACATTTCTGGGTCATATTCAACCGTCGGACTGCCGGTGATGTCGTTATCCCTAGAGTCTGCGGCCTCGAATTTAGGACTAAATCTGCTGTCTCCTGATTCAGTAGACTTTTCGCGGGCAGTGAATCCTCCAACTTCTCTACGCACTGAAAATGTGTTCATGGCTCGAGCTGCACTAAGGGAACGGCAAAAGAAACCCCTTAATATCATCAAACACAGCCGAGACAAAGAATTGAACGAATACCTCGCAGATAGGGACATGGTAAGTTTTCCATCATAGAGAAGGGTATTCTTACTTACGACTTCACAGGTTTTCCTAGTAGACAATTCCGAAACCATGCGAGCATACTGGAGTGAAGCTCGGGATCTCCTTGAAGTTCTAGCATACAAATGCAAAGATACAGACATGGATGGAATCGACCTAATGTTTACGTGTAAGGATGTCGAACTCAGGTCAACCAGCAAGGTATCGAAATTACTCGAAGCTATGCAACAACCGGATGCTAGGCCGAGACCAGGCATGGAAACGGACATTGTGGAGGCGTTAGATAGGGTGTTCCGCCGCTACTCGTCGATAAATGCCAAACCGGCGGGCAAATATCGCACCATACGCTCAGTTTTTCAGCCCGCGAGAGAGCGGTCGAGATTCATGACAATAATTATATTCACTGACGGGGTCTGGTCCTTATCCCCTCCTTTAGGGGAAATTGAACGCTTCCTCGCCAACTCCATCAGAACTGTTGCCAGGTTAGGCGCATCCCGCCGGAGCGTTACAATTCAGTTTATCCGGTTTGGCGATGAATCGGAAGCCATAAAGCGATTGCAGATTCTAGACAAGGAACTTTCTAATCTAGGTAGTCCGTAAGTGAGAACATCTTAACAAGAAAATTGGATACTAATCAAAGATGCAGAGATGTGATTGATGTAGAGCCTGCGCGTGGGGATGTGTACAAGATGCTTCTTGGAAGCCTCTCGGTTCATGATACTTATGATACTGAGAACCAAAGTTCTGTTACATAACAATATAAGGCTTAGGGGATACCTATAACCAGAATCGTTCCACTAGATATTCCGTTTGGGCTGTTGTCCCGAATTCCGTCAGTGGTGAACCGAAGTCGCAAATACGAGTGCGGTCTCATCAAATTTGTTTGGCTATGAGTCCGTTAGATACCATGCGCAGCATATCTCCGTTTGCTGTAGGCAATCAGTCGTGGTGGTAGTTTAATATGATCAAGCCAATGAGCTCACAGTACCGGTGGCGCCTGTGCGAAGGCTTTCTGTTACGAGCCTGTCCTCTTCCAACGGTTTCTGGCAACGGGATCACACTTCGCGGAAACCTATGGGTAACGCCGGGCGTACTCCGCCGCGGCAAAGCCGCGGGCAACACTTCTTGTTTACGGCTCG
>Ga0335075_10010652_pt1 | contig 13948 bp, 10 predicted proteins | sample Lox_Sample_24_FD_206723 | JGI IMG/M metagenome (GOLD analysis project Ga0335075, IMG submission 206723) | Soil microbial communities from Loxahatchee National Wildlife Refuge, Florida, United States - Lox_Sample_2.4 | ecosystem: Environmental > Terrestrial > Soil > Wetlands | place: USA...
GGTCGCGAATCTCGGCGCCATTCCGAGGGATGCGCCGCAGTGGACCGCGAGAGATGAGGCTTCCGGAAAAGGTGAGCGCTCTTCCCGCGCCGGATTGGTGAGCTCATGGCGTCTCAGTGCCCCGAGGTACATCCCCACGTTGCCGAGGACCCCGAATGCGCTGTCGAAGCCTTCGCCCGTGTTGCCCTCAGCCCGCAACGCGATGACGTGAGTGTGACCCTCGTCGCGCAGTGCGTGCTTGATCGCATCGCCCACCCCGATTACCCGGGACCGGTCTTGCTGCGCGAAATAGAGCTCCTCGAGCTCGGTGTTCATCTGCACGAATGCCGTGCGGATCCAGTGCTCGAAGGCTTCCGCGTTGTTGCTCATGGGCAGGCTCGCCCCCCGTTCTCGACAATATCCTATGTTATCGGGATATCCGAGAACATTGTCCTCAGCAGCACCGCCCTCACTGCCCGGGGCAGAACTTTGGCCTCTCCTGCCGCCTCTGGGCGGAACGCTTCCCTAGACCGACTTGACCAGCGCCAGGATGATGAGAACCGCGCCGATCACGACCAGCAGGTGAATGGCGCCGAACGTGACCTTTACCGCGAGCCAAAGCACCAGCCAGGCGACGATGAGCACAATGCCGAGCAGCCAGAAGACTGCATTCATTTGAGTTACCCCTGATTCGCAAGACCTCTCCAGTAAAGCCTCCGGCAGCGCATGGGTTCCCCCAGACCTGGTCTGCCGAAGGCTCTTCCCGCCGGTGCTGACAGAAGGCGTTGACCTTTCACGGGGGACTTCCTTGCCGGGCGGCTTGACGGCCGCGCCGGCGAACAAGCAGCATACGTGATTTCGTCAGCCTTCCTTTGTCCCTATGGCGGTCGCCACGCTCTTCGATTCCTCGCTCGCCGTCATCGCCGACAAGAGCGACTCAACGACGCCTCCCGCGGTGCGACGCATCGTTATCGTTGGCGGGGGGACAGCCGGATGGATGACGGCATTGATTTTCGCGCGGTCCCTGATCCGAAAAGGAGTGGACATCACACTGCTCGAGTCCCCCACGGTGCCGACCGTGGGGGTCGGCGAAGGCTCCACGCCATGGCTGCAGGGATTCTTCGACACGCTGGGGATCGAGGAGGCGGAGTGGATGCCGGCGTGCCACGCGACCTACAAGTGCGGGATCAGCTTCGACGGATGGTCGACCAAACCCGGCTTCGAGCGCTACTTCCATCCGTTCGCCTCGATGCTGGACAACATGACCATGACACCGTTCGTCCACAACGTGGAGGCTCGGCTAAGGGGAGCGAGCGTCTGGGCGCATCCAAACCGCTTCTTCATCTCGGCTCGGCTCGTTGCGGAACGGCGCTCGCCCAAGGCACGCGAGCACTTTCCATTCGATGTCTGGCACGGGTATCACTTCGATGCGACGCTGCTTGGACAGTTTCTCCACGCGAAGGCGCTCGAGCGGGGGGTTCGCTACAAGAGCTGTCATGTCACGCATGCAACGCTGAGCGCCGACGGTACCATCGCCTCCGTGAGCACCCGCGAGGGCGAGACGATCGCGGCGGACCTGTTCGTGGATTGCACGGGGTTCGCCGGCCTGCTGATCGAGAAGACCTTGAAGGTTCCCTTCCTCAGCTTCGCGGACAATCTGTTCAACGACGCGGCGGTGGCGATACCCTCGCCAGTCGAGGAGTCCGTCCCGAGCGAGACTGTCTCCACTGCTTTGAAGTACGGGTGGGTATGGAAGATCCCACTCACCAGCCGTTATGGCAACGGATACGTCTATAGCACGCATTTTTGCGCGCGGGACGCGGCGGAGACCGAACTGCGGCAGCATCTCGGGCTGCTCGATTCGGATGTCGAGGCGCGACACCTCAAGATGAGGGTCGGAAGGGTCGCGAGGCTGTGGGACAAGAACTGTCTTGCGGTGGGGCTGGCGCAGGGCTTCGTCGAGCCGTTGGAGGCGACGGCGCTCATGTTCATCCAGCACCTGGCGATGGCGTTCGTGCAGCTGCTGGACCGGGGGGACCTGGGCGAGGATGCTCAGGCGCGCTTCAATGCGCGCTTCAATCGCCAATTCGAGGGCATCCGGGACTACATCGTCACTCACTACAAGACCAACTCCCGCACGGACACCGAATACTGGCGGGCCAACGCCGCCAACACGAAGCTGTCGGAGAATCTTCAGAAGCTCTATTCGACCTGGACGGCGGGCAAGAGCATCGTGCCCGGGGTACGGGCGCAAGAACTCGGACTTGGCTATCCCGTCGCTTCCTGGCTTGCGCTCCTGGCGGGCATGGGGTGCTTCCCGGATCCACGGCGCCTGCGCCCCCCTACCGGGAGCGAAGCCCAGTTCAGCCTCGCGGAAATCGATGATCTCCTCAGTCGCTGCGCCGGAAACTACCTCGATCACCGGGAGGCCCTGCAGCACATCCCGCCGCGCCGCCAGACTCGGGCATTGCAGGTCTATTTCTGGTAGGGCCGCTCGAGCACGGACTCGAGACATCCAGTAGCGGCGCACCGGGGCAACTGCATGGACAGGAGGCCGGCGGCCTTTTTACTCTGCGCGCATGCGAGAGCTGCGCGACGTGAAGAAGCTGGACGACCGCTTCGGTCAGTTCCTGGTGCGCGTGAGATGTCCGGCCTGCGGCGCCTCACGCGACATCGCGGCGGAGGCGCTGGCGCGCCTCGTCGGCTGGTCGGTGAGTCTCGAGAGCCTGGCGCCGCGATTGCGGTGTTCCAAGTGCGGCGCCAAGGGCGCCGCGACCGTGACCCCCGTCGGCCTGCCGCGGCCGCGGGGGTTCACCAGCAACCCACACTGACGAGGTCGGCCTGGAGACTAGCCTTCGGCGTGACGGGTGGCCTCGAACAGGAACCATACCCGCCTTTCGGTCTCGTCGATCCAATTCTCCAGCAGGCTCGCGGTGGCCACGTCGCCCAGCTCGTCGCACACGCCGTGCTGCTCCCGCATGTACACGGCGAGCTGTTTGTTGTCCTCCCTCAGCTCCGCCAACATGTCTCGCGGGGTGACGAAGCTCGCCTCGTTGTCTCGCAGGCGCTGCAGCTTCGATATCTGGCCTATCGACTTGAGGGTGCCGCCACCGATCTTGCGGGCCCGCTCCGCGATGGGATCGGTCATCCCGAAGATCTGATCGGCCTGCTCATCCAACAGCAGATGCCAGTCGCGAAAGTGCGGCCCTGACATGTGCCAGTGAAAATTCTTCGTCTTCAGATAAAGCGCGAAGGTGTCGGCGAGCAGCGTGGTGAGGCCGGGCGGGATGTCGCGGACCGCCTCCTGTGAAAGGCCCGACGGCGTATCGAGGGCGGCCGTCTTCTTGGCTTCATTGACCATCGCAGGGCTCCTTTGGGACTGATTGAGGGTACGGGGCCCGCGCCTGGGCTGCGGGCCGGATCATCATATCGCCGCGAGCGGCCTCAGACGAGCTTGGCGTCCAGGGTGATCTGCGCCTTGAGGAGCTTCGATACCGGGCAGTTCTTCTCCGCATCGCCGGCCAGCCGGGCGAAGGACTCCGCGTCGATATTGGGCACCTTGGCACGCAGCGTCAGCGCTGACCTGCTGATCTTGAACCCCTGCCCTTCAGGCTCCAGCGTGACCGCGGCTTCGGTGGCAAGCTCGGCGGGCGTATGCCCCGCGCGCTCGAGCTGGAAAGCCAGTGCCATGGTGAAGCAGCCCGCGTGCGCGGCGGCGATCAGCTCCTCGGGATTGGTGCCCTTCTCGCTCTCGAAGCGGGTCTTGAACGAATAGGGCGTGGCGGACAGGACCCCGGAATCGCTGGACAGCTCACCTTTGCCGGCGCGGCCTGTGCCGCGCCAGACTGCTCTGGCTTTGCGGATCATCGGATTCTCTCCTATTGCGAGACTTGGTGGGGACGGAAATGAGAGCTCATATTACTACGGGCGCGCCGCATCCAGGTCCACAGCACCGTCCAGAGGTCTCTCGCGATAGCACGTAAGTACAAGACGGGGACGTTCGAAGACTTCATGCACGTCGGCGGAAATAAAACTCATTCCCCTCGTTTCCGAGACACCACGGCCGTTTCGTGCATTCATGCACAAACACGCAACTTTCCGACATTCCGCGCGACGCGTGGCAGGCAGGTTGAGCGGCTTTACCGAGCCGCAAGAGCCTCCGGTCATGACGCCATCATGACGCCAACAGCTCCCGCAGCGACACACTCGCAGCCTCCGCGGCCGGTCCCACTATCACGTGCACGCAATCCGGGGCTGCGATCGCCACACCGCGCATGCCGAGCTTGCGGATTGCCGCGCTGTCGACGGCATTGGCGCTCGCCACCGCGATCCGCAGGCGCGAAGACGCCGGCTCGATGCTGCGCACGTTCTGCCGGCCGCCAAGGGCCACAAGCAATCCGCGCAGAACCTCCCTGGCCGGCGCTGGCGCAGCTGCAGGCGCGGCGGCCTCCAACGGCTGGGGTGAAGACGGCGCGCGCGCGGCCGCCGGTGCCGCGGCGCTCTCCTTCGACATCGATGCCATGGCCTCGCGCATCTCGCCTGCGATCTGATCCGCAATCGGACCGACGACCACCTGCAGCGCCGTGGCCGATGGCTTCACCACGCCGCGGGCGCCCAACCGTTTCAGCGCCTGGAGGTCGACCGTCTCCTGTGTCCTGACTATCAGCCGCAACCGTGTGGTACAGGCGGTCACCGACTCGAGATTGGCGGCGCCTCCAAGGGCCGCGATGAACGACCGCGCCCGATCAGCCGGGCCCGACGCCGTCGCAGCCGTGGCCACCGGCGGCGCGGTGCTGTCGGTGTCCTCGCGCCCGGGCGTCTTCAGATCGAACCTGACGATGGCGAAGCGGAAGATGCCGTAGTAGAGCCCGAAGTACAGCGCCCCGACCGGCAGGAGCAGCAGCGGGTGGCTGGCGAATTTGTAGTTGAGCACGTAGTCGAACAGCCCTGCCGAGAAGCCGAATCCGAGGCGCACGTGCAGCGCGCGCATGATCACGAACGCGAGCCCCGTGAGCAGCGCGTGCACGGCATAGAGCGCCGGCGCGAGGAACATGAACGAGAACTCGACGGGCTCGGTCACCCCGGTGAGGAAAGCGGTCAGTGCGATCGAGATGAGCAGACCCGCAACCGCGCGCCGCCTGTCGGGGAGCGCGGTGTGGTACATCGCCAGGCAAGCGGCGGGCAGACCAAACATCATCACCGGAAAGAATCCGGCCATGAACTGCCCGGCGGTCGGATCGCCGGCGAAGAAGCGGTTGAGATCGCCCGTATGGCCGTGATAGTTGCCGACCACGAACCAGGCGATGCTGTTGATGACGTGGTGCAGCCCGGTGACGATCAGGATGCGGTTGAGCACGCCGTAGGCAAAGAGCCCCCAGGGTCCCGCGGCCAGTACGGCACGACTCAGCGTATCCATGCCCTGCTCGATCCGCTGCCACTCGAGCCCGAAGGCGGCCGCAAGCACCAGCGCCGCGACTCCGCTCATGATGGGCACGAAGCGCCTGCCGCCGAAGAACGCGAGATAGGCAGGCAGATTGATGCGGTGGAAGCGGTTGTAGATCGCGCCGCCCAGCAGGCCGCAAAGAATCCCGGCCGGCACCGTGAGCGTCTTCAGCTCGTTCTGCTTGAATGCCTGGATGGCCAGGTCCTTCGCCTGGCCTGTGAGCGCCGCCAGCGAGGCGGGCGGGGTAATGAACACCTGCGCGCCCTGGGTCGTGACCAGATAAGCGACCACGGCCGCGAGCCCCGCGGCGCCGTGGTTTTCGCGCGCCAGCCCGACAGCAACACCGACGGCGAACAGCAGGCCGAGATTATCGAAGATCGCCTGTCCCGCGGCCCCGAGAATGGGCAGATTCAGCAGATCGGGCTGGCCGAACCGAAGCAGCAGCGCCGCTACCGGCAGCACCGCGATCGGCAGCATCAGCGCGCCGCCGATGCGTTGCAATTGCGCGAAGAGTTGTTTCATACCGTCTCGCTCTCCACCCGCTGCACGGCCAGCGCCCGCACCGCCCCGGCGGAGCTCTGCCCGAGCGCCTGGCGCGCGACGCCGGTGCAATCTGCCATCGTCAACCTGCGAATGAGCGCCTTCAACCGCGGGATGGCCGACGGCACTGCGGAAAGCTCATGCACTCCGAGGCCGATGAGGATGGGTGCCGCCACGGGGTCGGACGCCAATCCGCCGCATACGGCGACCATTCGCCCGCGCGTCTGCGCGCCTTCCGCCGTGCGCGCTATCAGCCGCAGCACCGCCGGATGCAGCGCATCGAGACGCGCGGCGAGCTCCGGGTGTCCCCGGTCCATGGCAAGTGTGTACTGGGTGAGATCGTTGGTGCCGATCGAGAAGAAATCGGCCTCCGCGGCGATGGACTCCGCCAGCAACGCGGACGCCGGCGTCTCGATCATGACACCGACTTCGATGGGCTCGTGGCGGCCCATCCCGGCGCGCGCCTCCTCGACCATGGCGCGCACAGACCGGATCTCCGCCACTTCGGTGATCATCGGCAGCAGGATGCGACACTGGCCGTATGGCCGTACGCCGAGTATGGCGCGCAGCTGCTGGCGCAGCAGCTCGGGCCGCCACAGGCTGGTGCGCACCCCGCGCAGGCCGAGCGCGGGGTTCTCCTCCGCTGGCATCGGCAGGTAAGGAATCGGCTTGTCGCCCCCGATATCGAGGGTGCGGATGGTCAACGGCCTGTCGCCGAGCGCCGCGGCGAGCTGCTGATATTCGGCGTGCTGCTCGGCCTCGCTCGGGGCCGTCTCGCGCTCGAGGAACAGGAACTCGGTGCGGAGCAGGCCGCAGCCTTCCGCGCCATTACGCACGGCCGCCTGCGCTTCAGCGAGCGATCCGATGTTGGCAAACACCTCGATGCGCACACCATCGGCGGTGTAGCAGTCCTGCTGTGCGGCTTCGCGTTGCGCGGCTCGCCGCGCAGCCCCCCGCTCGAGCAGGCGGCGTGTCGCATCCAGCCGCTCGGCACCCGGATCGACGTGCAGCAGGCCAGCCTCCGCATCGAGCAGGAGCGGCGTCCCTTCCGCGATGCGCCGCACCGCGGGCCCGAGCGCAACCAACGCCGGTATGCCCATTGCCGCGGCCAGAATGGAGACGTGCGAGGTCGCCCCCCCGGCCGCGAGGGCGATGCCCGCGAGCCGACCGGCATCGAGTGCGACGAACTGCGACGGCAGCAGCTCCTCGGCGATCACTATCGCATCCGCGGGCAGCTCCTGAGCGGCAGCGCCGGCGTTGCCGCTGAGCGAGAGCAACACCTGTCTCTCGAGGTCGAGCAAATCATCGACACGTTCCGCCATGCGCGGATCACCGAGCGCGCGCAATGCCTCGGCGCTGCCACGGATCGCCTGACGCCACGAATGCTCGGCGCTCGCCCCGGCAACGATGAGCGCCAGCGCGCTCTCGCTGAGCTCCGGGTCAGCGAGCAGCTCGAGATGAGCCTCCACGATCTCACGTGTCGTATTCGACGCCGCGGCGCGTGCCGCTTCCAGGCGGGCCCGGACGTCAGCTCTGGCCTGATCGAGCCGCGATGTCTCGTGCGCGACGCCGGCACCGGTCGCCGTCACTTCGATCTCGTGAACCGCCAGCCGCACGGCCTGACCTACCGCCAGCCCCCGACTGGCGATGACGCCCGGCAACGCAGCACCCGCGCGCGCCTCCTGGGATTCGGTTGTCGCTTGCGGCCGCGCGGCCGAGCCGCGCTGGGCCGGCCGGGCCGAGCCACCCTCCCCGTGCGCGGCGCCGAGGAGGGCTGCGACGGCCTCGATTGCGCTGCGCGCATCGCTGCCCGTCGCGCGAACCTCGACTTCATCGCCTTTGCGAACACCGAGCTTCATCAGTCCCACGGTGCTGCGTGCATTGGCGCTGCGGCCCTGCACGGCAATGCTGACCTCGCCGGAGACCGCCTTGAGGGCGTTCACGATCTGCGCGGCCGGGCGCGCGTGGATACCGTGCTCGAGCGCGACTCGCACTCTGCGCACTTCGTCCGCCGCGACCTCGTGAGGCGCATCGCCGGGGCCGGTCTCGCGCCTGCTTTGCCCGCCTGCTTCTGCGGCCGAGGCGGCAATCTCCATGAGGACATCACCCACCGCGATCTCGCGGTTGTCGCTGCTGCGCAGCACCGCGAAGCCGCATCCCTCCATCACCAGGATCGGCGTAAGCAGGCTCCTGGCGCGCCGGGCGATCAGATCGAGATCGAAGGTGATCAGACGCTCGCCGGCCGCGACTCTGCGGCCTGACTGCACGTGCGCCGCGAATCCCGCGCCCCCGAGCCCCACCGTATCGATGCCGATGTGCATGAGGATCTCCGCGCCGCCGTCGGTCCGCAGCGTGACCGCATGCTTGGATTCCGGGAGGGCGATGATTTCCCCATCACACGGGGCATGGAGGGTGTCGCCGGTGGGATCCAGCGCGAGCCCGTCGCCCAACATCCTGCCGGCGAAGACGGGATCCGGGATTTCCTCGAGCGGCGTGCTCCAGCCCGAGAGCGGTGACAGCAGGATGAGACCGCCGTGCGGCTCAGTGACGCGCATGTTGCGGCGGCCCCTGCTGCGCCAGGTGCGAGGTGAGCGCGTGCAACAGGCAGTTGCCGGGATCGTCCTCGCCCAGCACCCAGATCATCACTCCGCGAAGCCGTTCGCGACGCGCGAAGTCGGCCTTGATGCCGAGCGAGATGGGATCGTCGTAACTGAAGAAGATGTGCCGGCGGCCATTGTAGAGCCAGGGCGCCTGGGCGGTGGCGCTCCAGTGACGCACCCAGTCCGGGTCGGTCAGAAACTGCGCACGCACGGTCTTCCACGGTGTCTCCGGATACACCGCCGCGTACTTGGAGTAGAGTCCCGCATCCTGCGCCGACACGCCGCTGAAGCCGCGCCCGTAGAACGCAACGCCCAGCATGATCTTCGCCGCGGGTACTTCCTGGGATTCGTAGTAGCGTACGGCACTGGCAAGGTTGTCGCGGGAGCGCTGCGGCTCGGGCGTCCGGTCCCGCGGATCGGCGTCGAGCGGCGCGTTGAAAGCGCTCAGCGGGCTGAAGATGGTGTTCATGTCATATGTCATGACGTTGAGCCAGTCCACCGAGCGCGCGAGCGCGGCGAGATCGTAGCTGTCGCTGACAGAGTAGGCGCCGCCCTGCTGCCAGGTGCCGGCCGGAGTGGCTACCGTGAGGAGGTAATGGCGGTGGCTGCGACCGCCGAGCGCATCGAGCTGCCGTCGAAACTCCTGCACAAGGGCGGTGGCATCGGCCCGATCCTGCGGGCGCGAGCGGTTCATGCCCCCGTGCACCGGGAACTCCCAGTCGAGATCGATGCCGTCGAAGCCCTGCCCGGCCATAAAGGCATGAATGCAGCTCGCCACGAACCTGGCGCGGGATCGCCCGGTGAGGGCGATGTCGGAGTACTGCGGCGCCGCATCCCAGCCGCCGATGGACACCAGCAGCCGCAGCCCCGGGTGTTGCCGGCGCAGCTCGCGCAGCGCGGCGAAAGTGCCCGACTGGGCTGCGGTCGGAGGTGTGCACACACCAGCGTCGTTCGGCTCACCGAAGGCGTAGATCAGGTCAGTGATCTGTGCCGCCGGTATCCGCGAAACCGGCATGCCGCCATCGTAATACGCGGCGATCTGAGGCGCTGCTCCGGCACGAACCGACAGCGCCATGAGGCCCAGGAGGACCCCCGGCAGGATGCGTGAGCTCATGACGAATGATACCCCGCCAGGGCGCCGGAATCACCGCGGGTCGGGGGATGACCCGCGATGATCCCGAGCCCCGTCAAGTCTCGAGGCCTGGGCGCCGCCGCCCGCTTCAGAACTTGTACATCGCCGTCAGGTAGAACGTGCGGCCGTTGTTGTACATCGCGTAGGGCGCTGCAGTGTTGCCGTTGGCGTAGTACTTGATCTCCGTGTTCGCGAGGTTCAGCGCGTTGAAGTTCACCGAGAGGTTCTTGAGGATATTCCAGGTCACCGCCGCATCGAGGTCCGACCAGTTGTCCTCGAACTCCTGCGTGCCCTCATACGTTGCCACGTAGTAATGCGAGCGATAGCTGTAGTCGAGATTCACGCTGACCGGGCCCTGCTGCCAGTACCCGCCCAGGTTCCAGGTGTACTTCGAATCGCCCTGCACCGGATCGCGGTTCGCCGTCGTGCCGTCGGCCAACGTGAAGTTGGCATTCACACCAAAACCGAGCGGCAGCGCCTGTTGCATCGAGACGAAAGCGCCATTGATCTGCGCGGGCTCGTTGATCGCCGAGCTGAGCGTGTAGTTGGAGTATACCGGCCCGTGATAATTCGGCGAACCCGGAGTGCCCGTCAACGTCATGTTGAGGTACGACTGCTGATAAGTCGTGAAATCCACGTACGACGACAGATCCATGGCGAACGCCCCGACCTCGACCATCGACTCGGGCCCGTGGTACCACTCGAGATCGGTACTGTAGACGGCACCTTTGATGGGCTTCAACTGCGGGTTGCCGGCCTGTCCCGTCAGGTTTGTATCCGTGAGGACAACGGCGCCGCCGAGCGTGCTGTAGTCAGGGAGCGACATGGTCTCCGCCGCCGAGAAGCGCAGCAGCAGGCTGTGCGTCAGATCGAACTTGAAGTTCGCGCTGGGCAGAACGTTGAAGTAGCGGTTGTCGAGCTCCGTCGGGGTGAAGTTGCCGAACGCCGACCAGGTGATGGGATTCAGACCGCCGTTCACGTTCTGCGTGACTTCCTCCAGAGTGTTCACGATGCGCACGCCGAAGTTGCCGCTCCAGCGGTCACCGCCGACATCGGCCATGACATAGCCCGCAAGATTGTTCTCGTCGACGTTGAAGGAGCCGTCCCAGTAGTAACGGCTAGGTCCCTGGCTGAGACAGGTGGTGCCGTCGCCGCCGCAATTGGCGCTGTTGGCGAACGCCTGGATCGCGGATTCCGAGAACTCCCAGATGTTGCCCGCCCATACGCCACCGCCCGGCAGACCGTCCTGGTAGTTGCTCGGATACTCGCCGCCGGTGTAGGTCGGCGAGCAATTCGGATAAGTGTCGTTCCAGCAGTTCAACCCCTGGTCCTGGTCGAACGCCGTTTCACGCTCATGATGCTCGAAGCGCACACCGGTCTTGATGTCCTCGAAGGGGCCGCCGTCGTCGACCTTGAACGTGGCGTCGAGCTTCGCGTACACGCCCTTGTCGATCGTGTGCACGACGTCGTTCCACGCCCAATCTATGTCGGGCGTACCGGCCGGATTGTTCGAGACGAGCGGGCCGCCGCCGGGGGCGGTGTAGCCGATGGTCGCCAGATTGCCGTCGCCGTTGAACTGGTAGCTTCCACCGGTACCGGCGCCATCGTTGTACTCGACCGCCGGCTGCTGCGGTGAGTTGCCCAGGGCGTAGGTGAAGCCCAGCTGTCCGTCGAAAGTCATGTTGTCGTTGGGCTTGAGGGTGCCGTCCAGGTTGACGAAGGACGTCTTGGCCTGGGCATCGGGCCGGTAGATCTGGTCATACACCATCGAGGCCGGTGAGCCAGCCGCCGACGGAAAGCTGGCGGCGGTGATATATCCCTTCTGCACGGTTACCGACGATGGCGGATATCCCGCGGCGCCGAATTCGTTGGTGCCCCAGAAGAGGAAGTTGTTGTTGTCGTTCTGGGCTTCCAGGTTCGAGTAGAAGGCCGTCAGATCGAACGAAAGCGCATCGGACGGCTTGGCCTGCAGGTCGATGATGCCGCCTTCGCGCTGCAGGGTCTGGGTGAACAACGCCTGGCCGATGAGGGTCGGATAGTAGTCGCCGGTCAGATTTCCCAGCGATGGATTGGCGGCCGCCCAGGCATCGGCGACCGACGACTGCACTTGCGAGTAGCCGAGGAACTCCTGGCCGTCGCGCCGGATGTCGCGCTTCTCGTAGAAGCCGAGGATATAGGCGCCGACAGTACCGTTGTTCCAGGCCAGCATTGCATCTGCCTGCGGCGTCGTCTTGGACGCCAAGGTCGTATCCGCGGCGCCGCCATTCACGAAACCGGACACGCCCTGAGCGAAGTCGAGCGGATGGCGGGTCTGGATGTCGACCGAGCCGGCCACGCCGCCTTCGAGCAGGCTCGCGTTCTGGCCGAAATTGACGACCGACTGACCGACGATCTCCGAAGGCATGAGATCGTAGCTCACGCTGCGGCCGACATCTTCGTACTGGTCCTCGATGAACCAGTCCGCGCTGCCCACATTGTGCCCGTCGATCGTGGTGAGCGTCAGGCTGGAGGGTGTACCACGAAGGCTCACGCGATCGTTCTCACCGAAGCCGCCTTCGCCGAACGCTGACGACTGCGTGTCGACGCCCGGCAGGCGCATCAGCACGTCGGCCACGTTTTTGTCGGGCAGCTTGCCGATGTCCTCGGAGGTGGCGACCTCGGTCGCATCCGTCTCGGCTCGCTTCACGGCCAGCGATTTCTTGACCGAGTAACGGATGCCGGTGACTACGATCTCCTGCAGCGTACCGGTATTGTCCGCATCGTTCTGGCTGGCGCTCGGCGCCGCCGTAGTCTGTTGTGCGAATGCCGCATTACCGCCGAAGAGTGCAACTGCGACAGCGGTGCCGACCAACGTAGACCTTGAGATTCTCATGACTCTGCTCTCACCCCGATGTTGTCGTTTACGCGAGACCGCCCCATGTCACGGAGGGGGACCACTTGGATGCCACTATAGTACCAATATCGACGAAATGCTATCCCAATCAAGACCAGTCACACGGATGAGATATTTCTCGCATATATACAGCCACTTATCATTGACACCCTTGACTCATTGGCCCAAACTGGTCTTGTATTGGTAATACTCCAGACGAATAATTCGCGCATGAGAGGGTTGCTTTGACGCTGTCGCAGACACTGGGCAAGTTGGACGAAGCCAGCTCCCTACCGCTGTATCTGCAGCTGCAGCGCACGCTGCGCCAGGCCATCGAAAGCCGGGTACTGGGCCCGGACGACGCCCTGCCCCCGGAGCGCGACCTCGCCACCGACTTTCATGTCTCGCGCATCACCGTGCGCAAGGCCATCGATGGGCTGATAGCTGAAGGCCTGCTGGTCAGGCGTCAGGGCTCGGGCACGTTCGTCTCCGCGCGCGTGGAGAAGAACTTTTCCAAGCTGACCTCGTTCTCCGAGGATATGCGCGCCCGCGGCCGTATCCCGCGCAGCGTATGGTTGAAGCAATCCGCCGGCAGCGTGACGCCGGAGGAAGCCCTGGCGCTGCGCTCGAGCCCTGGGACGCCGGTCTTTCGCTTCCATCGCATCCGCTTCGCGGACGACTCGCCGATGTGCGTCGAGTACGCGACCGTTCTCGCCTCCTGCCTGCCGTCTCTCGAAGCCGTGCAGTCGTCCCTGTATGAGGCGCTCGAGCGCGCCGGCAACCGCCCGGCGCGCGCGCTGCAGCGTCTGCGGGCCGTGCTGTTCACGGCAGAACAGGCCGAGCTCCTGCAGGTGAAGGAGAAGGATGCGGGACTCTTGGTCGAGCGGCTGGGATTTCTCAAGGATGGCCGGGTCGTGGAATTCACGCAGTCGTATTTTCGCGGCGATACCTACGATTTCGTCGCCGAGTTGAGCGTGTCCTCGTGAGTGCGCGCGAGATGACCACCCGCATGCACATCGAGGCCGGTCAGGCGGCGCAGGCCGTGCGCGACCAGCTGTTCTCGAACGCGGAGGAGATGGAGCGGCTCGGGGAGCGGCTGCGGCTGCTCGCGCCGCGGGCCGTCGTCACCTGCGCACGCGGCAGCTCCGATCACGCGGCGACCTTCGCCAAATACCTGATCGAGACGCGCCTCGGCGTACTCACCTCCTCCGCCGCGCCTTCCGTCAGCTCCGTTTATGACACGCGTCCTGACCTGACCAACTCGGTATGCCTGGCGATCTCCCAGTCGGGCGCGAGCCCGGACCTCCTCGCGGCGGTGGGCAAGGCGCGCGAAGCCGGCGCGTTGGTGGTGGCAGTCGTCAACGCGAAGGACTCACCGCTCG
>Ga0335075_10010653_pt1 | contig 13948 bp, 14 predicted proteins | sample Lox_Sample_24_FD_206723 | JGI IMG/M metagenome (GOLD analysis project Ga0335075, IMG submission 206723) | Soil microbial communities from Loxahatchee National Wildlife Refuge, Florida, United States - Lox_Sample_2.4 | ecosystem: Environmental > Terrestrial > Soil > Wetlands | place: USA...
GCAGCGAGCGGGCGACGTCGATCGCTCCGAACCAGCGGCCCGGGATGAGGACCACGAGCTGCTCGGGCGCCACCCGCCCGGCCAGCAGGCCGGCGTAGGTCGCGTGGGCTATCGCCGGGGTCGCGATCAGGATCGCGTCGGCCTCGGCGACCGCGTCGTCGATGCCGGCGCGCAGGCCGATCGCGGGCTCGTTCGACGCGCTCTCGGCGTAGCGGTAGGTCCCGATCAGGTGCTCACCGCGGATCGTCACCGCCCGCGGGCCCGCCAGCGCCGCGCGCTCGGGCTCGAACGCGGTGTACAGCGTCACCTCGAGCTCGGCCGCGAGGCATTCGGCGGCGAGAGCCTGGCCGACGGGTCCGGCGCCGAGCACCGCCACCCGGCGCAGCGGCGGGTGCTCCTCCAGACCGGCCGCCGGCTTGACTTCTGAGAGGCCCGCGACGAGCGCTTCGAATTCCCCGGCCGAGCTCATCCTCGCTGCCGGCCCGACCCAGGGTCCTTAGGGCCCATCGAACCGCTCGCTTACTTCTTGGCGGGGCCGGGGATCACGGACGCGAGGTCGGCGTGCGGGCGCGCGATGACGTGGATCGACAGGACCTCGCCGACCTTGTTGGCGGCCACGCCGCCGGCGTCGGTCGCGGCCTTCACGGCGCCGACGTCGCCGCGCACGATCACCGCAACCAGTCCGCCGCCGGGACGCTCGGTCGCGATCAGCTCGACGTTCGCGGCCTTGACCATCGCATCGGCGGCCTCAATGGCTGGGACGATGCCTCTGGTTTCGATCATCCCCAGCGCTACCTGCGGGGTATCCGCCATCTACTTGCTCCTTGTCGTATTGGGCTTGCGTGCGGCCGGCGCGCCGGTGGCGAGGTCGACCGCGTCGACGATCGCGACGATCGTCAGATCGGTGGCGGCCGCACGTGACTCCGGGGGCTGCCGGGCGGCGGAGCCGCGCACGATCAGCACGCGATCCCCGGGTCCGGCCCCGACCGTGTCGACCGCGACCTCGGCCGACTTGGCTTCTGAGCCGGCCGGATCGAGCGGTTGTACGACCAGCAGCTTGTGCGAGAGCAGGCTCTCGGTCTTGGCGGTGGCGGTCACCGAGCCGAGGACTTGCGCAAGCTCCATCAGCGCCGCTCCGGGGACAGCTCTCTCTCCGCCACCATAGATTTCGTGTACCGTATACGGTGGCCGGAGTGATTGCAAGGGCGACGAGCTGAGGGTCCTACAGGCCCTCTGAGGAGAGGTGAAAGTGGCGTCGAGCGATGCGGTCGTGATCGGCGCGGGCATCGCCGGCGCGTCGACGGCGCTTGCGCTGCGGCGAAGGGGCCTCGAGGTCACGCTGGTCGACTCTCACGAGCCCGGCCATGCGCGCGCCGCGTCCGCGGGCGATCACCGCATCCTGCGAGCCAGCCACGGCAGCGACGAGTTCTACACCCGCTGGAGCCGGGAGGCGCGACTGCGCTGGCTCGAGCTCGGCGCCGAGGTCGGCCAGGAGCTGTTCGTCCAGAGCGGCGCGGTGATGCTGGCCACCGCCGGGCACACGACGTGGGAGGACGCCTCGCGCGAGACGCTCGGGCGTATGGGCATCCCAAGTTTCACGGTCGACGTCGATGAGCTGCGGATCCGGCTGCCGCTGATCGACCCACGCGGCCTCGCCTATGGTTTGTGGGAGCCCGAGTCGGGTTTCGTGTACGCCCGGCGCGCCCTGCAGGCGACCGTGGCGCTGTTCGAGGACCTGGGCGGGGTGCTGCGGCGCGGTGTCGCCACCACCGACGAGCACGAGCAGCCACTCGTTGACGGACGGCCGATCGCAGCCGGGATGGTGGTGCTGGCCTGCGGTGCCTGGATGGGCGGCTTGTTCCCGCGCACGCTCGGCCGGCTGCTCGAGATCGTGCGCCAGGACGTGATCATGGTCGCTCCGCCCGCGGGCTCCACCGGCTATGACGCCGAGAACTTCCCCGCTTGGATCGACCACGGCTACCCGGCGTACGGCATTCCCGCCGCCGGCGGCTACGGGTTCAAAGCCGTGATCAACTGGCGCGGCCTGAACGTCGACCTCGACCGCGACGATCGCCTCATCGGGCAGACGTCGATCGCCCGCACGCGCCGGTACCTGGCGCATCGCTTCCCCGAGCTCGCCCAGGCGCCGATCGTCGGCCAGGAGATCGGCCAGATCTCCAACACGACCGACACCCAGTTCCTGATCGACCGTCACCCCATGCATGAGCGGGTCGTGCTCGTCGCCGGCGACTCGGGGCATCTGTTCAAGCACGGCCCGGTGGTCGGCGATTTCGTGGCCGCGTTCACGGTCGGCGAGGCCGACACCGAGCCGCGCTTCAGTCTCGGCCACCGGCCGGTGGTGGCGCTCACCTCGGCCGACCGTCCGCAGTAAGGCAGTCGCTCAGAACTCGAACGGCCGGTCGATCCCGGCCAGCGAGACGCCGGTGAACGCCGAGGCCTCGAGCGTGAGCGCGCGCAGGTCCTCGGGCTCGAGGTTGTGCACCGAGGACTTTCCGCACGCCTTGGCGAGCAGCGTCGCCTCCATCGTCATCGCGGTGAGCAGGCGCAGGATCCGCTCCGCGCCCGCCTCCACGTCCATCCGCGTCTCGAGCTCGGGGTCCTGGGTGGTGATCCCGACCGGACAGCGACCGGTGTGGCAGTGATGGCACGCGCCGGGCTCGGTCCCGAGCGCGGCGTAGTCGTCGAGGTATCGGGGCGAGTTGCAGCCCAGGCCGATCAGTGCCGAGGTCGCGATCATCGTGCAGTCGGCGCCGAGCGCGAGCGCCTTGGCGACATCGACGCCCGAGCGGATACCGCCCGAGGCGACCAGCTTGACCTTGTCGGCCATGCCCGAGTCCTCGAGCGCCCGGCGCGCGGCTGGGATCGCCGAGATGAGCGGGACGCCCGTGTGGTCGAGCAGCAGCTCGGGCGAGGCGCCCGTCGATCCCTCCATCCCGTCGAGCACGATCACATCCGCGCCCGTTTTGGCGGCGACCGCGACGTCGAAGTAGGGCCGGGTCGCGCCGAGCTTGATGAAGATCGGGACGCGGTAGTCCGTGGCCTCGCGGATCTCTTCGATCTTGATCTGGAGATCGTCGGCGCCGAGGAAGTCCGGATGGCGCACGGTCGCGCGCTGGTCCACGCCGACGGGGAGGCTGCGCATGCGGGCGACGCGCTCGGACACCTTCATCCCCAGCAGGAGCCCGCCGGTGCCCGGCTTGGCGCCCTGCCCGACCACGACCTCGATTCCGTCGGCGCGGCGCAGATGGTCGAGGTCGAGCATGTAGCGCGAGGGAGTCATCTGGTAGATCAGCGTCTTGGACTCCGCCCGCTCGTCCTCGAGCATCCCGCCCTCGCCCGTGCACGTCATCGAGCCCGCGCGCGAGGCGCCCCGGCCGAGCGCCGCCTTGGCGCTCGCGGACAGCGCGCCGAAGCTCATCGACGCGATGTAGATCGGTATGTCGAGCTCGATCGGCTCCTCGACGAGGCCCAGCCCCTCGCCGAAGACGGTCTTGGTGTCGCAGCTCTCGCGGTAGCCCTCGAGCGGCAGCCGCGTCATCGTCGCCGGCTGGAAGACGAGGTCGTCGAACGTCGGCAGCTGGCGCTGGAAGGTCGAGAACCCGCGAATCTGGTAGCGCCCGAGCTGTGCCTTGGCCTGGATGTCTGCGATCGTCCCGGGGGTCCACCGCGTCGAGCCGCCCTGGGCGTAGGAGCGGGGGATCCCGGCCGGGCGGGCAGGGTCAGCTCCGTCGGAGAACGCGGCCGGGTCGCCGCCGGCCGCGGCTCCGGTTCCGTCGCCGTTGACTGCGTTCAGATCATCAGCCATTGCTGTGCATCCCTCGACTTGAAGTGCCAGAGCGCCTGACCGGAGACGATCCGCTTCCAGGCGACGCCGCAGTCATCGATCCCCAGGCTCGCCAGCAACTCCTGCACCTCGGCGATGTCCTCGGCCGGCGGCTCCTCGACGCGTGCGTCGACGCCGAGTTCGCGGATCGTGCCGGCGACCCAGATCTCGCCCTCCCACAGAGAGTCGCCCGCCGCGGTCTCGGTATCGCCGAGGCAGATCACGCGCCCCGCATGGGCCATGAACCCGCAGGCGTGTCCGACCGACCCCTCGACCACGATCATGCCGCCCTTCATCGCCACTCCGCACCGCGGCCCGGCGTTGCCGCGCACGTGGATCGTCCCGCCGCGCAGCGACGCCCCGACGCTCATCGCGGCGTTGCCATCGACCGTGATCCGCCCGCTGGCCATCGCCTCGCCAAGACCCCAGCCCGCGTTGCGGGTGACCGTGATCTCGGCGCCGTTGTTGAGCCCGCCGCAGTAGTAGCCGACCGACCCGTCGAAGGTCACGCTTCCGCCGGGCGGCAGCGCCACGCCCAGGTTGTGGCGCGAGAGCGGCTCGGTGACGCGGACGTAGCGGCCCGCACCTACGGCCTCACGGATCTCGCGGTTGATCTGCCGTAGCGGCCGATCGCCGGCGCGGATTTCCTCGTCGCTCACGCCACAGCCCCGGCGGGCACGGGCGAGCCGACCGGCCACACCCGCACGATCGACGGGCCGTCGCAGACCTCCACGTCGATCTCGTCCTGGTAGAGCGTGCGCAGCGACTGCTCCTCGGTGGCGACCGCGACCCCGTCGGGGGCGGATACCGCGACGACCGGCTTGATCGCCCAGCGATCCTTCGCCAGGGCGATCCCGTCGCTGGTGGCGAGCAAGTAGGTGAACACGCCGTCGAGCTCGGAGAGGCTGCGCTGCAGCGAAGCCTCGAGCGAGTCGCCCGCGGCCATCCGATCGGAGTTCCACACCGCGATCAGCTCACTGTCGTTCTCGGTGGTGAAGCGATAGCCGCGGCGCTGGAGCTTGCGCCGCCAGGTGTAGTAGTTGGTCAGCTGGCCGTTGTGGACGATGGCTACGTCCGGGAACGGACGGGCCCAGAACGGATGCCCGGCGACCGGAGACACATTTGACTCGGTGGCCAGGCGGACGTGGCCGAGGCCGTGGGTCCCGATGAACTCCCGCACGTCGTGCTTATCGGCAACCTCATCCGCGTCGCCGACGTCCTTGACGATCTCGAGTGCGCGTCCCGCCGACTGCAACTCGACGCGGGGCAGCGCGTCGCACGCATCGACCCAGGCCGAGAACGGCTCGGGATCGGAGACGACGAACCGCGCGGTCACATGCTGTTGGCCGCTGTCGTCCCAGGTCGGGTCCTCGAGGAAATCGGCGCCGTGCTCGCGGGTGACGGCACGGATAGCCTCGAGATCAGCGTCGAGGTGTGCGCGATCGTCGAGGAGAGCGCGGACCACGTAGCCGGTACTGCGGGGCGAGCCGTACAGCGCAAAGCCGGTGCTGTCCCATCCGCGGTGGCGTTGTGCGGCCATCATCGCGACAAGGTCCTCGCCGACGCGGCCTGGTTCGTTGAGTGTCCGGCCTGCGATGCCGCACATGGTCTCTCCTTACTTATCGCATACCGTACACGAAACACGAGGATCGTACAACAGGCGTCGCGCGGGCTCGGGGCCTCGATGCGGGGTCAACTTGATGGGCCGCCTTCGGCGGCATCCGTGGGGCCATCCAACCCCGTCCGGACGGGGTCGCGTGGTCCCAGGGACGCCGAGCTAGGGGAATCCGGCGCACACACACGTCGACGCCACACCCGGTGCGGCGCCGGATTCCCGTGCGAGGCCCCACCCCGCGTCCGACCTGCGTAACTCGACACGACGGGCAGCTCCCGCGAGGCGTGACGAGTTATGCATGCCCCACATGAGCAGCCCGTCACGCCGATCGAATTCCCCCTGGCGTGACGAGTTGCGCAGGTCCCGGCCGTCAGACGATGAGTTCGCCGCCGTCGACGGCGAGTGCCTGGCCGGTCATCAGCGAGGCCGCGTCCGACATCAGGAACACGACCTGCTCGGCGACGCTCTCCGGCGTCGCCATCCGCCCGAGCGGGATCGTCTCCGAGATCTGCTCGATGAACGCCTCACGGCCGCCGTAGTTGGACCAGATCGGCTCGTTGAACGGCGTGTCGACGAACCCCGGGCACAGGGCGTTGACGCGGATCCCGTCGGACGCCGCATCGCGGGCAAGATTGCGGGCGAGCGCGACGGCGGCGACCTTGGTGGTGGCGTAGGCCAGCATCGCCCGCTCGGTCTGGAGACCCGAGTTCGACGCGGTGATCAGGAAGCTGCCTCCACCGGCGCGGGCGAGGTGGGGGAAGGTGACCTGCGCGCAGACGAAATGCGAGCGGACGTTCACCGCCCAGGAGCGGTCGAAATCGGCAACCGTGCTCTCGCCGACCGCGCCGCTGAACTGGACGCCGACGTTCGACCACGCCGCCTCGAGGCCGCCGAGCCCCTGCACCGCCTGTTCTAGCGCCTCGGCGAGCGCCCCGGGATCGCCGGCGTCGACCGTGATCGCGATCGAGTCGGTCTCGGCCGCGATCTTCGCCAGCGGGTCGGCGGCCATGTCCAGGAGCGCCAGTCGCCACCCGGCGCTGCTCAGCCGGCGTGCGCCGGCGGCGCCGATGCCCGTGGCGGCGCCCACGATCAACATCCGTCTCTCAGCAGAGTTCATGCCGGGTGTCCTACCACACAATGGCGGCGCCAGTTCGTAAAGCAGCAGCTCGCCGGTGAGGACACGCGGGCGCTTGACTTTGGGACGCGGGCGTGGCACACAGCACCGATGCCCCCGTCGCTATTGGTCGTGCAGAACGATCCCGACAAGCCGCTGGGCCGCCTTGCCGCCGGACTGGAGAGCGGGGGCGCGCGGCTCGATGTGCGGTCCCCCACCGCCGAGCTACCCGACGTACGCGAGTACGACGGGCTAATCGTCCTGCCCGGGCTGGCCAATCCGGTCGACGACACCGCCGAGATCCACCGAGCCCGTGACGCGATCGAGCGCGCGCTCGAGGCCGGGCTGCCGATCCTCGGCGTGTGCCTCGGCGGCCAGTTGCTCGTTCAGGCGCTCGGCGGAAGCGTCCACCGCTGCCAGCCGGAGCTGGGGTTCGGCGACGTTGAGGCGCTACCGGCGGTGGCCGAGGACCCGTTGCTTGCGGGCGCGCCCAGCCGGTTTCCGATCTTCCACGCCCACACGTTCGCGTTCACTCCGCCGGAGGGCGCGGAGGTCCTGCTCACCAACGACGTGGGCGTGCAGGCCTGTCGCCACGGTCAGACGTGGGCCTTCCAGTGCCATCCCGAAATCGCCGAGGACTGGGTGGCGGCGCTGGCCGCGGGCCTGCGGGGCCGGGACGGCAAGCTCCTAGCGGCGACCACCGGCTTCTTTGACTCCAACGGAGTCACCGCCGAGCAACTCGAGCGCGACGCGGCCGTCGCGGAGCCGGCGATGCGGGCGCTCGCCGACGGGATTACGCGCGGATTCGCCGGCCGGCTTTCTTAGCGGTCCGGCCGGTCAGGTTGCGCTCGAGCCCCCACGCGATGTGCTCGGTCATGGCGCGCCGCGCACGCGCCGGATCGGCGGAGGCCAGCTCCTTGATCAGCGCCTCGTGCTCGGTCACGAACTCATCGTGAGGCGAGTGGACGTAGAAGTCGTGGTAGGCCAGCGCACCGATCGCGCGTCCCCAAATCGCGTCGAAGAAGCTGAGCAGGTAGGAGTTGCCCGTGGTCTCGACGACCGCGCGGTGAAAGGAGCGGTTGGCCTCGAACGACTCCCGGCTGGAGCGGAGCTTCTTCGCCGTCGCCTGGGCGAGCGCTTCGCGCACATGCTCGACCGCGTCCCCGCCGAGCTCGGCGACGATCGCGGCGGCGTAGCTCTCGACGGCGTCGCGCGCGCCGTACAGATCACGGAGTCCGTCTTCGGTGAGGCTGCACACGACGTACCCGCGGCGGCCCGACGGCTCGACGACGCCCTCCTCCTTGAGCCGGAGCAGCGCGTCGCGGACGGGGGTGCGGCTGACGTCGAGCTCCTCGGCGAGGCGGTCCTGGATCAGCCGGTCGCCCGGCTTCACCGTCCCCTGCACGAGTGCGTCGACGAGCCGCTGGTAGACCTCGGCCGCAAGCCTCGAGTGCGACCGGTCGATGCGCTCGATGGCGGCCATGGCGGGAGTCTAGAGTCCCCCGTCCCCGGAATCCGATGGCAAAGGTGCCCGGGGACCGGTGATCGCGTCGACCTCCACCTCCACCATCAGCCCCGGTGTCGCCAGCTGCGCGCCGACGGCGGTGAGCACCGGCGCAGCCTGGCCGAGCGCCTCTCGGTGGGCCCGCGCGAACGCGCCGGCGTCGGCCATGTCGACCAGGTAGGCGCGGGTGCGGACCACGTCGTCAAGGCTCGAGCCGACCGCTCGCAGCGCCGCATCGATCCGCTGCAGCACGAAGCGGGATTGCGCCTCGGTGTCACCCGGTCGGTGAACCCGCCCCGAGCGCTCGACGGCGGTCGTCCCGGCGACGTAGACAAACGGTCCGACGCGCTTGGCGCGGACGTAGCCGCCGAGCTCCTCGAACCGGCCGCCGTCCCGGTACTCGGCGCTCTCCCAGCCCTGCGAACCTTCGATCACGAATCCCTCAGGCGTATCCGGAGTTCCGAATTTCGTATACGATAACGGCTGAAGGGAAGCCCGCGACACGGACCGGGGGCGGGACCGGTGCTGCTCAGTAGACGATCACGCTGCGCGCGGTCTTGCCGGCTCGCATCCGCGCGAACGCCTCGTTGACGTCGTCCAGTCGGCACGTGGTGATGAGCGGCTCCAGGCGCAGCCGCCCCTCGCGATACAGCTCGACGAGCATCGGGATATCGCGCAGCGGCACGCACGACCCGTACCAGGAGCCGCGCACGCACCGCTCCTCGAGCGTCATGGTCAGCGCGTCCAGTCCCACCCGGGCGTCCGGCGGCGCCATCCCGATCAGCAGCGCCTCACCGCCGCGCGCGGTCAGCTCCAGCGTGGTCGCGATCGTCTCGGGCCGCCCCAGGGCCTCGAACGCATGGTCGACGCCGGGCGGCACCAGTTCTCGCACGGCCGCCGCCACATCGGGCTGACTGCCATCCACCACATCCGTCGCCCCGAGCTGGCGCGCCAGTTCGAGCTTGGCCGGGACGACATCGATGGCGATGATCCGCTCGGCGCCTGCGATCCGGGCTCCCTGCACCACGTTGAGCCCGACACCGCCGCACCCGACGACGGCGACAGTCTCGCCCGGCCGCACCCGCGCGGTATTCAAAACGGCGCCGACCCCGGTCATCACCGCGCAACCCATCAGCGCGAGCTCGCTCAGCGGCAGGTCGGGATCGACCTTGATCGCGGTCCGCGCCGGGACCACCGAGCGCTCGGCAAACGACGACGTGTTGTAGTGATGGACCGAGTCCTCGCCGAGGTGAAAGCGGCACGTTCCGTCTTCCATCGTCGCGTCGTACCAGGCGGTGTTCTCACAGATGTTGGGGCGGCCTCGGACACATTCGCGGCAGTGCCCGCAGTAGGGAAGCCAGGTGAGCAGGACGTGATCGCCGGGCTCGAGGCCGTTGACGCCGGGGCCGAGGTCCTCGACGATGCCCGCGCCCTCGTGGCCGAGGACCACCGGGAGCGAGGTGGGGTGGATCCCGTCCACGACGTGGAGGTCCGAGTGGCAGACCCCGCTCGCCGCCATCCGAACGCGAATCTCGCCCTCCCGCGGCGGATCGAGCGTAAGCTCCTCGATCACGAGCGGTTCCCCGAATTCATGTAGGACGGCGGCGCGGATGGTGTCAGTCATTGCGGACGCGCACGGGGATCGATTTGAAGCCGTTGACGAAGTTCGAGCTCAGCCGCACCGGGGCTCCGGCGAGCTCGAACCGGACGTTCCGGGCGAGCATCTCCTCGAGCAGGATCCGGATCTCGAGCTTGGCGAGGAACGAGCCGAGGCAGAAGTGCGGGCCGCCGCGCCCGAACGTCGTGTGCGGGTTCGGGGTACGCCCGACGTCGAACCGCATCGGGTCCTCGAACACGTCCTCGTCGTAGTTCGCCGACAGGTACCAGAGCGCGACCCGGTCGCCGGCCTGGATCGGCACTCCGCGGATCTCGGTGTCCTCCACGGCGGTGCGCCGGAAGTAGATCAACGCGGATCCGTAGCGGAGGATCTCGTCGACGCCGGTGTCGAGCAGCGACGGATCTCGCGCCAGTCGCTCGAACTCGTCGGGGTTGGCCATCAGCGCGAGAATGCCGTGGGAGATCGCGGTGCGGGTCGTCTCGTTGCCGGCAAAGATGAAGAGCTGGAAGAAGTTCGTGTACTCGGCATCGGATAGGTGGTCGCCGTCGGCCCCGCCGTGGACGAGGCGGGAGACGAGGTCATCGCGGGGATGCGCCCGGCGCTCGGCTCCGATTCGGCGTCCGTACTCGAACACGGCCTGCGCGGCCGGCGTCCCGAACGGCAGCAGCCGGGGATCGATATCGCTCGGGTACTTGACCGGATCGGGTCGGTAATCCTCATCGGTGGCAGCGGCCATCTCGCTGGTCAGCTCCACCACCATCGGCACGTCCTCGGGAGGCAGTCCGAGAATCGAGATCAGGATGGTCACCGGCAGCGGCTCGGAGATCTCGCTCACCCAGTCGAACTCGCCCTTGGCGATCGCCGAGTCCAACAGCCCGCACACCGTCGCCCGCGTGAAGTCCGCGTACTCCTTCACCTTAGGTCGGGTGAAGGCGTCGCTGACCAGCCGGCGCAGCCGCGTGTGCTCGGGCGGATCGGTCTCGATCATCGACCGGCGGGCTTCGAGCGCGTCGGGCTCGCGGTCCTCGAGTGCGATGTGGCCGAGCTGCGAGGAGAACAGCTTCGGCTGCTTGCTCACCGCCACCACGTCGGCGTGCTTGGAGAGCAGCCAGAACCCGCCGCGCGTGCCCGGCCACGGATGCCAGTGGACCGGGTCGTGCCGCCTGATCGCGGCCAGCTCAGCGTGCGGTATGCCCTGCGCGTAGACCCTCGGGCTCGCGACATCGAGATGCGCGAGATCCTCGCGGACCGCCGACACGCGACTCCTCAGGCGTCCGCCGGGCCGGCGCTGAAGTTGGCCGTGTCGAGCACGGTCGCGATCTCATCGCCGAGCGCCGCGCAGAACGCCGCGTGCACGGCGTCGGCCGGCACCTGACGATCGTGATGCTGCAGGGCGGGGGCGGCGCACGCGTCGTCGATCAGCACCGGCTCGAGTCCGAGGTCCGCGGCCGCGCGCACGGTCGCGTCGACGCACATCGAGGTCATCATCCCGCAGAACGCGACCCGGCTCGCGCCGGTGTCCTGAAGGCGCTCGGAGAGATCGGTCTCGCGGAACGAGTTCGGGTAGTTCTTGACGATGACGGTCTCGCCGTCGGCGGGTGCGACCGTGGCGTTGGTCTCGGCGCCGCGGCTCCCGGGCACGAAGTACTCATCGCTTGACGGCTCTTCGTGGCGGATGTGGATGACCGGAATGCCGGACCCGCGCGCCGCCTCGATCGCGGCTGCTGCGCGCCGAGCGGCTCCGTCGGCGTCCGGCAGCGGAATCGCGCCACCCGGGAAGTACTCGTTCTGGATATCTATGACAACTAGTGCGTCGGCCATGCGCGGCAGTCTACGCAGGCGTCAAGCCGGGGCGGTCGCGTTGGTCGAAGCGCCGGGCTGCGCCGTGGCCGCCCCGGCCCCGTACTTGCGCTGGTAGGCACGCCAGGTGAGCGCCCACCGCTCCGGGTCGTCGTGCGGCTCCAGATCGAGCTTGTGAACGGTGCTGCGGTGCGGCGAGGAGAGGACCGTGTCGGGGTCCTCGTACGCCTCGCGCGCGACCGTGCCGATGATCTCGGCGTATTCGTCGAGGTCCGCGCGGGAGTAGGACTCCGACGGCTCGAGCGTCATCGGCTCGGGGATGACCCACGGCTCGTGGCTGGCGAAGTAGGTGGCCACCCCGAAGTCGGTCGTACGCCGGCCGACGTCGAGGGTGCCGACGCCGGTGTCCTGGAGTAGCTTGGCCAGGCTGTAGCGGATCTGCTCCAGCCGGCGGGCTGGATTCGTGTCCGCGAACGACACCGCCAGGCCCGGTACGTCGGCCAGCCGCGAGGCCAGATAGTTGTTATTCAGGACCGCGGTCTGCGCCACCTCCCGCAGTCCCTCGGCACCCAGGCTGAGCACCCATGCGAACGAGCGAACGACCGTCGCGGGCACGCCGTGAAAGGCGCGGATCTTGCCGACCGACTGCGGCCGGTCGTACGCGAGCCGGTAGCGCGCGCCGTCGTACTCCACGGTCGGCACCGGCAGGAACGGCGCCAGCTCGGCGCGGACGCCGCAGGCCCCGACCGGCATGCCCATCGAGCAGTGCGGCGAGGAGAACGTCTTGTGCAGGTTGAACTGGCACAGGTCGAAGCCGGCGTCGCCGGCGCGGGTGATCCCAAGGATCCCGTTCGCGTTGGCCTGGTCGTAGTGGCACAGGCCGCCGGCGTCGTGGACGATCTGGACGATCTCGTCGATGTGCGGGTTGAACAGACCGGTGTCCTCCGGATTGGTGATCATCAGCCCGGCGGTGCGCTCGGAGACCGCCCGCCGGATCGCGTCGGGCTCCGGGTATCCGTCCTCGCCGGCGTACACCGTGATCACCTTGTAGCCGGCCGTCGCCGGGCCGGCGCCGTCGCAGGGGTGCGAGAAGATCGTGGTGATGATCTCGTCACGGTGCGCCTCCCCGCGACCGGCGTGGTAGGCGCTGATCATCCTCGCGTTTGCGTACACCCCCTGCGATCCCCCGGCTGGCTGGAAGGTGAAGCGGTGCAGGCCCGAGATCTCGCACAGCATCTGCTCGAAGCGGTAGAGGACCTCGAGCATCCCCTGCACCGTGTCCTCCTCCTGGAGCGGATGAAGGTCGGTGACCTTGTGAGAGCGGACCAGTTCCTCGTTGACCTTGGGGCTGTACTTCATCGTGCAGGTACCCAGGCCAAGGTGGAGGTTGACGTCGTTGCCCAGCGTCTCCTGCGAGAGGCGCATGTAGTGGCGCAGCACGCGCTGCTGGCTGAGCTCGGGCAGCTCGGGCCGGCGCGATCGCCGCAGCCCCGATGGAAGCCCGGCCAGCGGATCGCCTCCGTTATCGACGAGCGATGGCTCGAGCTCCGGCGGGATGATGCCCCGCTCGCCCGGGGTGGAGAGCTCGTGCACGATCGGCTCGTTCCAGCTCGCCTGGTGGAATGGGCGCAGGGTCATCGCAGCACCTCCGCGAGGTTGTCGGCAAATCGGTCGATGTCGGCTTTGGTGTGCACCTCGGTGACGCACACGAGGGCGCTCTGCCCGAGCTCGGGGTACTGCTCGGAGAGGTCGAGGCCGCCGAAGATCCCGCGCTCTCGCAGTGCGGCCCCCAACTCGGCAACCGTCCGACCGGTGTCGGAGAAGTCGACGACGAACTCCTTGAAGAACGGCGCGCTGAGCGCGGGAGCCCGCACGCCCGGCAGCGCGTCCAATCGCCCGGCTGCGTAGCGGGCGCGCGCCATGATCGTCCGCCCGAGCTCCGCGAGTCCGTCGGGTCCGAGCAGCGCCAGGTAGGCACCGGCCGCGATCGCCCACAGGTTCTGGGTCGTGCCGGTGTACTCCTTGGAGTCGCCACGCTGGATGTAGGACGTCCGCTCCCATACGACCTCGCCGAAGCCGTACTCGCCGGCCACGGCGGTCGGCCCCAGGCCGATCAGGAACATCGGGTACTCGGTGACGAACTCCTCGCTGTCGTTCGACGCGACGAAGCCCGCCAGTCCACCGCCGTAGTGCATGTGGATCCCGAGCGGCTGGATATCCCCGCAGACGATGTCGGCGCCGTAGCGCGGTGGGGCCTCGAGCACGCCGAGCGAGATCGGGTCGACGCCGACCACGGTGAGCGCGCCCGCCTCCTTGGCCAGCGCGGCAATGTTCTGCGCCTGCGTGTCGATCGCACCGAGAAAGTTCGGCATCTCGAGGTAGACGCACGCCGTGTCGCCGCTCAGGGCGTTCCGGATGCTCTCGAGCTCGAGCGCGCCGGTGGCACGGTCGAA
>Ga0335075_10010654_pt1 | contig 13948 bp, 12 predicted proteins | sample Lox_Sample_24_FD_206723 | JGI IMG/M metagenome (GOLD analysis project Ga0335075, IMG submission 206723) | Soil microbial communities from Loxahatchee National Wildlife Refuge, Florida, United States - Lox_Sample_2.4 | ecosystem: Environmental > Terrestrial > Soil > Wetlands | place: USA...
CCTCCTCACGCCCCGCCAGCGCCGGCGAGATGTCGAGGGCCGCGGCGTAGTGCCGGACGATCTCGAGGTTGGGCGGGGCCTCGGCCACCAGCCTGTCGTAGAACCAGCCCAGGTACTCGCCCATCAACCGCCGGGGCAGGTAGTCGGTGGGCAGGATGGGGTCCCCCCCGGCGCCGATACGGCACTCGTGACCCACCCAGCGGTAGCCGCAGCCCACCGCCCACTGGTGCAGGCCCACGTAGTACGGGGGGAGGGCGTCCCCGTCGGGGGCGGCGTAGAGGGAGAGCTGACCGCAGGCATTGTTGAGCAACAGGAAGTCTGGCTGTTCGGCGGCGTAAACCCCGCCTCCGAGCCGAGCCGGCTCGACCAGGTGCACCCGCACCGGCGTCCGTACCCGCCAGGCCCGCCTCACCGTCCGTTCCAGGACACACAGACCCCACGAGCCCAACCCCACGATGGCCATCTCGATCATCGAACGCTCCTCATGCACGCCACCTCAGACCGGCGGCCGACGGCTGGTCTCCGCGTTTGAGCGGTTTTAGACCGGCTTTCCTCGATAGCGGCCGCGGCGAGTCGGCGGACCGCGTGAACCAGGTCCTCGACCTCGCGGGTCGTGGTGGCAAACGAGGTGACGAAACGGACGACACCTGGCTCCCAACGGCCGTGGTAAAAGTCGTAACCCTGGTCCAGAAGTCCGTCGATGACCGGCTGGGGCAGGCGGCAGAAGAGGAGGTTCGCCTCTGGCGTGCCCGCAACGAAAATGCCGGGAATGGACTTCAGCCCCGCCTCCAGCCGCGCGGTCATCGCATTGGCGTGCCGGGCATTGCGCAGCCACAGATCGTCGGCGAGGTACGCGTCGAGTTGGGCGGCGGCGAAACGCATCTTGGCGGCGAGTTGTCCGGCTCGCTTGGCCCGGAACCTGAGCTCGGTGGTCAGGGACCGATCGAAGACGACGATCGCATCGGCGGTGATGCTGCCGTTCTTGATGGCGCCAAAGGACAGCACGTCCACGCCGGCGCGCCAGGTCAGCTCGGCGGGGTCGCAGCCCAATGCGGCGACAGCGTTGGCGAGTCGGGCGCCATCCATGTGAACGCGCAGGCCCGCGTTCTTCGCAATGCCGGCCAGGTGCTTGATCTCGGCGGCGGTGTATACCGCGCCGGTCTCGGTCGCCTGGGTGAGGCTCAACACCGAGGGTTGCACGCTGTGCACGTCGCCGACCTTGCGGTGCACTGCGGCCTGCAGATCGTCGGCGTCGATCTTGGCGTTTTCCCCGCCGAGGGCAACGAGTTTGGCGCCCCCTGTGAAGAACTCTGGTGCGCCACATTCATCGTTGTTGATGTGGCTGTCGCGGTGGCATAAGACGCTGCCCCACGGTGGCGTAAGCGCGGCCAAACTCAACGCGTTCGCCGCCGAGCCGGTGACAACGGGGAGCAGATCGACGTCGCAAGCAAAGATCTCGCTGACGCGGCGTCGTGCGCTCGAAGTCCAACTGTCCGTGCCATAGGGCGGCGCCTGCCCCACGGCTGCCGCTGCAACGGCTGCCATGATCTCGGGTGCGCCACCAGCGGTGTTGTCGCTGGTAAAGGAGCGACTTTCCACACCCGGGACTAACTCCATCGGCACAGCGCTCATGTGCCGTCACCTGCTCGCGGCCTCAAAGCCGGCCCGATGCTCCTGCAGCAGCCCTCCCAGCGTTGCGGGTCCACGTTTTCAGGCACCTGGATGGCTCCTCCCGTAGTCCCGTCCGCGGCGGTGTATATACCGACGATGTAGTTGGATCCTAATTTACATACTTTTGGTCGGTATTGGAAGCCGTTAACATACATTTAGTCTATCCCGACGCGGGAAGCATCAACATGCCCCGAAGGCCAGGGAGGGAACAGACCGCTCGGTATTGTGAGGCGGTTCGTCGAGGAGGGTGGGCGACGAGAATCAGCGCAGCAGCACGTGCGCAAATCGAGCACTACATGCGGTAGTGGTTGACGGAGATCACGCAACCGCGCATGCGGAGACGACCATTATTCGTATGAGCGCGCCCGAAGAGATTCGAACTCCCAACCTTCTGATCCGTAGTCAGATGCTCTATCCGTTGAGCTACGGGCGCTTGTGTTCAGTTATGTCTAGCTGGCGGAGGCGAGAGGATTTGAACCTCCGGTCCCCGGTAAGAGGACAACTCATTAGCAGTGAGTCCCATTCGGCCGCTCTGGCACGCCTCCCTGGATTTCCTGAGGGTACCGGACCCCCTTGGGCTACCGGATAGGCTCCCGGAACCGCCGCGGAGCACAGCGTACACAGCGCGGACATATGCTGTCGAAATGACCGCGCGCCTGCGCCCCGAATTGGCTGAGCTGCCAGCCTATGTCGAGGGCAAGACAATCGCGGGCGCAATCAAGCTGGCCAGCAACGAGACGGTAGATGGACCGCTGCCCAGTGTGCGGGCGGCGATCGACCGGGCCATCGGCATCGTCAACCGTTACCCGGACAATCACAACGCGGAGCTCAGGTCGCGGCTGGCGCAGCACCTCAACGCCGAAGCCGGCGCAGGCTTCGCGACCGAGCACATCGCAGTCGGCGGTGGCTCGGTGAACCTTTGCCAACGGCTCGTTCAGGCCACCGCGTCCGTGGGTGACGAGGTGCTCTACGGCTGGCGCAGCTTTGAGATGTACCGGCTACAGGCGCGCGTCGCCGGCGCCACCCCGGTCCACGTCCCGCTACGGGACGAGACCTTCGACCTCGACGCCATGCTTGCGGCGGTCACCGATCGGACCCGGCTGATCTTCGTGTGCAACCCGAACAACCCGACCTCCACCGTCGTCGATCCACAAGCGCTGGCATCGTTTGTCGCGTCGGTGCCGTCGCACATCCTGATCGCGATCGACGAGGCGTATGTCGAGTACATCCGCGACGGCATGGCGCCCGACAGCCTGGGGTTGGTCCGGTCGTACAGCAATGTTGTTGTGCTGCGGACATTTTCGAAGGCCTACGGGCTGGCCGGTCTGCGGGTCGGCTATGCGGTGGGCGACCCGCACGTGATCACCGCGCTGAACAAGGTGTCGGTGCCGTTCACCACGACCAACGTTTCGCAGGCCGCGGCGATCGCCTCGCTGGACGCCGCCGACGAGCTGCTCGCCCGCACCGACGCGGTGGTCGCCGAACGCGCCCGGGTCAGCGAGACGCTGCGCGACGCCGGATTCACCATCCCGCCGTCGCAGACGAATTTCGTCTGGCTGCCACTGGACATGCGCACGATGGATTTCGTTGAGCAGGCGGCCAATGCGCGCATCGTGGTGCGACCGTACGGCAGCGACGGTGTTCGCGTGACGATCGGTGCGCCGGAGGAGAACAACGCCCTGTTGCACTTCGCGCAGGGCTGGATTTGACAGGAGTAGGCATGTCTGACGCTTTGGCCCGCAAGAAGTTTGTCGAGTTCAAGGAGCGCAGCGAGCTGATCACCGACGCGGAGCTCGACGACTACTGGGCGACTCTGCAACCGGCCACCATCGACGGCATGCTCGGCGAGTGGAAAGGCGGCGCCTTCAACACCGGCCACAAGCTGAATGCCGCACTCGAAGAGGCGCGCTGGTTCGGCAAGACGTTCAACTCGCCGGCCGACGTCAAGCCGTTGATCTGTCTGGACGCCGACGGCAACAAGTTCTCCAACGTCGAGCTCGGCAACGGCGAGGCCACCCTGTGGATGGAGGAATTTCGCGGCGAGATGACCGCGACGATGGTGTATGACGGTCAGCCAACCCACGATCACTTCAAGCGCATCGACGACAACGCCGTGATCGGCCTGATGAACGGCAAGTTCGCCTTGAAGGGCGGCCGCCCCGCCTACTTCTATCTGGAACGCGTCTAGGGTTTGGCCGCCGCCGGATTGCGGCCGGTGAAGGCGATCAGCCGGTCGAGGGCGGACGCATCGTCCGGGACGGCGATCGGATCATCGAAGCCGACCGTCGCCCGCCCTTCCGGCGTGATGACGTTGTGGGCGAGGCCCAACACATAATCGGCCAGCGGTTCGGCGACGTCGATCGGGTGCGTGGTCGCGGCCGCGTAATCCCAAGCGTGGACCAGGAATTCGACCGATAGGATGCTGACGGCGAACGTGCCGGGTATCTCGTTGGGCCCTATAGTCACCGTGCCGTCGAGACCGCGGCGGTGCCAGGCATCCAGGGCCGGCCGAGCCGCGCCGACGATCTGCCGCTCCACCGAGTCGTCGGTGTCGCGCTCGGGTATCTCGGCGCCGGCCGCGCCGCCAAGCAGCGTGATGGAGTTCATCAGGTGGTCGGTCAGCTGCATCACGTCGTATTTCGAGCATGGTGTGGATTTGGACAACTCGTCGCGCGAGATCGGATGCAGCACATGCTGCAGGGCACCCAGCGCCGCTTCCGCGCTGGCCAGCTCATCGGGAGGCGGCGAATCGGGTCCCGGCCGCAGGTCAGCAGACATGACGTCCACGGTACGGTCTCGACATGGCCCAGCCGTACGAATCCGTCATCGTCGAAACCAAAGATCACGTCGCGCAGGTGACGTTGATCGGACCGGGCAAGGGCAATGCGATGGGCCCGGCGTTCTGGTCCGAACTACCGGAGTTGTTCGCTTCCCTGGACGCCGACCCCGAGGTGCGGGCAATCGTCATCACCGGGTCCGGCCGCAACTTCAGCTACGGCCTGGATCTGCCCGCGATGGGCGGGACGATGGCGCCGGTGCTGGCCGACGGCGCGCTGGCCGGGCCGCGCACCGAGTTCCACTCCGAGGTGCTGCGCATGCAGAACACAATCAGCGCCGTCGCCGACTGCCGGACCCCGACGATCGCGTCGGTGCACGGCTGGTGCGTCGGCGGTGGAGTCGACCTGATCTCAGCGGTCGACATCCGCTACGCGAGCGCCGACGCGAAGTTCTCGGTCCGCGAGGTCAAGCTGGCGATCGTGGCCGACGTGGGCAGCCTGGCCCGATTGCCGTTGATTCTGTCCGACGGCCACCTGCGTGAGTTGGCGCTGACCGGCAAGGACATCGACGCTGATCGCGCCGAGAAGATCGGCTTGGTCAACGACGTATTCGCCGACGCCGACGCCACCCTGCAGGCCGCACACGCCACCGCCGCCGAGATCGCCGACAACCCGCCGCTGACCGTCCGCGGCATCAAGGATGTCCTTGACCAGCAACGCATTTCGGCAGTATCGGCGAGTCTGCGTTATGTGGCGGCATGGAATGCGGCTTTCCTGCCGTCCAAGGATCTGTCCGAGGGGATCTCAGCCACCTTCGCCAAACGCCCGCCAAAGTTCACCGGGGAGTAGCGCACTGATGCCCCATCAGTCACAGCAGCACCGTGACCTGGGGGCAGACCTTTTCCGCAAAAGGAGCCGTATGCGATATCAGACTGCGGGGACTGGTGTGATCACTCGCCGATAGCGTCCGCACGTACCCTCGCACGTATGACCACCCAGGTTGACTTGCAAGGCAGGGTCCGGGTCCCGGGCGACCTCGACTCCGTCACGGCCGTCGGCGACGAAGACCACTCGGAGATCGACCCCGCGGCTGTCGAACGGATCTGGCAGGCCGCCCGGCACTGGTATGCGGCGGGGATGCATCCGGCGATCCAGGTGTGCCTGCGGCACAACGGCAGGGTCGTCCTCAACCGTGCGATCGGGCACGGCTGGGGCAACGCGCCGACCGACCCGCGGGACGCGGAAAAGATACCGGTCAAGACCGATACACCGTTCTGTGTGTATTCGTCCGCCAAGGCGATCACCGCGACCGTCGTGCACATGCTGGTCGAACGCGGTCAGTTTTCGCTGGACGATCGGGTCTGCGAGTACCTGCCCACGTACACCAGCCATGGCAAGCACCGCACCACCATCCGTCACGTGATGACGCACAGCGCCGGCGTGCCGTTTCCCAGCGGACCCAAGGCGGATCTCAAGCGGGCGGATGACCACGAGTATGCGCAAGAACAGCTCGGCAACTTGCGGCCGCTGTACCGCCCGGGGCGGATCCACATCTACCACGCGCTGACCTGGGGCCCGCTGATGCGCGAGATCATCTACGGCGCCACCGGCAAGGACGTCCGCGAGATTCTGGCCACCGAAATCCTCGACCCGCTGGGCTTCCGCTGGACCAATTTTGGTGTCGCGCAACAAGATATCCCACTGGTTGCACCCAGCCACGCCACCGGCACGTCACTGCTGCCCGCTCCGGTCGCGGCAGCGTTCCGCAAGGCGGTCGGCGGCACGACTCATCAGATCATCCCGATCACCAACTCGCCGCTGTTCCTCACCACCGTGATCCCGTCGTCGAACACCATCTCGAACGCCGACGAGATGTCGCGGTTCGCCGAAATATGGCTCCGCGGAGGCGAACTCGACGGTGTCCGGGTATTGAGTCCGGAAACACTGCGTGGCGCGGTGCGGCAATGTCGCCGACTGCGGCCGGATGTCGCGACCGGTCTGATGCCGGCCCGCTGGGGCACCGGCTTCCAGCTGGGCACCACCCGGTTCGGCCCGTTCGGCCGCAACGCCCCCGCGTCATTCGGTCACCTCGGGCTGGTCAACATCGCGATCTGGGCCGACCCCGAGCGCCGGCTGGCCGCCGGTGTAGTGAGCAGCGGCAAGCCGGGCAGGGATCCCGAAGTCAGGCGCTACACCGCGCTGATGGACCGCATCGCAGCCGAGATACCCAGAGGCTGAGCACAACAAAATGCGTTAAGAAACCGCCAACGGGATTTCACCGGCTAGTCCGCACTCGTCTAATATGTCGGACACGTCTGTCGGGGGGACAGCGGATGGCGGCGTTCAGCCCATGAGCGTCCGCGTTCTGCTGCCCGACTTTGAAATGGGATTGGTAGCTTTCTCGATGGCTGATGAAAACGGCGGCTTGACGCCGGATTACGAGACATCGCAATCGATCTACGACCTCAACGACGACTTCTTCGCGCTTTTTCTAGGCCCGACAATGGGCTATACGTGCGCCTTTTTCGAGCGCGACGACATGACCCTCGACGAGGCACAGGTGGCGAAATTCGACCTGGCGCTGGGCAAGCTGAACCTCGAGCCCGGTATGACGTTGCTCGACGTCGGATGCGGGTGGGGCGGCGCGCTCGAGTTGGCTCTGAAGAAGTATGACGTCAACGTCATCGGCATAACGCTGAGCCGCCACCAGCACCTATACGCGACCAACCGCCTGGCCAAGGTGCCGACGTCGAGGTCGGTCGAGGTCCGACTGCAGGGCTGGGAAGAGTTCAACGACCCGGTGGACCGCATCGTGAGCATCGGGGCGTTCGAAGCGTTCACCAAGAAGCGCTACCCCGCGTTCTTCGAGTCGGCCTACCGGGTGCTGCCCACCGACGGCCGGATGCTGCTGCACACCATCCTCACGCATCCACCCAACTACTGGGCGCCGCACGGAATCGCGATCACGATGAGTGATCTGCGGTTCATGCGGTTCATCGGCCAGGAAATCTTCCCCGGCGGCGAACTGCCCTCTGAAGACGACGTCGTCGACATCGCGAAGGCGGCGGGTTTCGGTGTCGAGCGGATTCACTTGCTGCGGCCGCACTACGCGCGGACGCTGGACATGTGGGCGGCCAATCTCGTTGCCCACCGCGAGGATGCGATCGCCCTCACGTCAGAGGTCAACTACGACCGGTTCCTGCGTTACCTGACCGGATGCGCCGACTTCTTCCGCCGCGGCATCACCGACGTCGGGCAATTCACGCTGACCAAGTAATGGCGGTGGCGGAGGGATTTGAACCCCCGGACGGTTTTAGCCGTCTCTCGCTTTCAAGGCGAGTGCATTAGGCCGCTCTGCCACGCCACCGCCGACAAGGGTAGCGGTGTCAGGCCTTTGAAGCCCCATCGGAACGTCTCAGCGCGGCGCTGATCCGCCGGCAGTTCTCGCCCATCGCCGAGATCTGGGAGCGTGACAGCTGACCGAGGAAATAGGTCCGCACCGCCTCGGCGTACGTGACCATCGCCTGCCGGGCCGCGGTGCGGCCGTCGTCGGTGATCGCGGCAAAAACTCCGCGCCGGTCATCGCAGCTGGCTTCCCGGCGCACCAGCCCATGGCCCTCCAGGCGATGGATCTGGCGGGTCAGGCGGCTCGGCAGCGACGGCAGTGCCTCGGCCAGATCACCCATCCGGGCGCAGCCGGTGGGGGCGTTGTCCAGCATGTCGAGCACCCGGACGTCGAACAACGACAGCTGGTGCGCATCGGTGAGTTGGCGATTCAGCGTTGCATACAACCGCAGGGTCGAGTCCAGGAAGTTCTGCCACGACTTCTGCTCGGCGATATCCAGTCCGGGCATCTCACTGGCTGTCCGGCCGGCGATGAGGGCCGCCATTACGTCATGCTATGCCCCACATAGCCTTTGAGAAAGGCATTGGAATAGCGTGACGGGCATGCATGCGATCGTCGCTGAATCCGCCGATGAACTCGTGTGGCAGCAAGTGCCCGACGTGCAGCCCGACCGGGACGAGGTGCTGATCAAGGTCAGCGCCGCCGGCGTCAACCGGGCCGACCTGCTGCAGGCGGCCGGGCTGTATCCGCCGCCGCCCGGCGCCAGCGAAGTGCTCGGCATGGAGGTGTCCGGCGTCATCGAGGCGGTGGGCAGTGACGTCAGTGACGTCCATGACTGGTCGCCCGGGCAAGAAGTCTGCGCGTTGCTGGCCGGCGGCGGATACGCCGAATACGTCGCGGTGCCGGCCGGGCAGGTCCTGCCCCACCCCGTCGGCCTCGACCTGGTGGACTCCGCGGGCGTACCGGAGGTGGCGTGCACGGTCTGGTCGAACCTGGTGATGACCGCACACCTGAGCGAGGGCAAGCTACTGCTGATGCACGGCGGCGCCAGCGGTGTGGGCAGCCACGCCATCCAGGTCGCCTGCGCGCTGGGCGCCCGGGTCGCTGTCACCGCGGGCTCGGCGGCCAAGCTGGAGACGTGCCGCGAACTCGGCGCCGAGATCTTGATCAACTACCACGACGAGGACTTCGTCGCACGGGTGCACGAGGCCACCGACGGTGCGGGCGCCGCCGTGATCTTCGACATCATGGGCGCCGCTTATCTCGACCGGAACATCGACGCCCTGGCCACCGAGGGCCGGCTGGTCATCATCGGCATGCAGGGCGGCGTCAAAGGTGAACTCAACATCGCCAAGCTGATGGGCAAACGCGCGCACGTCATCGGCACCACGCTGCGCGCCCGTCCGACGAATGGGCCGAACAGCAAGAGCGAGGTCGTCGCGGCGGTACGAGAGTCGGTCTGGCCGATGATCGCCGACGGACGGGTCCGGCCGGTGATCGGTGCGCACATGCCGATCCAGGACGCGGCCGAAGCGCATCGTCTGCTGTCGTCGGGGAAGGTGACGGGAAAGATCGTGCTGACGCTAGCCCCGCCTGGCGACGATGCGGGCGGTCCCGAGGAGGAGCCAGGCAGCTAGCCCAGAGACGCCAGGGCGCGCACCAGCTGGTCGACCTCGGCCATCGTCGAATAGTGCGACAGGCCGACGGTGACTGCGCCGCCGACGTCGTTGACCCCGATCACGTCGAGCACACGCGAACTCGCGTTCGAGATCGCCAGAATTCCGTTGTCGGCCAACCGTTGCACGACGCGCTCGGCCGGCACCTCGTTGACCGCGAAACTGACCACGGGTATCCGGGTCTCGGGCCGCGCGATCACCACCACCAGCGGCAGGGAACGCAGCGAGCTCATCAGGTAATCGAAGATCCCGTCCATGTAGGACATCGCCGATTGCATTGACGTAGCAAGTCTTTCGCGCCGCGTTCCACGAGCTGACTCATCAAGCGAGGCAAGGTATTCGATGCTGGCGACGAAGCCGGCCAGCAGACCGAATTGGTGCACGCCGACTTCGAGTCGCCCCGACCCGGTGGCGTACGGGTTCGTCGACACCGAAGCGAAGGTGTTGATCATCGCCGGGTCACGAAACACCAACGCGCCAATAGGCGGACCGCCCCATCCGACGGCGTTCATGGCTACCACGTCGGCGTCGATCTCATCGATGTCGATCAACCGATAAGGGGCGGCGGCGGAGTGGTCGACGACCACAAACCCGCCGACGTCATGAACCAGTTTGGTCACCGGGCGCAGATCGGTGACGGTGCCCAGCGTCCCCGACGCCGACGTCACCGCGACCAAACGTGTTGCCTGCCCGATCAACCCCTCCCACTGCCAGGGCGGCAGGTCGCCGGTCTCGATGTCGACCTCGGCCCATTTCAGCTTGGCGCCGAAACGATTTGCTGCGCGCAGCCACGGCGCGATGTTCGCCTCGTCGTCAAGGCGGGTGACGACCATCTCGTAGCCCAGCCCGGCACGGGTGGACGATGCGTCGGCCAACGATGACAGCAACACCGCGCGGTCGGCGCCCAGCACCACACCGCGCGGGTCGGCGTTGACCAGATCTGCGGCGGCCTGCCGGGCCGCGTCCAGCACGGCGGCGCTGCGCTTGGCGGCCGGATGCGGACCGTCTGTGCCGGGAAACGATCCGCGGAATGCGGTCGACACGGTGGTCGCCACGGAATCCGGGATCAGCATCCCGGACGGCGCGTCGAAGTGCACCCAACCGTCCCCGAGCGACGGGTGTAACCCCCGCACCCGGGCGACGTCGTATGCCATGCCAGCCACCTTAGAGCTATGCGCAATAAGCCAAACCGTGACGGTAGCGAGGCGCCCAGATGCGTCCCCGCCTTACCGAGCCAGGTCACCCGGCCAGCCATACTAGTCCAGTGGGGCTGTGGACCGGAACGCTGATCGCGTTGTTTTTGCTGATCGCGCCGGGAGCGATCATCGCACGTATCACCCAGCTAACCTGGCCGGTCGCGATCGCGGTTGGCCCCGCGCTGACCTACGGCGTGGTTGCGCTCGCGATAATCCCGTTCGGCGCGCTCGGAATCCCTTGGAACGGTTGGACAGCGCTGATCGCGCTGGCCGCGGTCTGCCTGTTGATGACGGGTTTGCAGCGGCCGCTGGCCCGCTACCGCGACAGCGAATCCGAAGGCCGCGGTATCAACATCGGGCCCGCGCTGACGGTTGCTGTGGGTGTGCTGCTCGGTGGCCTACTGGTCATGTGGGCGGCCTACCGCGGCATCACGCATTGGCAGTCCATCCCCAGCACCTGGGACGCGGTCTGGCATGCCAACGAGGTGCGCTTCATCCTCGACACCGGCCAGGCGTCGTCCACGCACATGGGCGAGCTGCGCAACGTCGAGACCCACCAACCGCTCTACTACCCGTCGGTGTTTCATGCGCTGACCGCGGTGTTCTGTCAGCTCACCGGGGCGGCGCCGACCACCGGCTACACCCTGAGTTCCGTCGCCGCATCGGTCTGGCTGTTCCCGTCCAGCGCGGCGATGCTCACCTGGTTCCTGCTCCGGCGCATCAGCCCCGAGTGGCTCGCCGCCGGGGCGGCGGCCACGGCGGCGGCGCTGTCGGCGTCGTTCACGTCGGTGCCCTACGTCGAGTTCGGTGTCGCCGCGATGCCGAACCTCGCTGCGTATGGCGTCGCCATCCCGACGTTCGTGCTGATCACCTCGACGTGTCGGCATCGCGACCGCATCCCGGCGGCCGTGCTGGCGCTGGTCGGAGTGCTGTCGGTACACCTCACCGGCGGGTTCGTCGTCATCTTGTTCCTGGTGGCGTGGTGGCTTTTCGATGCGCGGCGGCACCCAGTGCGCGGACAGCTGTCCGACCTGGTGACGCTGGCCCTGGTTGCCGTGCCGACCGCGCTGATCTTGGCGCCGCAGTTCATCGGGGTGGCCCACCAGGCCGACATCATCGCCGGACACGCGTTCCCCAGCTTCAAGACCGTGAAGCAGGGCGTCATCGATGCGCTGTTTCTGCACACCCGCCACCTCAACGACTTCCCGATCCAGTACGGCCTGGTCGCGCTGAGCGCCATCGGCATGGTCATCCTGCTGTACAAGCGAATCTGGTGGCCGCCGGCGCTCTGGCTGGTGCTGACCGTCGCGACCATCTACTCGGGAGCGCCGTTCCACAATCCGCTCGGCGCCGCGATCGAGGCGTTCAGCCAGTTCTTCTACAACGATCCGCGACGCCTCACGGCCGTGGTGACAATGCTGGTGACACCGATGGCGGGGATCGCAGTATTCACGATCGTGGTGGCGGCGGTCGGCTTCGCCAAGCGATTCGTCAAAGCACCTGCAGCCGTGTGGGTTTCGACCACAGTGCTACTGCTGGTATTGACCACCGTGCTCAGCGGGCGGCACTACCTTTACCGGCACCTGGTGTTGTTCGGCGACAAATACGACTCGGTGATCATCAACCAGAAAGACCTCGACGCGATGGCCCACCTGGCCAGCCTGCCGGGTGCCCGGGACACGCTGATCGGCAACTCCAACGTGGACGGCACCGCCTGGATGTATGCGGTCGCCGGATTGCACCCGCTGTGGACCCACTACGACTACCCGCAGCAGACCGGCCCCGGCTATAACCGCTACATCTTCTGGGCCTACGCCGATGCCGACGCGCGACCGGGGGTACCCGACAAGGTGCGGGCGTTGGTGCCTGAAGCCATCCGGGCACTCAACATCCGCTACATCCTGACCAGCGCCCCGACGGTCCGCGGGTTCAAGGTGCCCGACGGACTAGTGTCAATAGACCAATCGAAGTGGTGGACGAAGATCTACGACAATGGTGAAGCCTGGATCTACGAGTGGCGGGGTGCACCGTCCGTGACTAGAGGTGACGAGCATTGAGCAACGGCAACGGCAACGACAACGACGACGACATCGAGGTCATTGGTGGCCTCGACCCGCAGCTGATGGCGGCTGCGAAGGACGACGACGATGATCGGTCACTGACCGACCTGGTCGAGCAGCCGGCCAAGGTGATGCGAATCGGCACCATGATCAAACAGCTGCTCGAGGAAGTACGTGCCGCCCCGCTCGACGACGCGAGCCGCAACCGATTGCGCGAGATCCACGCGACCAGCATCCGGGAACTCGAAGACGGGCTGGCACCCGAGCTTCGTGAGGAGCTCGACCGCCTCACGCTGCCGTTCAACGAAGGCGCCACCCCGTCCGACGCCGAGTTGCGCATCGCGCAGGCGCAGCTGGTCGGCTGGCTGGAAGGACTGTTCCACGGCATCCAGACCGCGCTGTTCGCCCAGCAGATGGCCGCACGCGCGCAGCTCGAGCAGATGCGTGAAACGCGCGGTCTGCCCCCGGGCATGGGCATGTCCGGCGGGCACGGCGGCCCCGGTTCTGGCACCGGGCAATATCTTTAGACCGCTAGGCGATTAACCGGTGACGCGAGCTGGTCCATACATCGAGACGCACGACGCGTGGGTGGAGTTCCCCATCTTCGACGCCAAGTCGCGCTCGCTGAAGAAGACCTTCCTGGGTGGCACGATCGGGCGCAACGCGTCCAATGTCGTGGTCATCGAGGCGTTGCGGGATATCACCATGTCCCTAGACCTGGGCGATCGCGTCGGGCTGGTCGGCCACAACGGCGCTGGGAAATCCACACTGCTGCGGCTACTTTCGGGCATTTACGAGCCGACGCGCGGCTCCGCCACCGTCAGCGGCCGGGTGGCCCCGGTGTTCGACCTGGGCGTCGGCATGGACCCCGAGATCTCCGGCTACGAGAACATCATCATCCGCGGCCTGTTTCTGGGGCAGACCCGCAAGCAGATGCTGACCAAGGTCGACGAGATCGCCGAGTTCACCGAACTCGGTGATTATCTGTCGATGCCGCTGCGCACCTACTCGACCGGCATGCGGGTGCGGCTGGCGATGGGTGTGGTCACCAGCATCGACCCGGAAATCCTGTTACTCGACGAAGGGATCGGCGCAGTCGATGCCGACTTCCTCAAGAAGGCGCAGTCCCGGCTGCAACGGCTGGTCGAACGCTCCGGAATCCTGGTGTTCGCCAGCCATTCCAACGAATTCCTGGCCCGGCTGTGCAAGACCGCGATGTGGA
>Ga0335075_10010656_pt1 | contig 13946 bp, 9 predicted proteins | sample Lox_Sample_24_FD_206723 | JGI IMG/M metagenome (GOLD analysis project Ga0335075, IMG submission 206723) | Soil microbial communities from Loxahatchee National Wildlife Refuge, Florida, United States - Lox_Sample_2.4 | ecosystem: Environmental > Terrestrial > Soil > Wetlands | place: USA: Florida...
AGCCTGATCCCGCCCGGCTAGGACTATCGTCGCCCCGTGCTGTGCGAGCACCCGAGCGGTCTCCAGCCCGAGACCCGAGGTCGCTCCGGTAACGACCGCGATCCGCCCGCTCTGGTCACCTACGTCAGCCGCCGTCCAGTGCCCGGTGCCGCCGCGCTGCGTCATCTAGGTTCCTCTCTCGTCGCGAACTGCACATACCCAGCAGATCACGGCGAATTCAGTTGGCCCCGCAGTTGCCGTCTTGATCGGTTTAGCTAGCGGGTAGATATAAGACCAAATTCCGGCGACCGGTGCCAGGCTGTCCCGCAAGGCCGTCGGTCCGACTTGCTTGGGGGTTGGGTGAGCTACTCGGCTAGTTATGCCACGGCGACCAGGGATCAGACAAGAACTCTTTTCAGTCACGTCATGTGGCTGGTCGCGGTCACGGCCGGCTGTTTCGCGCTGGGCTGTTACGCCGGCCGGGACCTGTCGGCAGGCTGGTCAATTGTCTGGTTCATCGCAGGTTTCGGGTGCCTGATCGCGCTGAATTTCGCCCGGCGTGCCTCTGCCGTAGCCAGCGTTACGCTGCTGCTGGCAATGGGTCTCCTGCTTGGCCTCGGTATGGGCCCGGTAGTTGCCTATTACACGGTCACTAGCCCGCAAGCAGTCTGGCAAGCGGCCGGAGCGACAGCGCTGTTCATGGCCGGCTTCGGCGCCTATGGTTACGCAACCAGGCGCGATTTGTCGATGGTCGGCCGGATCTCGTTCTTCGCCCTCGTCGGGCTGATCATCTTCGCGATCATCCTGATCTTCGTGAAGATCCCGCACGGCGACCTGATCTACGCGATCCTCGGCCTGGTCATCTTCGCCGGGCTGACCATGTTCGACTTCCAGCGACTGCGACGGTCACAAGGCGCCGCGTCGGCACCACTGATTGCCGCATCGATCTTCCTGGACGCGCTGAACGTGTTCCTGTTCTTCTTGCGCATCTTCTCAGGCGGCCGCGACTGACCGAACGGCCCGATACCGCGACGGCAACTCGACTTTTCATCGATTCTGTCCGCGATCGCTACCAATTTGCCCAACTTTGTGCGGCCAAGATCCGTGCTAAGTGGGGAGCGAGCAGCCAGGTGCGGCCGGTGGCGGGCGGGCGCGGCCGCCGCCGCCACTTGCTGAGCCCGGCGGCGAGCGGGCGCGGCAGCGGGCGTCCTGCGCGACGGCCGGTGGCGGGCGGGCGCGGCAGCGGGCGTAAACGTGGCCCGCGCCAGCTGGCCGCACTACCCGCAAGGGGCCTGACTAGGAGTGGGGTGCACGCGACGAGTGCCAGCCCGCAGAGCGCCCGCCCGCCCCCAGGCGCCGCGCCAGCCCGCCGAGCGTCCGGCCGCCACCGGCCGCAGACGCGCTTAGCCGAGTCCCGGCATCGGGGGGTCGCCGCCCGACCGCCAGCGCGCGACCCGGACGGCCTTGCCGACCTCGGTCCTTGGCACTGACCCCGCAGGCATCAGCCGGACGGCTACCGACAGCCCGAGCGCTTCCTTCAGCATCGACTCCAGCAGGCTGACGTCAGGGACCGGCCCGGACGAGCCCGTTCCCGCCTCGCATGCAGCGATCAGGCGATGCTGCGGCGAGCGTTCATCCACGACTAGCAGGTAATCGGGCGAGAGCGCGCCATTGCCGAGCAGCACGCGCTCGACCTCGCTCGGGTAGACGTTGACGCCCCTGATTACGAGCATGTCGTCTTTGCGGCCGGTGACCTTACTCATCTTCACCAGGGTGCGGCCGCACGGACAGGTGCCGCGTCGCAGCGAGGCGATGTCGCCGGTCCGGTACCGCAGGAGCGGGAGTGCTTGCTTGGTCAGCGTCGTGAACGTCAGCTCGCCGGGCTGGCCGTCCGGCACCGGCAGGCCGGTGACCGGGTCGAGTGCCTCGACGAGGAAGTGGTCCTCGTTCACGTGCAGGCCGTCGGCGGCGACGATGCACTCGGCCGCCACCCCTGGCCCGATGATCTCGGACAGGCCGTAGATGTCCAGGGCGCGGATCCCGAGCAGTTCTTCCAGCCGCAGCCGCAGCTCCTCGGTCCACGGCTCGGCGCCGAAAATGCCTGCCTTCAGCGACAGCCCCTCGCCCGGCCCGGCGCCGGCCCCGGCCAGCGCCTCACCGAGCCGGATCGCGTACGACGGAGTACAGGTGAGAATGTCCGGCTTGAGGTCCCTGATCAGGGTGACCTGCCGCGGGGTCATCCCGCCGGAGACGGGAACGACAGTGGCGCCCAACTCGATGGCACCCTGGTGGATGCCAAGGCCGCCAGTGAACAGGCCATACCCGTACGCGTTGTGTACCAGGCTCGCGGGAGTCGCGCCGGCTGCCGCGAGCGCACGCGCGCACATCCGTGCCCAGAGCTTCAGGTCATCGCGGGTATAGGAGACCAGCGTCGGCCGGCCGCCAGTGCCGCTCGAACCGTGCACGGCGACCACGTCCTCGCGCGGCACCGCAAGGAGTCCGAAGGGGTAGGCATCCCACAGGTCGGCCTTGCTCGTGCCGGGCAGCCGCGACAGGGTCGCGAAGTTCACGTCAGCCCCTGCTGTCACGCCCGCTTCCTTCAGCCGCACGCCCTGCACGCCGCCGAGTGCGAGCAACCGGTCCACAAGTGCCCGCAGCCGCTCCAGCTGCAGCCCGGTGAGCTGCTCAGCGGGCATCGATTCCGCGTCCGGCTCGAACATCGCCGGCGAATCCGCTACGGACATGTGACCTAACCTCTCCAGTGGTGCGCCTACGATGCTGCTATGACCACTGTGCCTGACCGCTCGCGGATACGTCTGCCGGGCATTAGCTCTCGTGCTTACGAGCACCCTGCCGACCGGTCGGCGCTGGTCGCGCTTCGGAAGCTGACCGGCTTCGACACGATACTGAAGAACATCGCTGGCCTGTTCAACGACAGGGCAATGCGCCTGAGCTTCCTCGCTAGCTCGGTCCGCGCATCGGAGCAGCAGTTCCCCGACCTTCACCAGATGATGCTCGACGGCTGCTACATCCTCGACCTGCCGCGGGTGCCCGAGCTGTTCATCACACAGACCCCGCTGGTCAACGCGATGGCGCTCGGCATGGACAAGCCGTTCATCGTGCTGAACAGCGGCCTCGTCGAGCTGATGGACCCGGAGGAGATCAGGTGGGTCATCGGCCACGAGCTCGGTCACGTGTTGTCCGGCCACGCGGTCTACAACACCATGCTGTACAACCTGATCTTGCTGGCGCAGCGGCTGGCGCTGGTGCCGTTCGCCTGGATCGGCCTGAAGGCGGTCATCTGGGGGCTTGAGGAGTGGCACCGCAAGGCCGAGATGTCATGCGACCGGGCTGGCCTGCTGGCCACCCAGGATGTGGATGCAGCCCGCCGGGCGCTGATGAAGATGGCCGGCGGCCGCCGCCTGGCCGAGCTCAGCAGCGACGAGTTCCACAAGCAGGCCCGCGAGTACGACGCGGTCCCGGACGTGCGGGAGAGCCTGCTGAAGCTGCTGCAACTGCAGGGGACGACCCACCCGTTTGCGGTCGTCAGGTTCGCCGAGCTGGACCGGTGGGCCGACGAGGGCGATTACCGGACCATCCTGGCCGGCAACTACCCGCGCCGCGACGACGACGCCGAAGCGAGCGTCGGCGACGAGTTCCGCTCCGCGGCCAAGTCCTACCAGGACTCCTGGAACCGCAGCGCCGATCCGCTGATCGGCGCAGTGCGCGGCATGGCCAACGGTGCAGCCGACATGGGGTCGAGGCTGTTCAACCGGATGGCCGGCAGCGAGCGGCGCGACGACGACGACGAGAACAACTGAGGCGTTTCAGCCGATTCCGGCCGGGCTCAGCGCCGGGCTCAGGCGCCGCAAGACTTCCGGTAGCCGGCCGGGATGCACAACGCCGACCTGCTGAGTCGCCCTGGTCAGCGCGACGTACAGGTCGTTGAGCCCGCGCGGCGACTCGGCAAGCAACCGGGCCGGGTCGGCGATGAGCACGCAGTCGAACTCCAGCCCCTTGGCCTGCTTCACCGTGAGGACCACGACCGGGCTGGCCAGGTCAGGATCCGCGCCGATAGCCGTGCCAGGCAGCGCCGCGGTGACGGCTGCGCCCAGTTGACCGGCGAGCGAGGCCGGGACGATGACGGCGAGCTTGCCCTCACCTGCCTGCTCTGCCAGCTGAGCCGCGGCCTGTGTCACAGCCGCTTCGAGATCGCCGGGATCTGCCTGCAGGTGCCACGGCTGGTGGCCGGACTCCCGCACTGAGCGCGGCGGCTGTAGCGCCGGATCAATCTCAGCGAGCACATCGGCGGCGACTGCCATTACCTCGGCCGGCGTCCGGTAGTTGACTGTCAGCGGCGCTAGCCGCCAGCGGTCCCCCAGATACGGATCCAGCGCCTCGTTCCACGACGGGAGACCGGCCAGGTCGCCGGTCTGGGCAACGTCCCCGACGATGGTCAGCGACCTGGCCGGGCAGCGCCGCATCAGCATCCGCCATGCCATCGGCGACAGCTCCTGGGCTTCATCCACGATGACGTGCCCGAAGGTCCAGGTCCGGTCAGCCGCCGCCCGCTCCGCCGCGGTCAGGTACTGCTCCTCCTGGTACCGCGCAGCCAGCCGGCTGGCGTCGACGACATCAGCGCCCATCAGCATCTCCGGATCGTCTTCGTCATCCCGGCCGATGATGTCGAGTACGCCCTGGGCGTAGGCCTCCTCCCGGCGCCGCTGCCTGGCCTGAGCCACCCTGGCGGCCCGCTCGTCCTCGCCGAGCAACTCGGCAGCCTCGTCAAGGAGCGGAACGTCGGCGGGCGTCCATGCGGCACTCGCCTCCCTGAGTAGGGCATCCCGGTCCGGGCCGGACATCCGCGGCGCGGCCGCGGCCAGCCTGACCGGGTCAGTCAGCAGGTCCCCGACGAGCTGCTGCGCGGTTAGCGTCGGCCAGAGCCCGGCGATGGCGGCCCGCACGGCAGGATCGGCCCGCAGTTCGCGGCGCAGGTCGTCGACGTCGTCGCGATCCATCAGAGCCTCGCCGGTCCGCACGTCGGTACCGATCCGCATCGCCAGCTGCCTGGTAAGCGCGTTGACGATCTCCCGTGCGAAAACAGACCGCGCCTGGTTATGCGGTCGCCGGGAGCGCCGGGCGCGCTCGCGCGCCTGGGAAATCGCCCGCGGAGTCAGGCGCAGCCGACCCGCGCTCGCCCCGATCTCAGGCGCGGCTTCCTCGCGGCCCGCCGCGGTGGCCAGCCGGATGCTGGCCACGTCCGCCTTGATCTCAATCGGCTCGGATGGCACGTGCTGGCGGTCCCTGACAGCCGTGGCGATCACCTTAGCCATCGCGATCCGGCCCTTGATCGCAGCCACGTCGGCGGGCTCGGCCGCTGTCGCGCTGATGCCGGGAAACAAGTCGCCGACAGTGGACAGCAGCACGCTCGTCTCGCCCAGCGAGGGCAGCACCTGGCCGATGTAGCGCAGGAACGTGGCATTCGGCCCGACCACCAGCACGCCGCGCTTCTCCAGCTGGCGGCGGTAGGTGTACAGCAGGTAGGCGGCGCGGTGCAAGGCGACGGCGGTCTTGCCGGTGCCGGGACCGCCCTGCACGACCAGCGCACCAGGCATCGGCGCCCTGATGATTACGTCCTGTTCGGCCTGGATGGTCTCGACGATGTCGGTCATTGAGCCGGTGCGGCTGCGGCTCAGCGCAGCCAGCAGGGCGGACTCCCCGGTCAGGCCTTCGTGCCGGGACGGGTCGGCTGCGGCAAGGTCAAGCACCTCGTCGTCCAGGCCGGTGACCTTCCGCCCGCTGGTGCTGATGTGCCTGCGCACCCGGACCTCACCCGGCGAAGCTGCCGTCGCCAGGTAAAACGGCCTCGCCGCATCGGCGCGCCAGTCCATCAGCAACTGCTCGTAGTCGTCAGTGTCAGAGTGAATGCCGAGCCGCCCGATATAGCGCAGCTCCCCGTCGGTGAACTCAAGCCGGCCGAAGCACAGGCCGTTCTCTGCGGCGTCAAATTGCGCAAGCTGCTGGAGGTACATCGTGCTGAACGTCTCGCGCTCGACCCTGGCCTGATGCGTGCCGCCGGCCTGCCGCAGCACTCCGGCGAGCCGCAGGTCAGTGCGCTCCCGCAGGTCATCGAGCCGCGTATAGAGCAGGGAAATGTACTGCTGCTCGCGATCCAGTTCCGCGTTTGACAAGCATGCTCCCTATTGTTTAAAATAGAAGGAACAATTTGTTCTTCAGAAAGTCTTTTTCTTCGTAAGCGCTATAAGAACGTAGCGCTTTTTTTTATTTCCGGGAACTACCGGAGATCCGGAGATTAACCGAGACGGGCGTCGGTGCCACGCGGCCCGAGCGTGGCCCTTTCGGCCGGAACGCCCGGATCCCAATCGAAAACCACTGAATTATCTTCCTCGCCGATGAGAACCTCAGCGCCTGGTGTCGCCCCGGCATCGGCAAGCGCCTGCTCGATGCCGAGCTTCGCCAGCCTGTCGGCCAGGTAGCCGACTGCCTCATCGTTGGAGAAGTCCGTCTGCAGGATCCACCGGCGCGGTTTGTCGCCGATGACCCGGAAGCTATTCTCGCCAGTCGCGACGAGCTCGAAATCCGGTCCCGCCACCGGCTCCGGCCGGAGCACTAGCCTCGTCGGCTCGGGAGGCGGGGTGGCCGCACGGGCAGCTGCGATCACGGAAGCCATGGTGAATGCGAGCTCACGCAGCCCCTCCGTGGAAGCTGCTGATACCCGGTGGACGGTCAGGCCGCGAGCCTCAAGCTCTGGCTCTACCAGATCAGCCAGTTCCCTGGCGGCCGGGATATCGACCTTGTTGAGAGCGACTATCCGCGGCTTGTCCGCCATCCGCGCGCCAGTGAGGTCTTCGTAGGCGGCCAGTTCAGCCTCAAGCGCGTCCAGATCACTGAGCGGGTCCCGGCCTGGCTCCTCTGTCGCGCAGTCCAGCACGTGCACCAGGACGGTGCAGCGCTCGATATGCCGGAGGAAGTCAAGCCCGAGGCCCTTGCCGGTGCTGGCACCAGGGATCAGGCCCGGTACGTCAGCGACCACAAACTGGACGTCCCCGGCCTCGACCACGCCGAGGTTGGGCGTCAGCGTGGTGAACGGGTAGTTCGCAATCTTCGGCCGGGCTGCTGACATGGCGGATATCAGTGACGATTTGCCGGCATTCGGGAAACCGACCAGCCCAGCGTCTGCGACTGTCTTCAGCTCGAACACCAGACGTAGCTCGGACCCGGGCTCACCGCGCAGCGCGAAGCCAGGTGCCTTCCGCTTCACCGAAGCCAGCGCCGCGTTGCCGAGGCCGCCGCGCCCGCCGGTCGCGGCCACGTACCGGGTTCCGGCGCCGGTCAGGTCGGCCAGTTCCACACCATCTGACGTCTTGACCACGGTTCCGTCCGGCACCTTGAGCACCAGGTCGGCGCCATCGGCGCCGTTGCGGTTGGCGCCGAGGCCTGGCTTGCCGTTCCCGGCGCGGCGCACCGGGCGCCGGTGAAAGTCCAGCAATGTCGCTGTGCTGGGATCCACCTCAATGATCACGTCGCCGCCTCGGCCCCCATTGCCGCCGTTAGGCCCGCCGAGCGGCTTGAACTTCTCCCGGTAAACCGACGCGCAGCCGTCGCCGCCATGACCGGCCTGTACCCGGACCTCGGCCTGATCAGCGAATTCCGCCACCGGAACCCCTCCTGCCAAACAAGAGGGCGGGCCTGTTGGCCCGCCCTCTCAAAGCTGTGCTGTCGCGCTAGTTCGCGGCTGTGGCCCCTGCGCCGACCGGCAGCACGCTCACAGCCCGGCGGCCGCGCCGCCGGCCGAACTCGACCCTGCCGTCAACCAGGGCGAACAGGGTGTCATCCCCGCCGCGACCGACTCCGATGCCCGGGTGGAAGTGCGTGCCGTGCTGACGCACGATGATCTCGCCGGCACCGACGATCTGACCGCCGAACCGCTTGACGCCGAGACGCTGCGCGTTGGAATCCCGGCCGTTACGGCTGGACGACGCGCCCTTCTTGTGTGCCATCTCGGCTCAGCCCTTCTTCCTCGAGCCGGCGCCGACCTTGGCGGCGCCGATGCCGGTAACGCGGACCTGGGTGTACTTCTGCCGGTGGCCCAGGCGGCGGCGATAACCGGTCTTGTTCTTGTAGTGGATCATGTTGATCTTGGGGCCTGCTGCGGCGCCCATGATCTCGGCAGTGACCTGATAACCGCCAAGTTCCGCCGGGTCGCTGATGACCTTGCCGTCGTCCACGACCAGCAAGGCAGGCAGCGTGATGCTCTCCCCGACCTCACCAGACAGCTTGTCGATGGTCAGGACGTCATCAACGGACGCCTTCTCCTGCCTGCCGCCGCAGCGCACGATCGCGTACACCGAGAGTTCTCTCCTCTTTGTGCCAGCCCGCGCGAGATTTCCAAGGCGGAGGCGAGCTTGCCTGACATTGCGCTGTCGAGCCATCGGGCCGCGTGGCCATCTGAGCCTGTCACATGCGCCGACCAAGCAGCATATCAGACCAGGCGGCTAGTCAGGCGTCCGCCGACTCTGCGTCCGCTCCGCTCTCGACTGCGCCGGCCTCCTGCCCGCCGGCATTGCCGGCCACGGTGCCCTGCGGGCCGGTCACCACGGCCGCAGTGACCGTTGCGCCCGTCACCGTACCGTCGGTCAGGGCGCCGTCAGTCGCGGTGCTGCCGTGTGCCGTGCCGTCTGAAGCCGACTCCGCCGCAGGCAGGCTGTCGGTCGTCAGCGGTTCTGGCGGTCCGGCCGGCCTGGCCGCCCGGGAGCGTGAGCCGCGGCTTCTGGCCGACCCGCTCGCCACGATGGCTGGTGTCGCGGGCGTGCCGGAAGATGACGCAGCACCAGTGCCCGGCTCAGCGGTGCCCGGCTCGGCCTCGGCCGCACCGTCGGAGCTGCTAGCCGCGCGCGAGCCGCCTCCTCTGCCACGGCCATGACCACCCTTGCCGCCGCCCGAGTCCTGGCCACTGCCATCCCGGTGGTGGGCGTTCCTGGACGAATTCGTGTCCTTGCCGGAGCCGCCATCTCGGCCGTGCGAGTGATCCACCGGTTCGAGTGAGATGATCACGCCGCGGCCGTTGCAGTGCTCACACGGCACCGAGAAGGCCTCCAGCAAGCCTGAGCCGACTCGCTTGCGGGTCATCTGCACCAGGCCAAGCGAGGTCACCTCCGCGACCTGGTGCTTCGTCCGGTCCCTGGCCAGGCACTCAAGCAGCCTGCGCAGCACCAGCTCGCGGTTGCTTTCCAGGACCATGTCGATGAAGTCGATGACGATAATGCCGCCGAGGTCGCGAAGCCGCAGCTGGCGGACGATTTCCTCGGCCGCCTCCAGGTTGTTCCTGGTGACCGTCTGTTCGAGATTGCCGCCCTGGCCGGTGAACTTGCCGGTGTTGACGTCAATGATGTTCATGGCCTCGGTGTGGTCGATCACCAGCGAGCCGCCGCTCGGCAGCCACACCTTTCGCTCCAGCGCCTTAGCGATCTGCTCATCGATCCGGTACTCGGCGAACACGTCCTTGTCGCTGTCCCAGCGCTGCATCCGGTCCGCCAGGTGCGGGGCCACATAGCGGACGTACTCGTCCACCAAATCCCACTCACCGTCGCCGGAAATGATCAGGTTGCCGAAATCCTCGTTGAATATGTCCCTGACCACGCGCAGGGTCAGGTCCGGTTCGCTGTAGAGCAGTTCGGGCGCGCTGGCCGTCTTCGCTTTCTTCTCGATGGCCTCCCACTGAGCGGCCAGCCTGGCCACATCGCGGGAAAGTTCCTCTTCGGAGGCTCCCTCGGCCGCAGTCCTGACGATCACGCCGGCGTGCTCAGGCATCACCTGCTTTAGGATCTGCTTCAGCCTGCTCCGCTCGGTGTCGGGCAGCTTCCGGCTGATGCCCGTCATGCTGGCACCGGGCACGTAGACCAGGTACCGGCCGGGGAGGCTGACCTGGCTGGTCAGCCGCGCGCCCTTGTGGCCGATCGGATCCTTGGTGACCTGCACAAGGATCGACTGACCCGATTTCAGGGCGGACTCGATCCGCTTGGACTCGCCTTCGAGCCCGCTAGCGTCGAAGTTCACCTCGCCGGCGTACAGGACGGCGTTGCGGCCCTTGCCGATGTCGACGAAGGCGGCCTCCATGGAAGGCAGCACGTTCTGCACTTTGCCGAGGTAGACGTTGCCGACGTAGGACTGGTGACTGGCCTTGTCCACGTAGTGCTCGACCAGCACGCCGTCTTCCATGACGGCGATCTGGGTCCGGTCGTCGCGCTGCCGCACGACCATGACGCGTTCGACCGCTTCACGACGGGCCAGGAACTCCGACTCGGTGATGATCGGCGGCCTGCGCCGGCCGGATTCGCGGCCTTCACGGCGGCGCTGTCGTTTCGCTTCTAGCCGGGTCGAGCCCTTGATAGCCCTGACGTCGGTAACCTCCGCTTTTTCGCGCGGTGGACGCACGTGCACGACCGTGTTGGGCGGATCGTCCGCCTCGGCGGCCGACGGAGCCGGCTCGCCGTCACCAGTGGCTCCGCTCCGACGACGACGGCGGCGGCGCTTGCCGGTGCCGGCCGCGCCAGCAGCGGCCTCATCATCATGCTCGCCGTCGGCGCCATCGGCCCGATCCGGCTCGGGGCGCTCGTCCGCGACATCCGTCGTGACGCTCTCGGTGCTCTCGCCGCCGGCCTTACCGCGGCCGCGGCCGCCACGGCGACGTCGCCTGCCGCTAGGGCCCTGAGTGCCATCGTCGCGAGCGCCCCCGTCAGTCGCGCCGTCCTCGCCGTCGCGGTCCTGGTCACGGCCAGCCGTGACGGCAGCCCCGGAATCCGGGCGCGGCGGCTGGTGGGTCTGGGTTGCGCGGGTGACCGGGATCTCGGGCGCCTGGAAGATCACCAGCGGCGGCTGGAACGTCACCGGGGCTGGCGCGGGTGCCGCAACCGGCTCGCCCTGCCCGGACTGTGCCTGGCCATGGTCGGGCTGGCCGGGCTCGCGCCAGGCCGGCACGTGCCGTGCCGCCTGCTGGTGTGCCGGCTGCTGGTGTGCCGGCTGCTGCTGTGCCGGCTGCTGCTGTGCTGGCTGCTGCTGTGCTGGCTGCTGCTGTGCTGGCCCCTGCTGGGCCGGCTCACCCTGGGCGATCTGGTCCTGCGCGCGCTGCTCCTGTGCTTGGAGCTCCGGGGCTGGCTCAGATTCGGCTGGTGCGGTCTGGGCGGCCCGGCCGCGGCCTGAGCGGCTACGGCGCGTCGGCGTCTTCTTACCGTCGTCTTCGGCTCCGCCCGTGCTTGCGCTGGACTCACCCGGCGCTAGCTGGCCGCGGTCAGCGCCGCCATCGCCAGGTTCGCCAGACGCGGACTGGTCCGCGCCCGACCCGACCCGGGCCGCGCCGGCCCCTGCCGAACCGGACTCCGGCCCGGCGGAATCGGGCAAACTGGACTCGGCGCGCGCGGCTCCGGCCGAGCGCGACCGAGAGGTCCGTTTCCGCGCCGCGCCGGCCGCTACCCCAGTCGCGGCAGCAGTGCCGTCGGCCGCGGCAGCGCTGCCGCTGGCCCCGGGCATCCCGTCGGCCGATGCCTCAGCCGACGACGGTGGCGCAGCGGGCGGCGAGCCAGCCGGCTGCGGCACAGCCGCGGGCTGGACAGCCTCGGGCGGCCCGGCCGGCCGGGTTACCGCTCGGCGAGTCCGCCGCGCCGGGCTACTCGCCTGGCTGTTGTTGTCTCCGGATGACCCGGATGTCCCTGCGCCACCGCCGGATCCGATCGGGCCATCAGCTGACTCTGTGTTCTGTCGCTCGATCTCGAGCATTCGGGCGATCTCTCCCGTCAGGCTCCCGGGCGCAGCCAGCCTCATCGGGCCGCTCCGCGCCACGCGGGAGCTGTTCGTACGCGCTGGCTGGAGCGGTACCCGCCGTACTGGCGTCCCCCGCTACCAGGCACGTTGCCATTACCTGTCCTTGTTCAGCGCCCCGCCTGTCTGGCCGGGGCGCTTCCGCCATAGTGAGCGTCGCCGGGGCGCTGGCCCCGGGAGCGCCGGCCGGCACACAAGGTGCGCTGGCCTGTGCGGCGGCAGCATCAATGCCCAGCGGCCCCTGAGCCAGCCGCGTCACCACAGCGGGCGACGCAGGCTCCAGGGCCGACATGTGGCGGAGCGCAACCAAGATGTCTTCGGGTCGTACGGCCGGTGTCATGTGCCGAACAACCATTCGAAGTATCGCACATCCGGTCGGCGCGTCCACGGTGGCACGCCGATCTAGCTCTAGCGATACCACCCCGGCTCTCGTGTCGAGCCGGCGGACTCCGTTGCTGGTGAGGCGCTCTACCTCCGCATGTGCGGTGGCAAGAAACGCCTCGACTGCTGAGATCGCGTCAGCTGGCGCGACCCCGGGCAGTACGACTTGCCATTCCGAGGCTTCGAGCCGTGGCGCCGGTACGGCGGCCAGGTCGGCGACCTCGATTACATCGATCCCGTCCGGCAGGGCCGCGTCGAGCCGATCCCTGACAACGGCAGGATCATGCTCTGCCGTCAGGGAGATCTCGAGGAACTCGGCCTCGCTGGCGGCCCCGGTGGGCGCCCCGCCAGAGTAGGAAATCTTCGGATGCGGGGAGAAACCAGCGGAGTGCGCGACGGGCAGCCCGGCGCGCCGGACTCCCCGTTCTACTGCACGGGCTATATCCCGATGACTCGCGAACCGCATCCTGCCACGCTTTGCGTATCTGACCGTCAATCGCTGAACTTCTGGCAGCGGCGCCGGCCCAGTCGGCCGCGGCGGTTGCTTACGCGCCACGGCTAACCCCGCCCGCCCGGCGAACTGACCCCGCGGGCCGCCGTGGCGCTAGCTCGAGGCGCCCATGCCCCTGTCGCATCGGCCGCAGCATCCCCCTCAGGCCGGAATCCTCTGCCGGGCTCTGGCGGGCCCTCAACCCCTGAACGGGCCTTGTCCCCCGACGGATCAACAAAACCCGGACGATTCCTGGCCGCTGAATCTCCATCGGCTATAACACTCAACGGCAGCAGACGCTTCCCGGTCGGCCCGGTCTCGATCTCCGTGCTCATCGCCGGGCAAACCCCGCACTCAAAGCAAGGCGTCCAGCGGCAGTCCTCAACCTCCGCCGCGCCGGACGGGTCGATCGACGCCAGCCAGTCCTGCCACAGCCAGTCCCGCTCCAGCCCGGCGTCCAGGTGATCCCAGGGCAGGATCTCGTCGTAGCCGCGCTCCCGCGTGGTGTACCAGGCCAGGTCCACACCGTCAGCCGCGAGCGCCACCGCCGCGCATTTCTCCCAGCGCTCGAACGAGAATGACTCGCTCCAGCCGTCGAACCGGCCGCCGTCCTCCCACACCGCCCTGATGACCTTGGCAACCCGCCTGTCACCGCGCGACAGCAGGCCCTCGACAATCGAAGGCTTCCCGTCGTGGTAGCGGAATCCGATGGCCTTCCCGTAACGCCGGTCGGCACGCATCGCGGCCCCGAGAGCCTTCAGCCGGGCATCGACGGTCTCGTGATCGCACTGGGCGGCCCACTGGAACGGAGTATGGGGCTTCGGCACGAACCCGCCGATCGACACCGTGCACCGGATGTCGTGGCGTCCGGTGGCATCCCGGCCTGCCTGGATGACACGTCGCGCCAGCGCGGCGATGGCGAGCACGTCCTCGTCGGTCTCGGTCGGCAGGCCGCACATGAAGTACAGCTTCACCTGCCGCCACCCGCTCGCGTAAGCGGTGGTGACGGTCTTGATCAGGTCGTCCTCGGTGACCATCTTGTTGATCACCTTGCGGATCCGGTCCGAGCCGCCCTCAGGCGCGAGCGTCAGCCCGGATCGCCGCCCGTTCCGGCTCAGCTCGTTGGCCAGGGTCACATTGAACGCGTCAACCCTGGTGGATGGAAGCGACAGGCCGGTGTTCGTGCCCTCGTACCGGTCGGCCAGGTCAACGGCAATCTCGTTGATCTCGCTGTGATCGGCGCTCGACAGCGAGAGCAGTC